>OBXJ01000603.1_pt1 | contig 13421 bp, 8 predicted proteins | sample 1495401 | NCBI WGS metagenome assembly OBXJ01 (sample SAMEA2580149, study PRJEB22360) | human gut metagenome | biome: human gut; feature: human-associated habitat; material: faeces | place: Denmark | collected 2008/2010 | reverse complement strand
TATTACCCGATCTCGATGGAAGTTATTGAGTGATCTCCTTTCATGAAAATACGCACATGTAGCTCATCTGACGTTCAGCCGCTTTATCTCGTGCTGTTCTGGTCTCAATACTTCCATGCCGTTGCAATTACCTCTTAAACCATTCCTTACCATTTTCATGTCTTCGATAAGAAATCTTCATCATGCATGATCGATTTTGTCGATCGATTCGATCGAATTTTCTCTTTTTACCCTGTCTTTTGCATGGTTTTAAAATAAGCAACCTTCTTTATCGTGCGGGTAAGAACCAACGGAGATGATTGAAATGAAAAAGGTTATTGTTGTTTCAGCGCTTGCTATGGCGGGCGTATTTTCAGCCCAGGCTCTGGCTGATAGGGGTAAAACAGGCTTTTATGTGACCGGTAAAGCTGGTGCTTCGGTTGTGACTCAGACTGACCAGCGCTTCCGTCAGGACTTTGGGGATGATGTTTATAAGTATAAGGGCGGTGATAAAAACGATACTGTATTTGGTGCAGGCCTTGCGGTGGGCTATGATTTTTATCAACATTACAATGTTCCTGTGCGCACGGAAGTGGAATTCTATGGCCGCGGAGCTGCAGACTCCCATTATACACTGGATACATGGCATTCTCCGATGGGGGATGGTGGTCGGGAAGACACACAGAACAGGCTCAGTGTGAATACCCTGATGGTGAATACGTATTATGACTTCAGAAACAGCAGTGCATTCACTCCATGGGTGTCTGTTGGACTGGGTTATGCACGGATACATCATAAGGCAACATATACTGATACCTCCTGGAATAAATCTGGTGAGGTGAGCGATATTTCTGCGTTGCATTACTCGGGATATGATAACAATTTCGCATGGAGCATTGGGGCCGGTGTTCGCTATGACATAACCCCGGATATCGCTCTTGACCTCAGCTATCGCTATCTGGATGCTGGTAAATCCTCCCTGTCTTACAAGGATGCAGAAGGGGATAAATATAAATCAGAGGCTGACGTTAAAAGTCACGACATCATGTTTGGTGTGACTTATAACTTCTGACGACACTGCTCCTGAGCGATAATTACACATATTCAGTAATTAAGATATTTATATATCTTCTGCAACTAAACAGAAATACCCTGCAGTAATATACCGCAGGGTTATTTGTTTCACAGGAGATTTATGGTTTTTATTATCTTATTCCCTTTATAATAATATTGCCGATATATTCCGATGAATATCAGAAAACTGTTTTGTCCGGGCAATACACCCCGGATTTTATTGTTTTTATTCTTTTTTGTTGTTTCTGTCATAACCACAATTGCATGCGGATACACTGAGAAGAATGCCACCGGGAATGTGTTGCTGCTGTTCCTTCTTCTGCTCCTTGCACACAGAAATACCCTCACATCCATTACAGCGCTGTTATTTCTGTTCTGTTGTGCACTGTATGCGCCTGCCGGTATGACGTACGGTAAAATCAACAACAGTTTTATTGTCGCGTTGTTGCAGACCACAACTGATGAGGCAGCGGAGTTTACCGGGATGATTCCTGTTTATCATTTTCTGGTCAGTGCCGCGATTCAGGTATTCATGGTGATTTTCTGGCGAACACACCGCCGTGGTCACCGTAACTGGCTGGCACTGCTGCTGTTCGTATTATGCTCAGTAAACAGCTGGCCGTTGCGGATGGTTAAAGGAACTGTTGTGGGGACAACTGACACATTGCGTGAAATGCAGCGTTATAAACAACTGAATCAGCACGGGGCTGACAACTGGAAAATCCTGCCGGGTGTACCGTTGTATGACACGATTGTTATCGTCACTGGTGAGAGTGTGCGCAGGGATTATATGTCGGTATATGGCTATCCCGTGCCAACCACGCCGTGGCTGAATACAGCTCCCGGTTTATTTATTGACGGCTATACATCGGCAGCAGCCAGTACCGTACCTTCCCTGAGCCGGACACTGATTTATGACTATGAGCAGAACCCTGACTCCGGCAACAACGTGGTGGCGCTGGCAGCAAAAGCAGGATACAGCACATGGTGGATATCCAATCAGGGAAAACTGGGGGAGCATGATACACGCATCTCTGTTATTGCTTCTGATGCGGAGCATACCGTTTTCCTCAAGAAAGGCAGCTTTGCTTCCCGTAAAACGGATGACATGTTGTTGTTACAGGAAACAGAACGTGCACTGGCGGATAAATCCTCTCCGAAGGTGATATTCCTGCACATGATGGGGTCTCATCCGAACCCGTGTGACCGGCTTCACTCCTGGCCGAATCATTACCTGGAGCAGTATCCCCGAAAGGTTGCCTGTTACCTCGCCAGCATCAGTAAACTGGATAACTTTCTCGGTCAGCTTGATGGTATCCTTCGCCGGCATTCCCGTCATTTCGCCATGCTTTACTTTTCTGACCATGGTCTGTCGGTCAGCGACAGCGCTAATCCTGTTCATCATGATGGTCATGTGCAGGGAGGCTACAGCGTTCCCCTGATTATTACCGCCAGTGACATCACGTCTCATCAGTCCGTCAGCAGAAAAATCAGTGCCCGTCATTTCGCAGGTATTTTTCAGTGGCTGACCGGCATTCGTACTGAAAATATACCGCCATTCAATCCGCTGACAGACGAAGATAATGAACCCGTTATGGTTTTTAACGGGGAGAGGAATGTACCGGCAGACAGTCTGAAACCGCAGCCTCTGATTCTTCCGGACAGAAGATAATCATGTCGGTATGAATGTTATAATTAAGGACCGTGCAATAATAGCCATTCCATTCAGCCATCTTACGCTCGAAAACAATCGATAAGATGGCTACTCACCATTCCTGCTCTAAACCTGACGCCTCTCAAGACTATTATAAATAGCCTCAATCTCACCCTTCAGGTTATCACCGCAATAAACCATTGAGGTATCGTATCGTTCATATCGCGCTTCCCGTGTCGCACTAAACCAGTTGAACGATCCCACGCATAGCAAACCATCATCACCAATAACAATTTTGCTATGAACACGGTTTACCAGCTTTGTAGCAATACCCAGCGCATTCAGTTTCTCCAGCGCCGCTTTAAGGTTCTGCTGCTTCTCTTTTCGCTTCTCAAAATCTTTATGTTCAGTGTTGTAGCTTCTGTCAGTGACTATCGTGACGTTAATACCACGTGAACACGCCGCAATCATAGAATCAAGAAAACCGGTTTGCTCCAGCTTTTGCCAGGTCAGCCATGGAGAAACTATCGTGATGTGTTTATCGGTATTTTCGAACGTCTGATTCAGGAAGTTATCATGCTGCTCCACACCATGAAGTGTGTAGATTTTGGTCTCGGAAGTTTTTAAATCCTTACGCTCTTTATAATCAAAAGAGAGCGCATTCTTCTCTGACTCAAAGAGGTATTTTGCCAGTAATCCCCGTGGAGATGAGGCTGGCTGGACCTCAAACAGATCCATATCGCCGAAGACCAGGAAGCTATCCTTCGCACGGGAGACTGCAACATTCAGCATGCTGTTATCGCTATCAATAAACCCGCCGTCTTCATGTTTTGAATAGACTGGCGAGAATATAACAATCGCTCTTTCCGCTCCCTGAAGAGAGTGCACGGTGCCCACTGTGAGCGACTTTTCATTCGCGCCCGTACTGATACCTTGTTTACCCAGCGCCTGTTTGATAGTGGATACCTGCGCGCTAAAAGGCGTCACGATACCGACAACTTCATGAAGCGATTTGCCGTAATGCGCTTCAATATTTTGCTGGTTCTCTGCCAACCAGGCCGCTATCGTTTCAGCCTCAAGCAAATTATATCTACTTCCACTACTTGCCTGCTCTCCTTTACCATCAATATGGAGATAACCCATTGCGGGCATTAAATTGCTCTCTTCACGCCCTCTTTTAGGCAACAACTTACCGTGATAGCAGAGCGTATTACAGTATCCAATAATATTATCGAAGCACCGGCGGTGTTCATATAGGTACATACCACGAGCCAGTTCGGGATCATATTGATAGCGCGAAGCAAACTGCGCTATTTTCATAACGCTGCCAGATGCGGCACTTTTACCAAGGTCTGCGATTGCCGTATATTTCTCGGTAATCTCTTCTTGCGTACTGCCAGACAGAATTTTTTCCGCAAGCATGTTACCGACATCAATCGCGGGAGCAATACTCCATATTGGCGGGATCTGCTCCGTATCGCCAATCACTAATGCCTTCTTAGCTAATGCAAACGAGGCAGCAGCCACTTCAGGAAGCACCTGCCCGGCTTCATCGACAATGAGTAAATCGGCAAAATCATACAAATAACTTTTCTCGAATTTACGTTGTCCTTTGTGCTCACTTATCTGCATATTGCCGGGCAGCATATAGCATGTCATCACCACACATGGAGTGAGTTTCATTCGACGTTGCCAACGGGCGGTTACCCCTTTAGCGCCTTTTTTCTTCTTCTCTTCCTGCAGATCATCAATTCTGGCCATATCCATCAGCCAACGACCTTCCCAGTAGTGAGTCGTCAGTAAAAATGCAGGGAAGCGAATCTGCGTATCAGCCAGTTCATCGGCCTGTGAGAAGCTCAGTTCCTCGTCGCCCTCATACCCTAAATCAAATGCCAGCCTCTGCCACTCCTGAACCGCCTGCTGTTCTTTAAGAACGATTTCATGGGCGGAGTCAATCTGCTGCCGGTATGTTGTTTGCTCGCGCTCAGCGGAATTGAGCAGCCCATCAATATTACGTTCGATAGTTTCAGGATCAGACCACTGATTTCCTGCAATCAGCGCGCCTAATTTATCTTCGAGAAACAGCTGTATTTGGTACTGTCGCTTACTACGAACCGCTGGGAGCCAGGAAAATAATGAATAGATCAGTGATTCACCGGCGCGATATTTTTTCCATTCCGTTTTAGCACTCTTCAGTAGAGTGACTTTTTGTTCTTGTCCGGAAAGTAATTTATTTAAATTATCGAGATATTGCTCAATATCATTAGCAATAAGCTCACGCGCAGCCCGTACCTGGCTTAACGTTTGCCATGTTGCGTTCAGTCTTTTCAATTGCTCGGATTTTGCTACCAACTGACCATGCAGGAGTTCAATGACCTTTTCAGGGGATGAACACTCTTTTTCAGGAAAAGCTGCCTTAGCTTTCTCGAGATAAAACAGCAGTGCATCCTCTACATACTCTTTTGACTCAACCTGGTTGAAGAAATCTTCAGTTTGATATTTTTTGGCTGCCTCAGCTTTACGAGTGCTTGAGGGAAAATAAGCGCCGAAGCTTTTCAGCTCAGGTAACCATCGTCCGGCCATTGCACCAGTGCCCTGTGAAAAATCTTTCCCGAACGCTTCGATAATGTTCGTTACAGCCTGGTTGTTCGTTGAAGTCGCGATAATAACCGGAGGCTCAGATTTTTCGAGAGCCGCTCTGGCCCACTGCGTGGCGATGATAGAAAGCACCAGCGTGGTTTTTCCGGTTCCCGGAGGTCCATTAACAGCAAGGATATCGCCATGTCTTGCATCCAGAAAATGGCTTAAGGCATCGCGCTGAGCCTTTGCCAGCGGAAACTTATCTCCGGAGTGTCCAAGCCTGTCGCTGAATTTTGCTCCTGGGGCCAGCAAAGACTCTGCAGCATGAACCTCTCGCGAGGCGAAGCGATTGAAGAGCGGCACATCCTTCTTGCAAACAAGCAGGTGATCATAAAGCGAAAGGATATGGAAACTGGCACCACCAGATTGCGCCGTTTTAACAATATAACCGTGCTCAGCGAGTTCATATTGCTCAGGATTTTTAATCCAGTCGCCGGCAACGTTCTTCAGCAGCCTCTCTGAATCATCCAGATATTGACGCCACTCCTGCTGCAAGGCTGCATATCGTGCTTCCCGTTCTTCATCCGTTTCGGCAGTCTTATCAATGCTGTCATCAAAGTTGATAGAGAACGAGGTATGGATTGTCTTGTATTTGTCATACTGCCCAATCTCACCAATCGAAAATGCTCCTTTTGGCAAAGGTTCAAGCAGGTCTCTGGGAATGGAGGTCGCTGGCGTCGGATATAAAAAAACCTCACGGCTTAGCAAGGCTGGCGTCACTATCGGTATAACAATATCAGGCGTGCCTGCGGAACGGTCCTTACCATGCTGCAGTAACCGGAAATAAACTTTTGGGCGTAAGATGACATTGACAGTTTCGACATCGTCTTTTTCTCCCTTAAAAAATTTATTGACAATCGCTTCGTCAAGACGTCCCGCCGCTATCCCATGCCAGTGAGTGAAATTTTTGGCGTCTTTCCGTTCAAAACTGCCCTTTCCTGACTCAGCATCCGCAAGCGAGTTGCGCCAGTATGAGGCAAACCCTAAAGCATTTTCATCCATTACCAGTCCCATGACTCAATGAAATCCATTGATTTATCGAATATAAAATCACCGTATGGACAGCTATTGTCCATATTGAAAAAGTTGGATGCAATGTTTTGTTTATAATTCGATATCAAATGAACTGGTTGTACGAGGTTCAGAACACAAGCTCATTAAACAGTACGTCAGGACTGTTGATTTCATAACAGTGAATACATTTTTTACCGTTTATAATAATTGCCTGTGTTGGACGGGGATACCAGAGCAGCCGAAAACACCGGGGGTTATTACCTGCTCTCATGGAAACCATATATTCCTGGTGCTAATCACAGTCATAAATAGCCTGAAGAACATGACGAAGGGACTTTAATGGACGCCGGAGTAACTTGCCAGAACATCAATCTTCGTCATCATTTACAAAGAAAAATAATCAGTTAAAGCAGTCCGGGCTGATTGCCCGGACTGCTTACTATTTTAATGGATTGTTAATCTTTGCATATTCAAACGGACTGATACCCTTCTCCCGGTTCGCATCCAGAAAATCGGCCCACCATTGCAACATCAGTCGCCGTTCTTCCAGATGTTCTGCTTTATGGATATACGCAGCACGTACACCATTACGCTCCTGATGGCTCATCTGACGTTCCACAGCATCGCGGGACCACAAACCTGATTCAATCAATGCACTGCACGCCATCGCCCGGAATCCATGGCCACAGACTTCCTTGGTTGTGTCATACCCCATCACTCTGAGGGCCTTATTTACGGTATTTTCACTGATTGGTTTACGTGGGTCGTGTGCTCCCGTAAAGATCAGACCATTTTCACCTGCCCATGTCTGAAGTTCTGCCAGTATGGCTACAGCCTGTTGGCTGAGTGGCACAAGATGTGGTGTTCGCATCTTGGAGCCCCGGTATGAAAATTTTACGCCTGGCAGAGGTTCGCGTTCGGCTGGAATAGTCCACATGGCATTGTCAATATCAATTTCAGACCAGCGGGCATATCTGAGTTCACTGGAACGAATAAAAACCAGTAAATTCAGCATAACTGCCAGTCGGGTGACAGGCTGGCCTTTATAACCGTCAATACGCGACAGAAGTTCAGGCAGGCGTGAAAGATCCAGAGCAGGGCGATGCTGGCGTTTTACCGTGGTCAATGCACCAGCCATATCCAGAGCCGGGTTATATCTGATGATGCCAGACTGTACGGCATAACGCATTACAGCAGATATTCTTTGCTGCAGACGACTGGCGATTTCATAAATTTGTTTAACTTCTGCAGCACGAACAGGGATAAGCAGATCCGGGGTACTGAGTGTTGTGATATCCCGGTTGCCGATAAAGGGGAAAACGTGAGTCTCGAGGCTTTTGAGTACTTTATCGCTGTGTGATTGTGCCCATTGTTTATTACTGGCATGCCAGCGTCGTGCAATATGTTCAAAAGAGAGCTGTAAATCAGGGACTACTTTTTTAGCTCTTTTCTGTTCGCAAGGGTCAACCCCCTCCGAAATCAGTTTTCGGGCCTCATCCCGTTTTGTACGAGCTTCGGAGAGAGAAACTTCCGGATACACACCAAGTGCCAGGGTTTTCTCCTTACCCAGAATACGATAACGGAGACGCCAGTAACGGGAACCATTAGGATGAACCAGCAGGAACATGCCGGCCCCGTCAGTGAGTTTATAAGCCTTGTCAGTGGGCTTTGCAGCCCGGATTTTTGCGTCAGTCAGTGCCATAGTTCAGCCTTCTGAATGCGTTAAAGAGGGTACAAATTCTGTCGAACTGGGGTATACCCGCAATTATACCCACACAATGGGGTTGATGTGGGGGGAATCTGGTTGAGTTCGGTAGAATTGATTTGGAGGCAGAACGCTTAAATTGTGGCGTTCTGAAACGAAAAACGGACCTCCGTGGAGGTCCGTTGATATGAATTTGGTGCCCGGACTCGGAATCGAACCAAGGACACGGGGATTTTCAATCCCCTGCTCTACCGACTGAGCTATCCGGGCAACGGGGCGCATTAAACCTGATTCGCCTCGTCTCGTCAATCAAATTTCTTCAATTTAGTGCAGACTGCACAATCTATCATCACTTTGCCGCTATTGCACACATTGTCAGGCAAACCAGGCGGTCCAGGCGGCGGAAAGCGGCATTGCCAGAAGGAGTGCTGGAAGCATGTTGACCACCGGGAACATTTTAATACCACAGATGCGTAATCCGGTTGCCAGCAGCAATAAACCGCCTACGGCGCTGAAGTCTGCCATCATCGACGGTGTGGTCAGCGGTAATATCAGCGCGGCAGCCCACGCCAGTGTTAACTGGATGATCAGTAATGGAATGCTAATCACCGACACCGCAATACCCAGCGAGCAGGCGAAGATCATCGCCGTAAAGAAATCAAGAAATGACTTGGCGATTAAAATACTCGGATCGCCGGTCATCCCTTCGTTCATCGCCCCGAAGATTCCGGTGCCGCTGGCGCAAAACAGAACAATAATCGCGACAAAATTCTGAATAAAAGATTCATGCGCTGGCTTCTTACGCGAGTGGTGAAACAGATTATGCGCTTTGGCGACCACTGTATTGACGCCTTTTTCCAGCAGACAAATTTCGCCGATTAATGCTCCGAGTAAGGTTGCTAAAACCATCGCCGGAAGGTTGGCGCATTTCACCACCAGTAAAATACCAATCCCCAGCGATGCCAGACCAAAAATTGATGTCATGGAGACGCGGATACGTTCCGGTAAGCGTTGGCTAAGGAGTGCGCCGAAAACGCCACCCAGTAAGACTGCACTTGCGTTGATAAAAGGGCCGATGACCACAAGAGTTCCTGTTAGCTGTATTGTTTGATTTTCTTATTATGAACTTTTGGCGCCGTCGATGGCTTGTTTGTTCGCAAAGTCCTGGCTTGCACGCTTTAGCGAAAGGTGCCATGATTGCGCGAATTTTCTCCTCTCTGTACGGAGTTTGCCCGATGCACGCCACCTCCTTACATTCTCTCGCTTATCGCCGTTTCGCGCGAAACTCTTCTCTTTTTATGCTACTGCTCATGCGGTGAAGTTAACGCACGCTCACTGCAGGACAACAGTAAAATCAGAGCGTTTCTGCTTTTACTGATGTCTGGCGGTCGGAGCTGGTGACCAGTTTGACCCATATCTCATGGGGCAGGGTTTTCCACCTTGTCCGGTATTCTTACTTCCCCGAAACGGGTTTTGCGCTTATGAAATCAATGAATATTGCCGCCAGTAGTGAACTGGTATCCCGACTTTCTACTCATCGCTGCGTGGTAGCGTTGGGAGATACTGATTTTACGGACGTCGCGGCAGTCGTCATTACCGCTGCGGATAGTCGCAGTGGCATTCTTGCGTTGCTTAAGCGCACCGGTTTTCATCTACCGGTGTTTTTGTATTCCGAACATGCTGTTGAATTACCTGCGGGCGTTACGGCGGTAATCAACGGCAACGAGCAGCAGTGGCTGGAGCTGGAATCCGCAGCCTGTCAGTATGAAGAGAATTTGCTGCCACCGTTTTATGACACGCTGACGCAGTACGTTGAGATGGGTAATAGCACCTTTGCTTGCCCTGGACATCAACATGGTGCGTTCTTTAAAAAGCATCCTGCCGGACGCCATTTTTACGATTTCTTTGGCGAGAACATCTTTCGCGCCGATATGTGTAACGCTGACGTAAAATTGGGCGATCTGCTTATTCATGAAGGATCGGCGAAAGATGCGCAGAAATTTGCAGCCAAAGTCTTTCATGCCGATAAAACCTATTTTGTGCTGAACGGCACATCGGCAGCGAATAAAGTGGTGACGAATGCGCTGTTAACGCGTGGCGATCTGGTGCTCTTCGACCGTAACAACCATAAGTCGAATCATCACGGCGCGTTGATTCAGGCGGGGGCGACGCCGGTCTATCTGGAAGCTTCACGTAACCCGTTTGGTTTCATTGGCGGTATTGATGCGCACTGTTTTAATGAAGAGTATCTGCGCCAGCAAATTCGCGACGTTGCGCCAGAAAAAGCCGACCTGCCGCGCCCGTTTCGCCTGGCGATTATTCAGCTGGGAACCTATGACGGCACTGTCTATAACGCCCGTCAGGTGATCGATACCGTTGGGCATCTGTGTGATTACATTCTGTTTGATTCCGCGTGGGTCGGTTACGAACAGTTTATCCCGATGATGGCGGATAGCTCGCCGCTGCTGTTAGAACTTAACGAAAACGATCCGGGGATCTTTGTGACCCAGTCGGTGCACAAACAGCAGGCGGGATTCTCACAGACGTCGCAGATCCATAAAAAAGATAACCATATCCGTGGACAGGCGCGTTTTTGCCCGCATAAGCGGTTGAATAATGCCTTTATGCTCCATGCTTCTACCAGCCCGTTCTATCCGCTGTTCGCCGCGCTGGACGTTAACGCCAAAATTCATGAAGGGGAGAGTGGGCGTCGGCTGTGGGCTGAGTGCGTTGAGTTGGGTATTGAGTCGCGCAAGGCTATTCTTGCGCGCTGTAAGCTGTTCCGCCCGTTTATCCCGCCCGTTGTTGATGGCAAATTGTGGCAGGATTATCCGACGTCAGTGTTAGCCAGCGACCGCCGTTTTTTCAGTTTTGATCCGGGGGCGAAGTGGCACGGCTTTGAAGGATATGCCGCGGATCAGTATTTTGTTGATCCGTGCAAGCTGTTACTCACCACGCAGGGTATCGATGCCGAAACCGGCGAATATAGCGATTTTGGCGTTCCAGCGACGATTCTGGCGCACTATCTGCGTGAGAACGGCATTGTGCCGGAGAAGTGCGATCTCAACTCCATTCTGTTCTTATTAACTCCGGCGGAAAGCCACGAGAAGCTGGCACAACTGGTGGCGATGCTGGCGCAGTTTGAACAGCATATTGAGGATGACTCGCCGCTGGCTGAGGTGTTGCCGAGCGTTTATAACAAATATCCGGTGCGCTATCGCGACTACACCCTGCGCCAGTTGTGTCAGGAGATGCACGATCTGTATGTCAGTTTCGACGTCAAAGACCTACAAAAAGCGATGTTCCGCCAGCAGAGTTTCCCGTCAGTGGTGATGAATCCCCAGGATGCGCATAGCGCTTATATTCGCGGTGAAGTGGAGTTGGTGCGGATTCGTGATGCCGAAGGGCGAATTGCGGCAGAAGGGGCGTTGCCTTATCCACCTGGCGTGCTTTGCGTGGTACCCGGGGAAGTCTGGGGTGGGGCGGTTCAACGTTATTTCCTTGCGCTGGAAGAAGGCGTGAATTTGTTGCCGGGATTTTCGCCGGAGTTGCAAGGTGTCTATAGCGAAACCGATGCGAATGGCATGAAACGGTTGTACGGTTATGTGTTGAAGTAAGAATAAAAAAACGGGTCACCTTCTGGCGACCCGTTTTTCTTTGCGTAATTAGTGGCTAACCGTCTGTGTACCTGTCGGGACACGAACGTGTTTATATTTGAACATCGCCATGAACGCGAAGGCCAGAACCACGGAGTAACCTGCGAAAATCAGCCATACGGTCTGCCAGTCGGTAATGCCGTTTTGGGTGTACATCTCAACCACTTTACCGCTCACGATGCCGCCGAGGATACAGCCGAAGCCGTTGGTCATCATCAGGAACATCCCCTGCGCGCTGGCGCGAATTGCCGGACTAACTTCTTTTTCGACAAACACCGAACCAGAGATGTTGAAGAAGTCGAATGCGCAACCGTAAACGATCATCGACAGTACCAGCAGTACAGTACCGAACGGAGTCGGGTCGCCGTAAGCAAACAGAGCAAAACGCAGGATCCACGCCACAATACTGATCATCATTACGTTCTTAATACCGTAGCGGCTTAAGAAGAACGGGATGGTCAGAATGAACAGGGTTTCAGAGATCTGCGAAATCGACATGATGATTGACGCATGCTGCACGATGAAGCTGCTGGCAAACATCGGATCTTTGTCGAAGCTGTGCAGGAAGGTATTACCGAACATGTTGGTAATCTGCAGTTCCGCGCCCAGCAGCATTGAGAAGATGAAGAAGATTGCCATACGCTTGTTTTTAAACAGAGCGAATGCATCGAGGCCCAGCAGGGTTGTCCAGCTCTGATTCGCTTGCTGTTTAGCAACCGGAATATGCGGCAGAGTCAGGGTAAACAGAACCAGAATGGCGGAAAGCGCTGCGCCAATATACAGCTGCATGTGGCTTAATTCGAAGCCGGACAGGCTCACCACCCACATTGCCATGATAAAGCCGATGGTGCCCCAGATACGGATTGGCGGGAAGTCAGTAACGATATCCATCCCGGCATTTTGCAGGCGATAGTAAGAGATGGTGTTGATTAACCCAAGCGTTGGCATATAAGCAAACGAGTTAATCAATATCACAAGGAACATCGCCTCCGGCGTAGTGACCTCTGCCGCCATGAACAGCGTGATAGCGCCAATGGTGTGGCAAATGGCATAGACCCATTTCGCACTTAACCATTTGTCGGCCACAATCCCCAGCAGCGCAGGCATAAAGACCGCGGCGATACCCAGTGAACTATAAACTGCGCCAATAGAAGCACCGTCAAACTTCAGGGTAACAAACATATAGGAGCCGAGGGTCGTCAGCCAACTTCCCCACAGACAGAACTGCAGAAAAGAGAGGATTTTCAGCTGCAGCTTAAGATTCATGTTAATTTCCTCACATCGTGATGCGGATGAGTGTTTGAAAAAGCACATTTGACCGTGCGAGATGATGCGATTCTATCAACTTCGCGGACTGGTTTTTTGTTACCTGTGGCAAATAATTGCAAACATTCCCAATTTGCAAAACGAAATTGTGATGTGGATAACATTTTTGCCCCTGAGCATCGTCAGGGGCGGTTAGTGGAATTATCGGCGGCGGTAGGATTTTTGCGCGGTATTCACTTTATAAAGATAACGGCGAGATTCCGCAGAGGGATGGCGGGTCGTCAGCGTCTGATAAACATCGCCCGGCGTCATGGTGTTAATAATATTGGCAGCCTGAATCTTATCATTCGAAAAGACTCGCAGCACGCTGCCTGCGCCGCCGTTATAGGCGGGGATGAAGGGATAACGCCGCGATGTTGGGGTGAGTCGCTGA
>OBXJ01000587.1_pt1 | contig 14029 bp, 8 predicted proteins | sample 1495401 | NCBI WGS metagenome assembly OBXJ01 (sample SAMEA2580149, study PRJEB22360) | human gut metagenome | biome: human gut; feature: human-associated habitat; material: faeces | place: Denmark | collected 2008/2010 | reverse complement strand
AATTCCAAACGCCCCGCCCCGCGCCCCCCCGCCCCCCCCTGCCGCTCCGGCCAGAAGCACTTGTGCCCGAATACGCAGGGCGTGGGAGTGAACAGGCCCGGATGCTTTGCGGAATACCTTTCCATTCCCCAGGACAACGTGGTGCGCATCCACAAGAACATTCCGATGGAAATCGCCTCCATTTTCGACCCGCTGGGCAATGCCGTCCATACGGCCCTTTCCTGGGACCTGGTGGGCGAAGATGTCCTGATTACGGGCGCCGGCGTCATCGGCTGCATGGCCGCCGCCGTGTGCAAAAAGGCCGGGGCCAAAACCGTGGTGATTACGGACATCAACGATTTCCGCCTGGGTCTGGCCAGAACTCTGGGAGCGGACCGCACAGTGAATGTGACCCGTGAAAAACTTTCCGACGTGATGAAGGAACTGGAGATGACGGAAGGGTTTGACGTGTGCCTGGAAATGAGCGGCGCTCCCTCCTGCCTGAAAGACATCATCGACAATTCCCGCAATGGTGCGAGTATTTCCCTGTTGGGGATTCAGCCGGACGGCTCCAGCATCGAATGGAACAAGTTCATCTGGAAGGGGCTGAAGATGAAAGGCATTTATGGACGTGAAATTTTTGAAACATGGCACAAGATGGATTCCATGATCCGCAGCGGCCTGGACATCGCACCGATCATCACGCACCGCCTGCCCTATACGGAGTTCCGGGAAGGCTTTGAGGCCATGAATTCCGGCAAGTCCGGTAAAGTGGTGCTGGACTGGGTCAACTGAGCCTGGCTGCCGCCAGTCGCATTTGCCCCGGCTTTCATTGAAAGGGAAGCCGGGGCTTTTTTACAGAGGTGGGTCACGCGGTTTTCCGGGGTATGGCCGGAACCTGGGCGGCCTGGGCCAGTCTCCGGCGTTCCTCCTTCATGCGACGTGCGTAGCTGTCGTCGTCTTCCTCAAAGGCATCCGGATGTGTCAGTCTAAGACGCCGGATGACTTTTTCATGGTCCTGCGGAGAAACGATGTCCGTGAACAGGCTGCCGTGAAGGTGATCCACTTCATGCTGCAGACAGCGTGCCAGAAGGCCGTTGCATTTGATGGTAACGGTCCTTCCGTCCATCAGAATGAGCGTGGCTTTTACGCAGGAACGCCGCGTGACGTCCGCATATACCTTGGAGATGCTCAGGCACCCTTCCCGGTACGGGACTTTTTTGCCGAAGGGGTGGAGGACCGGGTTGATGAAGTTCAGCGGCATAAGTTGTGCCAGCGTGGCAGGGCTGCCGTCCACTTCCAGCCACGTGGTGGAGGTGTCCGTGAGGGGGATGTTGATGGTGACCATCTGGATGGGACGGCCCACCTGCGGCGCCGCCAGTCCGATGCCTCCCTGCGCCAGTGTTTCCTGCATGTCTTGCAGAAAGCTGAGGATGTCGGAATTGATATGGACAATGGGACTGCATTTCTCCCGGAGGGCGGGATGCCCGTATTGCAGAATGTCAAGAATCACGGCAGGTATGGTGTTGAATAGGTAATAAGGTGCGACTGTCCGTAAGAGGGAAACGTTCATTTTTTCTATAGTAAATACGGTGTGGAACTGCAGTAGACTTTCTTTGACGGCAAGATATGCCACGGCAAGTTTTTTGCGGATGGAATGAAAAGACCTTGAACTTTGTGCTGTCTTTTTTACGGTAACCATGCAGCCCGATGCTGCTGAGGCTTGCCCTCGTCAACGTCCCTCCCTCATGAAGCACAGATACCATCTCTTTTTATTCTTGAAATTTTCCTTGTTGGGAGGCGTATGCTTCCTGGCGCCATGTTCCTGCGGGGACAGGGAGGACGGGAATGCTCAGGCTCAGGAGAACGGCTCCGGGGAGCTTTCCCCGGTGGAATCTTATGAGGAATTGCTTTCTCTGCGGCTGAGGGATGTGGAGCAGATGGCTGATTTGATTGTCTCCGTCCAGGACCGCGACAGAGGGGAAGGCGTGATGGAAGAGCTGGGACGGCTGGCGGAACGGCAGAAGCAGTATGAGGAGAATTGCCGACAGCTTCTTACCCTGAATCCGGATATTCAGAAGTTGTCCAGGGAGAAGCATCCCGTTTTTCACGCCATTCTACGGGAACGCGTGGCGAAGGCGCACTCCCAAGTGATGGAGCAGCTCCTGAGGATTCATGATGTCAAGTATTACGGCTCTGCCGTGATCAAGGGTGATTTGGAAAAGTATGGACTGAAGCTGACCAACAAGAGAATGGCCCAGTACCTGAACAGCAGGATGCTTCCTTCCCTGGAAGCCTATCTGGTTCAGTATTCCTCCATGGTGGATATGCTGGAAGGGATAGACTGCAAGGTTGCCGCTGATGCGTATGCCGTGTCCCTGGCTCTTCAGTGCCGCATGGTGCAGGAGCAGGCCGTCAATGTTTTGCGTATGGAGCATACTTATCAGGCATGGCTTCCCGGATTTGAGAATTATTACCATAAAGGGCTGGCAAAGCTGAGGGTAAAGGCTGACCAGGAGTGCAAGCGCTGCTTCCGCGCCCTATTAAAACTGGCGACTGCCAGAATGTACGATTCCCCCCTGCTGTACAAGACGGTTGCGGGTATATGGGTGGACCATCCCCTGATGATTGATTCTCCTGAAGTCTGGAATGATCCGATGATGACCATGGAGGAATTCTGCCTGTCTCTGGAACGTATCCGCCTTCTGCTGCAGGATGTGAAGGACCCGGAGACGGCGGACAAAAGGGCCATTGAGGTAGTGGAAGTTGTTTCCCGCCTGAAAAGACTGCGCAGCCATATAAGCCGGTTCCAGGAGTCCGGAAAAATGGAGATGGTGAAGGCAAATGACCTGGAACGCGTGAGCCACCGGGCGGAAGAGGCGGAAATGACCGTTTCCGGAGCCATGGCTCGTCTTATTTTGGAAACGGACGTCGTTACCCGTTCTCCGCTTCTTTCCCATGCGCTGGGCTTTTACAGGTATGTGATGTACGCACGTTAGGGCGGTGGACGGGGAACTTGTTGACTTCTCCCGGTGAAGAGTGACAATCAGATCATGATGGATTCTGATTTTTCCGGCAAGGTTGTCGTGGTGACGGGAGGCGCTTCCGGCATTGGCCGGGCCATTGCAGAGGCTTTTGCCGCGGCGGGAGCTCTGCTGGCTGTGATGGACGTCGACCATGAGCAGACGGCCGGACTTTTGGATGTTCTGGCGGGAGAGGGCCATATCTGCGTGACGGGTGATGCTGGTGTGGAGGAGGACCTTCGCTTTTTTGCGGAAAAGGTGCTTGAGCATTTCGGCCGCGTGGATGTGCTGGTAAACAATGCGTGCATCAGCCGCCGGGGCATTCTTTCCGGCTGTTCCTACGAGGAGTTCAACAAGGTTCTGTGCGTGGGCGTTTCCGCCCCCTATCTGCTGTCCAGCCTGTTTCTGGAGCATTTTGCCCGCGGGGCTTCCATCGTCAATATAGCTTCCAGCCGCGCGTTCATGTCTCAGAAGAATACGGAGAGCTACAGCGCCGCGAAAGGCGGCATCATCGCGCTGACGCATGCCCTCGCCATGAGCCTGGCGCCGCGCGGCGTGCGCGTGAACAGCATCAGTCCCGGCTGGATTGATACGGGAAAATTCGGCTCCTTGACGCGGGAGGATGCCCTGCAGCATCCCGCAGGGCGCGCGGGCGTCCCTGCGGATGTGGTGAAAGGGGTGTTTTTCCTGTGCCTTTCCGGATTCGTCAATGCAGAAAACCTGGTTATTGACGGCGGCATGACCCGCATGATGGTATACCACGGGGAAGAGGGGTGGACATATAATCCGGAAGCGCGGGGAACGGAGCCTTCCTGACGGACGGTTCCCGTCTGCTTTTTCTGCCGCTTCACGCACGCGGTTTTGGGAGGGCTTCCACCACGATCACCTCGAACGGTTCCAGCTCCATCCGGACGATTTCTCCGGCGCGGAGCTCGGAGAACGGGAGCCGCTTTCCATTGGGAGAAATGGCGGAATAACTGCGCGGAGCTTCCGGCGGCAGTTCAAAGACGGAGCCGGGATCAAAACTCCAGGTGCGCCGTTCCGAGGAAGGGTTACGGATGGTGAGAAGCCCCTTGGCCGGAGACCATGCGGACCAGCCGTACACCTGCAATTCCATGGGACTGCCGCCCACCCAGTGTACGTCCACCAGCGTTTCATTATTCTCCCTGGCCCAGATGGCCGCCCTGGCCAGGGTATCCCATTGGGACGGCTCAAGCAGCTGCGGTGTCATGTAAATCTCCTGCATTTGCGTGCCGGACCCGAAGGCTGACCAGATTTCATCCTCCAGGTCCGTTCCTTCCACCGTATCCAGGCCGCGGGCCTTCCGCGTGTAAATGATGCCATGGTTCATCAGGGAATTGATGGGAAATAGCGGGGAAACGGCCACGTTGTTGTTGAAAATGCGGGAATCCCGGAACGTCATCCACTTCTGCCTCATGGTTCCTTCGCCAATAAACTCATGGTCCCAGCCCCCGCGCCACACGGAATCCGCGATGCCGAACCAGAAGGGGGAAGCCCACGTGCCCGTGGTCAGATTGATGAACAGGTCCGGCCGTTCGTCGCGCAGTTCCCCCAGCAGATGGATAACGGCCTCGAAATCGCTGGCAAACCGGCTTCCGGGAAGCTGCGTTTCCTCCCCGGAAGTGCCGTCCAGCTTGAAATGGTTGATGCCGTTGTTCCGGATCATGTGCAGGCACATTTCCTTGAAATAATTATAATACTTCGGCCCGCTCAAGGCAAAGCCGCGTTCGTTTGTTTCAAAACAGTCTCCCGCGGCATTCAGCCGGTTCTGTTTGGGCCGGCCATAACCGCCCCAGGGAGAAAACCATACCCCGGGACCGGCACCGTAGGAAGCGGCAAGCTTATGGACGTTGCGGAACTCGTGTTTGAACCCTTCGTTGAACTCCCAGAGCGTTTCCGGATTGTCCCACCCGTCGTCAAAAAGGATGGAATCCAGCACGGCTCCGCGCTTGCGGACCAGCTCTTCGCCGTACAAGCTCACGGCTTCCATGGCAAAAGCTTCGTCATAGCGGTCGAACAGGGTGTCGTACCACGTATTGTAATTCAGAAAGGCTCCGTAGGGCCGAGCACGCTCTTCGTTCAGGTATTGCAGCTGGAAGGTTCGGCGCAGTTGGCCCGGAGCGGCAACGCCCAGCACGGCGGAAACATTTAAATGCGTGCGTGAGGGAATATCCGCCTTGCGGGAAATTTGAGCCACCAGTTTTCCTTCCTCTTCCCCGTTGAAGGAAAGCGGACTTTCCACTCCGGCAAACAGCCTGCCGCCAAATGCTGTGGCCGGAACACCCTTCACGCTACCCCTCGTCTGAATATCCGGCGCGGATAGTTCAAGCACACGCACCATGCGAATGGGGGAGGCCCACTGCATGGGGCAAATGTCCAGCAAAATACGGGCATAGGGAGATCCTTCCCTCAGTTCCGCAGTCCAAGTGACGGCCAGGCCTTCCGTCTCCCAGGCAAAGGGGACTGTTATCTTGACGCCGGAACGGCGGTCCGCCAGCCTGCGGCCCTGGGGATTGCCCGGGATTTCCTCTCCGGCGGGCGTTTCCGCCATCAGGCTGGCCGCGGAAATCTTGCGCGGGCGGGGGCTCGGAACGTCGTCCGTGACTCCGTCTTCCTTGATCCCGTAATCCAGATGGATGCTGAAAATATCGTCCCCGAAGCGGTAGGCGCAACCATTGAGCTTGTCCGTAAACGTCACTCCGGCAAGTCTTCTTCCCGCCGTGTGTACCTTGATTTCAATCCAATCATTGGCGGCTGTCAACACGCCGGGAATATCCATGGAAAGGGAACATGCGCTCATGGGAAAAGGCTATGACCGCACCCGCCGGAAGTAAAGACAGGAATGGAAACGTCAGCCCGTTTCTTTCCAGGAACGCCCCTCTTGTCCATCATTTTCCGGAACACAGGTTATACAATCCCAGGCAGGGGGTAACAACGATGCCGGCTGGAATAAGGAGAATATTGGCAATTACGGTGCCGGGCGCGTCGATCAAACAGCTTTGAAAACCGGCCAGAACCGTCCGTGCCGTGGATGGAGCTTGAATGATTTCCTGTTTCGTTTCGCCGAGAGCGTCTATTCTTTTCATTGAATGGTTTGACGGACGAAGCTTGATGCTGCATGCCTCGTCAGGATTGAATTGGTCTGCGACGGCAGTTTCCCCGGAGTGCAGGATTTGGATGGCGGAGAGGGAAAGAAGATGGTTTTTATCTTCTTTCCAGGGATATTGAAGAAAGACGTTTTTTTCCGTCCCCGGAACGTTCTTCATTTGCGAACCGTCTCCCACCTGGCTCATGGGTGCTCCGATAATGGGAGTATTCTTGCGTTGGTCGCATTGTGCGGTTTTGATGAAAACATAGCCATTGCCGAGGTATGCGTCCGAATGTTCATCCAGTTGCCAGGTTCGGTAGATGGTTCCGGCGTCCAGCGTCCTGGATGCCGTATTGACGGATATGCATGAACCCTGCAGCAGGAACGCCGCCGATATGAATAGAAAGCGATTCATGTGAATTTTATTGAGGGCGGCAGCATGTTGACTGTTTGTCACCATAAATAAAAGAGCCACTTCGGAATGAAGCGGCTTTTTTGTTCCTCAAAGGAAAGTAAAAATCAGCGGATGGTGACGCGGGGATCGTTGGCGAGAACGTCGGCCAGTTCGTCCCAGCCGTCTTCCGTCTGGAGCTGGAACATCTGAAGGTAAACGGAGGCCACGCCGGGGGAGTATTTTTCAAACAGTTCGTCCACGGCCTTGGAAAGCTTTTCCTTGTCCAGCGTTTCCGGCAGCTCGTTCACGATGCCGTTGCCGTCATGGGGAATGCCCAGCGTATTCAGGAAGGTGATGAGCATGTCCTGATGCTTGCGGAGCAGCCAGACCTGCAGCAGGTGGTCGCCGATCTCATTGCTGGGCTTCCATCCCAGCATTTTCTTGATGAAGGAAAACTGTTCCTGCAGGGGCTTGCGCTGGATGAACTCCGGACGGAGTTTTTTCAGGGCTCCAAGTTCACGTACGGCGGCGCGGTAAATGGCGCGTTCCTGATTGCGCATCCAGTCCAGAATGTCGCTGATAGTCTGTTCGTCTGCTTGCTGAAAAATGTAATATGCCTTCATGATAAGTAGGGAAAAGAAAAGCTCCTTGAGGACATGAACTCCACCATGTTTCCCCCTCTTATGCAAGCTCTTCTACTGTCACCTGCCGCACTTGTCTTTTATTCCGTATTCAAGGCGTAAAAAAACGGTCTTACTGCAAAAAAGACTTGCTAAAAGGGGTGGCATGTGATTACTTGCTTGCGCGCTTCTCGCGACGCCACTGTAGCTCAGGGGTAGAGCAACGCATTCGTAATGCGTGGGTCGTCGGTTCAATTCCGACCAGTGGCTCCATCTTCCGTGATGGAACCAGCCGCGTGAACAGCCGGATACATGCCTCGTTAGCTCAGTTGGTAGAGCAGCTGACTCTTAATCAGTTTGTCCACGGTTCGAGCCCGTGACGGGGTACCATCCGGTTGTTCTCATGGGGGAACGCACATCATCAAACGCCTCGTTAGCTCAGTTGGTAGAGCAGCTGACTCTTAATCAGTTTGTCCACGGTTCGAGCCCGTGACGGGGTACCATCTTTCTTAAAGTCCGGTCTGCCTGCGCAGTGCCGGGCTTTTTATTTATTAAAGTTTCAGGCAAGACTCCCAGTTTCCGGAAAATTGCTTAATTCAGATATTTCACGAACGGAGTTTCAGGTATGCACTTGTACTTGCATGAACGGTTGAACTGGAAGCTCACGTTTCATTCCTTCTGGAATGGCGATGAAATCTGTTCTAAAAAAATCCAAACATACTTCTTATATCAACTTGATATTTATTTGGTATGATTCGCTTAAAATCTTAACTTATGGAATATATTTTTTGAAATTTCATGTAATTTTTAAGTAATAATCGCCGCAATATTTTTCGTAATTTTTATTGTTCTTACCAAAATCAATCATCCAATAATTGACTGTTTTCAGCAGTGAGCTACGGAGAAAAAAGAGCCCATCTTGATAGGAAACTGGATAAAATTGAAAAAGGTATATTACATTATCATCGATAATAAAGTTTTAGGAAAAATGTTCTAGATTTATATCGAATGACCTGGGAGAAGAAAAAACAGGAACGACGATTTTGTTATCAATAATAATATCTTTGACAATACGTTTGGGGTGGTTCGGCTTTAAAGAATATATATGGGGCCGTTGTAGTAAATTAGGTCAAACTCATCTTTTACGGTTTTACAAAAGAGAGAAAATTTTCAACGTATTATAGAAAAATGTAATTTTTTTCAAAAAACCTCTCCTGTTATTAGAACAAGAGAGGTTAAAAGATAATTATTCTATTATTAATTTAGTTTTTATTAAAAATTGATATAATTTTATAAAGAAATAAGAAACTTATTAAAAAAATAATTGATCCATAAAAAATAAAATTATCATACATAAGAACGTTATAAGCCGTTTCTCCATCAATAATTATTTCTGGATAAAAATTGCTTATAATCGTTTTCATTATATGGATAGGAACATGAAGCTCCATGACATCCGCGCCTATAAGTTTACATGCTAATGTAAAAATAAGCACTGTCATGATACTACAACTAATAAGACAAAATATAATTTTTGACTTACTCTTCTTTAACTTCCAAAATTCCATAATATATATATTCTGTTCCATCTGCTCCTTTTACTGTTTTAGATTCAGTTTCAAGGATAAATTCACGAACTTTTTCAAATACATCTTTATCTAGGAAAGTAATACATCCCAAAGATCTTGTTCCATAATGCATTCGAAAAGAAGATCTAAAAACTCCATTGATTTCTTTTTGATCATCTAATACACCATCTATTGCAATAAAAGCAAGCCATTGAGTTTTGTCATTGTCATTCCACATTTTGTATGTCCAATCTTCAAATTGGCTTCGAATTCCTCCAGATTGTCTTTTTATTACATAGTATTTTCCCGGTGGTATGGGGCCATTATCTTTATTACCTGCATTGTCTGGATTATTTTTTCCATCGCCATTTCCAGAAAATACTCTACTCGTGGTAAAGCGAAGGATATTGCCGTCTTTATCTATTTTTCGTATCAATATTGTATGAATTTTTATACTGTATTCTATCTTGCATATCAAACCTAGAATATCAAAATGATTCAAAATTTTATTTTGTGCAAAGGCATATAAATTTATACCACCACTCTCAGTGATAGGATCGCGGTTGATCCAGCGCCCATCGAATGGATTGAGATGGCGGTAGTTGTAGTAGACAAGTCCCAGTTCATCGTCTGCATACTCACAGGAAAACCTGAACCTGTTATCCTGAGCCATGTCTCCCTGTGCCGTGAGGAGGGCACCAAAGGGGGCACACTCATAGCGAGCCCTTCGTGCCTGCTGTTCATCGAAAATGGAGGTGACATTCTTCAATGCGTCATGGGTGAAGAAGAGATGCTCTCCATCTACCATTCCGTTTTCCTTCCAGCATGTCACCATCAGAATGCGCGTGGCTGCCGGCTCCGTCGGATCCCACAGGTAACTCTTTTCCAGTACGGGCTGGGGATGCGTCAAATTCAGTTCGGCCACCTGCAGGTAACCCCGGTATAAATAATAAGCATGGCTGACAGCTGCTCCATTGACAAGTACCTTCTTCTCAAAGCGGCGCCCTTGATAGTCATAGCCGCAGGCCACGACAGTGCGGCCATCTTCGCTGGTAAAGGAAACAGGCCTGTCATTGGCATCGTAGCAAACATTCCAGATTCCTGTTGAGGTTCTAATTCTTGTCTGGTTGCCGTCCGCATCATAGAGAGGGTCAAAGGAAACATCCGCCTGAATTATGTTTGTGTACTGGTTGAGCTCGTTGGCTCCGTAGGATATTTCTTTTTCCAGCTCACGGGATATCTTGCGGTTGCCGATGTTGTCGTACTGGTAGGCAAAGTTGTTTCTTTGCTGTATCTGATCCCCTGTCAATTCACTTCTGCCGTTGTAGGTGAAGTTTCTGGTGGTCGCCGGAGTGGCAGCCTCCCATGAATCCTTCCGTTGAACGGGACGCATCAAGTGGTCGTACTGGTAGACATGTCCGGCCAACATGTCGCCAGTCCCGGCATCCTCATAGCCGATGGAGGCCAGGAGGTTGAGCTTGGGATGGTAGGTGTTGCTGCGGACCATGCCGTTGGGATAGGACAATTGGTTGAGGAAGCCGCTGGTTTCATCATATTCCCAAGTAAAGGGAGATGCCAAACCTTCCAGATTCATCCCGATCATGGCACCTTGATGGCCATAGTCAAGATGGGAGTGCTGCACGGTGCGGGTTCCGATCATCAGGCGATATCCGCAGGGACGCCCGAAGGAATCGTATTCTTCCTGGATGCAGCTTTCTATGGTTCCAAAGGTAGTATCCTGGATCATCCTGCCATAGGCATCGTAAGAGAATTCTCTGGTGCCCGAAGCATCAGAAACAGATATCGCCTGACCAAGGTGATTGTAGGAATAGATCCAAGGCTGGGTATCATCACTGTGGGAGACAGAGACAAGCTCCCCGGTGGCCGGAGCGTACTGATAAGTTGTTACAATGCCCCTGGCCTTGGTGAGAGTCTCCAGACGGTTGAGTTTGTCATAGGTCTTGACGGTAGAGGAACCGTCGGCATAGATCTTCTTGAATTCCAGTCCCGTAGCCGTGTCGTAGAGCCAGGTAGTGGTATCTCCGTCGGTGCGGCTGGAAGGATCGGTAATGATGTCTCCTTCATCCGCCCTAAAAGTGGTCAGGGCAATCATATGGTCATTGTCGTCATAGACAAAGCAAGCCGGCTGAATGGCGGTACCGTATTCGGCCGTCTTTCTGCCCCGGATATCGTAGGAATAACAGGTGGTATCTCCCAGGGCGTTGGTGATGCAGGCAGGGGCGTCACAGCAGGGGGAGTAGGCAGTGGAAGTGATATTGCCTTGTGCGTCGGTTGTCCTGATAGGGCGTCCGGCTAGGTCGGACTCTGTTGTAGTAACATTGCCGCGGCCGTCCGTCTGCTTCAGAATCATCCCTGTGGAGGTATAAGAGCGTTCTTGTGAGGAATGAATGCCTGCATGATCGTTTTGATTGATCGTGAAACCGTCGACGACGAGGGATATTGCTGTGATATCAGAGGTTGGGATGCGGCTGAATTGAGTTCGCCGGGCAGGAGCGGTGTATTCTGACCATTGGATACTCTGTTGCCCGTAAATGTCGGTAGAAAGGACCTTGCTTTCCAGTACAGGGTCCAGCTGAGAAACCATGGTTTCCGCAGTCTGTGTCACGGGCAGTCCTTCGGTATTGTAGGTTGTAGAGGTTTGTATCTTGTAAATGCCGTCTTCCCGAGTTTGGTAGCATGTGGAGCTTTCCGCGATCCTGTTTTTATTAGTATCCTCTGGATGAAGCTCGTCTAGAAGAATAGTTTGCCTTACGACCTTGCCGAGTTCATCGTAGACAGTCACTGTTGGTACCATATCCTCTGTTTGAATGCGTACAAGCTGACCCTTGCTATTGTAAGCATTTCTAGTGACAATGAAACCTCCCAGAGTATTGGACTGCTCCTCCCGAATAGTTTCTCCAAAACCATTTTCCAAGGTACGTGAGAGAATTACTCCTTTGGACAGAGTGGTGGTGAGAATACCCTCTTCTGTCAATTCGAGCTGTATTTCAATTTCTTGTTGTCCGTTTCCTCCCTGCCAAAGAGTAGAGCCGTCATAATAAGTTTTCGTCACAAAAATAGCCCCCGAAGAAGTGGTGACGGTTGTTGTAAGCTGATCGTTGCTGTATTCAGTTCTGGTGGTGCGACCAAGAATATCCGTTGTGGAAATAATTCTTCCCAAGTCGTCGTATTCCATATTTTCGACTGTCGACATAGCTCCTATGTCTTTTCGTATGGAAAGAATTCTTCCCGCAACATCCTTTGTGTAGGACGTGATTGTTTCAGGCGTGGTTTCCGTGGCTGAACGGATGGTTTCCACCAACTGTTTGGCCGTGTTGTAACTGTAGCTGGTTACCACACCGTCTTCGTTGGTTTCCGTCAAGGGACCGCAGCACATCCATTCCGTCGTGCTGAAGCGGCCGTTGCCCTTCGTCGTCTTGATTCGCTTGAGCTCGGCATCGTATTCATAGTCCTCCGTGGAAATCAATGACCAGTCTTCTCCCGTGTGGACATACTGCTCTTCTCGGGTGGTTGTACTATTGGCGGCGATATACTCCACCTTTCTGGTACTTTGACCGGGAACAATGCTCCCATTAGCCTGCACAGTTGAAGTCTCTTTGTGGAGAGCACCATGATCCGTGGTGGCTTCATAGGTATAAATGGTCTGAACACCGTTGATGCCCTGGCTCATCTTCTGTCTTCCCCGGGCATAGGGATACTGTGCTGCTTCCCCATAAGTTTCTGAAATGCTTGTGTGAACCTGGTCGGAACCCAGAGCTGTTTCTGTCACCGTCGTGCGGTTGACTTCGGGGCTCTCTTCATAGGTATAGCTCCTTTGGCTTAGAACGGTTTCCGTTCCGTCCTGGGCAATGATGACTTCCCTTTCCGTAGCAGGCCTGAAATCATTGAAACGCAGGTCGGCGTAGGTGGTGCGCGTTCCCTTTTCTCCTCCGCCTGCCCAGGGCATGGCCTGCAGAACCACACGGCCCTGATCGTCGTACTCGTAGCGCGTGCAGCCCCCGTTGGGCTGGATTTCCAAAGACACCCGGTACTGGTCGTTGTAGGTGTAGAGCGTCGTTTGGGCCAAGGATGTATTATAGCCCTCCGTGCTGCTGATGGTCAGCCAGCCTCCGTCGGTATACTTCTTCACCGTGCGCCTGCTGCGGGAAGGCCGGGAATCATTGATGCCCCTGACCGTTTCAATCCGCTCCCACTTGGCGCCGGGCAGGGCGTTGCGTTCAATCGTGCGCACGATGCGTTCATCTCCTTCTCCCTTGATGATGCTTATTTTGTTTCCTTCCTCGCGGCGTTCGATAACCCGCGGTTCCTGCCCGGCCCGTTGATTGGTGATGTAAGTCACTTTTACGCCATCCTCCATGGAAGTTCTATAAACGGCCGTCTTGTAGGGCTCTCCGTTAACCACAAATTCCCCATCATGGGAGGCAGAAACATTCCCGGGGGCGTACCACTCCAGAGTGAGGCTGTTGTTTCCGGGAATGCTTCGCATCAGCCCCTGGGCCCGGGAATAGACGCTGTTGAGAGATCCATCCGGGTTGTAGGTGACCTGAACCTTGCGGGCATACTCCTCGGCAGAGATGACATGACCCGAGGAGCTTGTGACCGAGACGACCTCTCCGGTGGAGGAAGAGAAGCGCAGGATCATGCCGGAAGGAAGCACCATGTCCATGTAGGCGGGAGTGCCCTGGATATTGGGAGTGAGGTTTTCATTGAGCAGACGTACACGATAGTCCAGTTTTCTGGAGCTGCCAACGGGAGAAGCCTCGGCACTTCCTTCCGGGGCCTTGAAATAGATATGGCTTCCGGAGGGGCGTTTGACGGTGACTCGTCTTTCCTCTTGAGAGAAGGAAGCGCTCCATGCCATGGGGTGGTTGTAGCGCATGGAAGGCCCGATGTTGGAGTTGAGGCTGGAGGGGGTGGAAGAGCGTGCCATGCGCATGAACCTGGCCGGAGAAGGTGGCGGAGGGCCTCCTGCAGAGGGAGGATTGATACATGCATCGCCTTGACAAGGCAATACCCCATTAGGATCGCCCGGAGTGGGCTGCTGCTGAACGCAGTTCTCATCGCCTTCCTCGTCACAGTCACAGGGACAAGGGCATGGTTCTTCCTCGGTGGGCGGTTCGCTGGAGGAAGAAGACAGGGAACTGGAGCTGGAGCTGGAGCTGGAACTGGAGCTGGAACTGGAGCTGGAACTGGAACTGGAACTGGAGCTGGAACTGGAACTGGAACTGGAACTGGAACTGGAACTGGAGCTGGAGCTGGAGCTGGAGCTGGAGCTGGAGCTGGAGCTGGAACTGGAACTGGAACTGGAACTGGAA
>OBXJ01000585.1_pt1 | contig 14085 bp, 9 predicted proteins | sample 1495401 | NCBI WGS metagenome assembly OBXJ01 (sample SAMEA2580149, study PRJEB22360) | human gut metagenome | biome: human gut; feature: human-associated habitat; material: faeces | place: Denmark | collected 2008/2010 | reverse complement strand
TATTACCCGATCTCGATGGAAGTTATTGAGTGATCTCCTTTCATGAAAATACGCAGCGTCGTCACTCTCGTCTGGGGAATATCTCCCCGGCAGCCTTCAGGAAAAAATATCATCAGATGGCTGCTGAAAAAAAGAACAAATGGTAGTATCCGCTATTGCCAGTACACCTCACTCCCCTGACTCCACCTCACAGCGGATTGTGTATTTTTAAACAATCACAGTCTTCTCATATACTTTCCATTCTGAAGCTTACCTCTTCCTCTGTGATAAGCTTCCGTCGCGGGATGTGTTATACGCCCTGTAAGACAGTTATAAAGGACATCAATGCCATAGTTAATGACTACCGAATTCCAGTGGATAGTCAGTACTGGTTTGCCACAAAACAGTGCAGTCACACATGACAGGAGAAGATATGAGCCGGATACCGCGGCTCTGAGACTTAACGCTCATGTAAACTTTCTGTTACAGACTCTTCCAGAGGACTAAGAAGATAGCTGATTACGCTTCGCATTCCAGTCTTTATTTCTGCAGTGACAGCCATACCCGAGCTTAATGGAATGTGCTTATTCCCGGTTGACAAATCATTCTCTTCAACAGAAACAATGACATTAAAAACGAGTCCCAGTTTCTGGTCTTCTATTGCATCTAAATTTATATTTTTCACCTTACCCACCAGATAACCATATCGGGTGTAAGGAAAGGCCTCCACTTTAATGATGGCATTCTGCCCGACGTTAATAAAACCAATATCTTTATTTTGTACCAGAGCAGTAACCTCCAGCGTGTCATCTTCCGGAACGATGACCATCAGTGTTTCCGCTGTTGTAACAACCCCACCTTCAGTATGAACCTTCAGTTGCTGAACTTTTCCCGAAACAGGGGCCCTGATTACTGAAGCCTGTTGACGCTCTTCATTTTTCTCTAACTCCAGAGTTAATAACTCAATGCTGTCTGTTGTTTGTCTTAGCTTGTCTAAAATTTCATTTTTAAAAAGCTGCGTGACAAGCTGATATTCTTCTTTTGCAGACAATATCTCACTCTCAATTTGCTCCAGTTGCGATTTATAAACCCGTAATTCATTTGCTGCCTCGACATATTTATTCTCCTGCTCAAGTACAGCATGTTTTGCAATTGCCTGTTTATGCAATAAACTCCTGAAATCATCCAGACGGCTTTTTTCAACTCTCGATAAATTTTCATAACGGTTTATACGGGCAAGTATTGTTAATCGCTCTGCTCTTTTCTTATCCAGATTCAGTTCTTTTTGATACTTCTGATTTTGCCATGTGGAAAACTGTTCTTTTATCAAAGAAGTTAAACGCAGTACTTCCTCTTCAGATACATTCTGAAAATAAGGCTCATCAGGAAGCTTCAGTTCAGGTAGTTTATTTAATTCAATTGACCTGCTCAGAATTTGATACCGAGTTTGTTCCAGCCTGGTCTGTAACAGTGATGACTGTGTTTTTAACGTATCAGCTTCAGCTCCCAGTGCTGTAAGCTTTAATAACACATCCCCTTTCCGGACTGACTCTCCTTCTTTTACGATAATTTCTTTAACTATTGAGTTTTCAATGGGTTTAATTTCTTTGCTACGCCCACTTAGTGTTAATTTCCCATTTGCAGTGGCAACAATTTCCACCTGACCTAAAACAGATAAAATGACAGCAATAACCAGAAACCCCATAATAAAATAAGCAACCAGACGCGGCCGTCTGGATACCGGCGTTTCAATTAATTCCAGATGAGCGGGTAAGAATTCATTTTCGTCCTTTTCACGTACCGGAGTATCTAATTGCTTCCGGATTTTCCATGTTTCACTCCAGACAAGTTTATAGCGCAACAGGAACTCGCTGAACCCCATTAACCATGTTTTCATATTCTTCTGTTCTTTCTGTTAGTCTGACTGTAACTGATATAAGTAACTGTATAAACTTTCCGGTTCAGAAAGCAGTTCCTTATGTTTACCCTGTTCAACAATTTTCCCTTTTTCCATGACAATAATGCGGTCTGCATTTTTTACTGTAGACAGACGATGAGCAATGATTATAACCGTTCTGCCCTTACATATTTTGTGCATATTGCGCATGATGATATGCTCCGACTCATAATCCAGAGCACTGGTTGCTTCATCAAAAATAAGTATTTTAGGGTTGTTCACCAGCGCCCTTGCAATTGCGATGCGTTGACGTTGACCTCCGGATAATCCTGCCCCCTGTTCCCCGACAATGGTGTTATACCCCTCACGCAATTCAGAAATAAAATCATGAGCGCCTGCTAATTTCGCTGCATAAATAACTTTTTCGACGGACATACCAGGATTAGCCAGTGAGATATTATCAATAATACTGCGATTAAGCAGCACATTGTCCTGCAACACAACCCCCACCTGACGACGTAACCAGTTAGGATCGGCCAACGCAAGATCATGTCCATCAATTAAGACCTGGCCATTTTCAGGAATATAAAAACGTTGAATTAATTTAGTTAATGTGCTTTTTCCTGAACCAGAACGTCCGACAATACCAATAACCTCCCCCTGCTTAATACTGAGATTGATATTATCTAAAATAACCGGAGAGTCAGACTTATAGCGAAACCGGATATTACGAAAAGTGATATCACCATTAATTTCCGGTAATGCCAGTTTCCCATGATAACTTTCAGTTGGAGAGTTAAGCACATCACCAAGGCGGGTAACTGATATACCAACCTGCTGGAAATCCTGCCAGATTTGTGCAAGGCGAATAACCGGTGCAACAATCTGACCAGCAAGCATATTAAAAGCAATTAACTGACCAATACTTAAATCCCCGGAAATAACCAGGTGTGCTCCCAACCACAGGTTGATGATCATAACAGTCTTTTGTATTAACTGTATTCCTTGTTGACCAATGGTTGCTAATACTGTCACTTTGAAGCCTGCAGCAACATATCCTGCCAATTGTTTGTCCCATATGTTCGTCATCTGAGGTGAGACTGCCATAGCTTTTATAGTGTTAATCGCCGTGACTGATTCCACCAGGAAAGATTGATTATCCGCATTCCGTGAAAACTTATCATCAAGGCGACGTCGCAAAATGGGGCTAATAAAAATAGACCATGCAGCATAACAGGGCAGCGAAAATAAGATCACCAGAGTAAGCTTTGGGCTGTAATACCACATTACCGCAAAAAATATGAATGAAAATAATAAGTCCAGAACAGATGTTAATGCCTGTCCTGTCAGAAAATTACGGATCTGGTCTAATTCTCTTACCCTGGCAACAGTATCACCAACACGACGACTCTCAAAATAAGAGATCGGTAGCGCCAGTAAATGCCGGAAGAGTTTGGCACCCAACTCAACATCAATCCGACTTGTACTATGTGCAAAAATGTAAGTTCTTAAACCGCTGAGTATAATCTCAAACACCACCACAACAGATAATGCGACAGTAATAACATTAAGAGTTGAAAATCCCCTGTGCACTAATACTTTGTCCATAACCACCTGAAAAAAAAGGGGGGTTATTAATGCAAATAATTGTAAAAAAACAGACACAACAAGAGTTTCAATAAATATTCTCCTGTATTTTATAATGGCAGGAATAAACCAAGTAAAGTCAAATTTCGCCAATTTCCCGGCAACAGAAGAACGGGAAGCGATAAGAATAATATGCCCCTGATATAACGCCTCAAACTCAGACTGTTCGAGAACACGGGGATTTCGCTGCTCCAGATCAAAAATAAGATATCTGTTTGCTTCTTTACTGACTTTAGTCAGAATAAAATGACGTCCATCCTCTCTCCAGACTAATGCGGGCAGAGAAATAAAGTTTAATCGGTCAATTGTTTTTTTTACCTGTTTTACCTTTAGTTCTAAAGATTTCGCAGCAAGCAACCATGACGTTAATCCCAGACCAGTCCCGTCTGTGTCAAATCTATGTTTAATTTCTTCCGGGTTAACAGAGACGTTATGGTATTGGGCTAAAATCTCCAGGGCGTATAACCCATAATCAATTTTATGACAAGAATCCATTATGACTCCAAAAAAATAGCAATCTTATGTGGCACAGCCCAGTAAGATTGCTATCATTTAAATTAATATATTATGCTGATGCTGTCAAAGTTATTGAGCTCCGTCCATATGAAAAATCACTGGCATTACCGGACAACTGCAATAAAGAAGCGGCAGATCTTTCCTCCTTAACATCGAAGTTACCTGCAGCTGAAATGATTTTGCTGATTTCATTAATTAATGGATTAAGATTGTCCTGGCTCCCATAAGTTGATGCATCATGCCCATACACATAACTTACCTTGTTATTACTCTGCTGATATTCAAATGCTTTTTTAAGAGAATCTGGCGTGATTACCCTGCCGTCTTTATCAAAAATCTGCTCTATCTGATGATTAGAGAGATCATCTGACTCTTTTTCAAACCAGTTTTTAAATGTAATACCATTTTTGTGGCCAATAGAAAGAACATTACCTTCAGCTTTATACATAATGAGGTCATTCCCTTCTCGCTTAAAGGCAACGTCCCGGAAATCTATATCAGCTAAACTGAGTTTATCGTCTTTCCCCCCATCATCGTCAATAATATGATGGCCATATCCTGAAAGATAACGATAAATATCATTACCATATCCACCTTTCAGAAGATCATTCCCTTCTCCGCCATCAAGCAGATCTGCTCCCTCACTGCCGTACAACTTGTCATTACCTTTTCCACCGGATAATACATTTTTAGCAAGAGAATTCCCCTGAACCTGAAGCTCATCATCTCCGTCACCGCCGTTAAGGTAATTATTACCTGTCCCCCCAATTAACTTATCATTGCCATCACCGCCATAGAGCTGGTCATCCCCGTTTCCGCCCCTCAGCGTATCATTACCTTTATCACCATATAAGCGGTCATTCCCATCATTTCCTTCTATATGGTCATCACCATCCGCGCCATGGAAGATATCAGTAAATTTACTGCCAAAAAACTTGTCGGCACGCGTGGTCCCAATAAGTTCTTCCACGGAATATAAGTTATCTGTCTCTGTTAAATTTTTACCATTGATATGAGTGAATTCATAACTCCGATATTGCGTTTTTTCAGTTCTTTTTCCGACTGAAACCTCCTGCTCCTTCACAACTTCCTGTAAAACCTTAACATCACCACCAAGTACACGTGTTACCGTGTAATTACCTGCTTCGGTTGCTTTTGTGCCATCAATGGTCAGATAACCGGTGTCTGTTTTATCATAATAAACAACATCATGTCCTTTACCTGCGTAGATATTGGCTGAGCCGGCAGATAAAAAGACCTTATCATCCCCGTCTCCCAGGTGTGACTCAATACGAATTTCCCGATACTGGTTATTACCGACTGATGCATGCTGAATCAGGTTAGAGTAATCATATACAGACCCCTTGTCCTGAACCCCCTTCACCGTCCATTTATCAACACCCTTGACTAATAACTCGGTAATATATTCATATTTTCCGGACTGCCTCCTTTCACGAATTTCCTCACCGGGAGTTAACAATGGCGTAACAAATTTCAATAACGTAGAAGATTTGCTGTCAGAAAGGTCAATATTTCCTTTTAATGGATCAAAGATTTGTTGCTGGAACTCTTTTGGCCTTCTTTCCAGCCGCTTTCCCTCTTCATAATAGTCAATATAACTTTTACCACTGAGTGTTTTGTCTCCATTTCTGGTGACACTAGCTAACTCACCTATCAGCATATCCCAATGTTGCTGAGTAATGAGGACTGATCTTTCAACAGAATACTCTTTATTATACTGAGATAATATTTTAAAGTTATCTTCTAAAAATGCAGCATGGCGAGCATCATATCCATTTTCAAAGTAATTTTTACCGTGTTTTTTCTCCCATTCAGCAATAACATCAGCCATTTTACTGGCAACATGTTCAAACATTGCCTGCTTTGAAGCCTCAAGGATACCTGAAATTATCCCCGTAACAGCACCTACCAGTGCGCTTACCGGTGCACCAACAAGAGATGTCGTTGCAGCAGCACTAATACCTGAAGATACTGAAGCCAGTACAGTGCTTATCGTTGTTAATGATGCATCAATAGCTCCTGTTTCTTTGTGGAAAGCAGCAAGTAAACTGTCACCATCGTATCCAAGTTTTTTGAATCGTTGTGAATACTCCTCTATTTTATTTGCACGTTTAAACTTATCGGCAATGGACAGGAATGAGAGGGGACTAATTGCTAATGTCACTACAGAAGCAATTAAACCGGCAGCAGCAGCAGATGTAGATAACCCCTGTGCAGCGCGCTGTGCGATAATATATTGAGAAATACCTTTTCCAACATTACCCAGTACTTTCGTTGTTAATTCAACACCTGCTGCAGCTTTAGTTCCGGTATCTGCATCTGCATTGCTCAGAATGAAGCTTGCTGAAATCGCAGATAAAATACCCGATACAGTATCTAACCCTGCACCGATATTATCAAGGTTAGGTAAATTCTGTAACTTATTACCAACACCGTTCAGGTGCTTTGTATTGGATAATACACTTCCCAGCTTATTGAGTTGTTGAGAAAATGAGTTAACATTATTATTAATGCTGGCAGCTGTGTCCACGAGTTGGTTGATTAGCTCAATACTCGCTTTTGCCAGTTCAGAAGAACTGACATTGCTACCAGATTTTTGTTTCTTTATCAGTTCGTCTATTTTCATTGAGGAAAGTGCAGTACCCAGAAAATTTTGAAACGTTGACAGTACACTGCCTGCCTTTCCTAAGTTATCACCTATATTTTCAGCACTGCCGCCTAATTTATTACCCACTTTTTGATACTTTTGCAGTAATTTGTCTAATTGTGGTGCAAAGATAGTCACTCCCCGTTCGGTGAGGCCAATGAGTTTCTCTGCTGTGCCGAATACCTGTTTAGTAATCGCCGTGCCATTCTTTTCATCATACTGGACTTCAATTCCCAGTTCATCTGCCGTCCTGACAAGGTCATTAAGGCTTGAACCCTGTCCTTTATAATCTTTAGGGATAAGTAAAATGAGTCTGTTTCCCGCATTGCGGGTTTGCTCTGCTGCTTTTTTTAATGCATCTTTCGTGCTTTGTCCTGCTGAGTGCAATTTATTTGCAGCGGATTGCTTTGCAGACTGTAGTGTGCTTTTAATTTGTGCAGTGGTTATTGTTGGCATTTAATTATCTCTTAACCTGTTAATGAAAAATTGAAATCTGTCTTGTTTTTTACTTCAGTTATTAACTCGTGGTGATATTGTTTAAAAATTTTATTCGCTAACTGTTTATCAATTTTACCTCCGTGAAATTCTGATACTTTACCAACATGAGTTTTGGGATCCACCCTGATGGCTCGGAATAGTTCATCAGGGAATTTTTTTCGCATATATTTGTACAGGGCACCGTTATCCCCGAAAGGAGCAATCCAGTCAATGAACCATTTACGATCACCTGAAGTCCAGTCTTCTGCGACTAATGAGGTAACATCATTAAGATATTTAATTTCATTTTCTAAACTTAAATTAGCCCAACTACAATATGCAACAGGGTAATTATCCCGGGTTAATAAAGCATATTGGTTAGCCCGTATTGCAGGTAATACATTTATTGCAAACAAAGAGACTGGCCAGTTTCTGTGTAATGGGGAACTGGCCCAGAGCCAGGATACATGCCCAAGAACCTCTAATGGATTGTTCATATTCATAATAAGCTCACTATAAATTAAATTATATTCTTGAATAAGTAAACGGAGTCTGTGAGAGAACGATATTAATCCTTTAAATATGTTTCTTGCATTTAGTTTCATAACGCACATTAACATAAAAAAAGCATTCATTGCGGTGGCAGGTTAAAAAAAAGCAAACCAAAATGCTTACATATGCTTATTTTTATGCGTAATTTATATAAACCATGCTATTGCATTCTCTTCAATATGCACATTCTAAAGAACTGTTATCTTTTTCTTTATCATACATCTAAGATGTATAGTTGCTCATATATATAACTTCCTTACCCAGTACCAATCAGCTGCCGAATGATGACCTGTGAGTTGTCATGTGAACCTCTCTTCTTTTTCTACCCCTGTCAGATAAGGGGTTGAATTAATCAGGTCATACCAGTCAATGCGCTTCTTCTGACTTCGGATAATGATTCAAAGTGTATCTCATACAGTACGATCCCAGCACGCAAAAGAAGGCGACTCTATTGGCGGGTGCGCAAGTATACTCTAAAATATGAGGCAAAATTATATCATACACACAAAAATGCTGTAGCCATGATTTAATTCCATCCGACTTCGACCGTGTCTCATATTGTATTTTGAATAAGCATGCTACCGCCCTTCCGGAAATTACCCGTATCAACCGGGACCAGAATCCTGTGTAACAAATCAATTCAACCAGAGACGATTTTAACTCTGAGCACTATAGAATAATGATCTACAAATGTTCAATATGGTGGGTATATCTATTACCGTAGCGAAACAGGTTAGCGCATTACACCATAAGACATAGTAAAAACAAGTTTATTTGAAATATATTACTTAAATCAGTATAAAACTCCAGAAAAAAATAACAAAAAGAAATACATTTAATTAGCGCGGTAATAATTTTCAGGTTATTAAATTTATAACATGGAGAATTTTAACGAAAACTGACTGAAACAAATCAGACCAGTTAACCAGTCAGTCGGTTTTATGATTTCACTCACTATACTTTGTTTCATAAGGATTTCAGGATCTGCCAGACTGCGCAGAAATGATGCTTACGAATACACAGTAAAGGCAATGTCATTTCCGATACAGAGCCTGACATTGCCATAATGAGCTATTTATCTGAAAAACGACAGAATATGATGTTTTATCGTAACGTAATTTTAAGTTCTCAACTTATTGAGACATATTGTCTTTTTTACCCATGTGGTCATTTTTCATCCCATCCGTTTTGCTCATGTGTTCTTTCTCCATTTTCTCTTTATCCATTGCATTTTTGCACATACCATCCTTGCACATTTTATCATGCGCGCTGGACATGCTGCCTTTTACTTCATGTGTTTTATCCATTGTGTCTGCTGCCTGAGCATTGAACATGAACAGCGCGGATAGTACAGTTGCAGAAATAATATTTTTCATGGTTCCTCCTCATTTTTAACAATTGTATCAACAACCACCAAACCAGTTATAACTCTAGTCTTCCCAGTACCCCCCCGGAAAATGATTAGTGACCTCTATAACCTGAACATGCTTGGGGTTTTTATATCCCAGCTTAGTAGGGATACGTATCTTTATGGGATAGCCATATTCTTTTGGCAATACCCTGTTATTCCATGTCAATGTCAGCAATGTTTGTGAATGTAGTGCTGTCGCCATATCAATACTGGTGTAGTAACCATCGACGCAACGAAAACTGACGTATTTTGCCCGCATATCGGCACCAATCAGCGTCAGGAAATGCCGGAATGGTATCCCTCCCCATTTTCCTATTGCACTCCATCCTTCAACACAGATATGACGGGTTATCTGACTCACATGCTGCATGTTATACAATTCAGACAAAAACCAGTTACGGTTATCACGTACCAGCCCCCGTATTTCCAATTTATAATCCTGGCCATCAATTACTGGGATCTCTTCTTCTCCATAGAAGGCATTAAAAGGGAATGGAGTGGTAATGTCCTCTGGAAGATATTCTGGTGCCACACTGTTTTTGCTGAACAGAAAACTTTGAATCCGGTCATTAAATCTGGATATACGGAACAATGCTTTTTCAATATCATCATTATTGCTTATATCACAGCCAGTCAGCATCATAATTCCCCCAAGCGTCAGTCCCTATTGGAGTAAACGACGTCTGTCCGGCGCAAGGATTTTTTCTGCATCTTTCACCACGTAATGGGCATCACTGTCAGACAAAAAACGTTTTTTCTTCATTAGTGACCCCGTATCATAGATAACAATGCACGCGGAACCAATAACACCATAACCAGGTGAATAATAATAAACAGTACCATAATGTTCATGCACAGAAAGTGGATATAACGCACTGTATCATAACCACCGAATAGTATAGTCAGAAGGGAAAACTGAACGGGTTTCCATAAAACCAGACCAGACAATAGCAGAGCAGCGCCATCTAAAATAACAGAATATAGGCGACTTTTTGCACCATATTGTATTCCTGCATATTCGTATGATGCAGCTTTCCATACAGTGCCTGCGTAAGGGATTTTTTCAGTGAGGTCCATGACAGCGGGAAAAACTTGCTCCGGAAACGTCCGCTACAAATTCCCAGAGTAAGATAGATCGTGGCATTAATCAGCAGAATCCACATCAGGGCGAAGTGCCACAGTAACGCACCGCCAAGCCAGCCACCGAGAGTTAATGCTGCCGGATAGTTAAAAGAAAACAAAGGAGAAGCATTATAAATGCGCCATCCACTACATATCATGCCTGCGACAGTAACAGCATTAATCCAGTGGCAACAGCGTAACCACAGAGGATGTATTTGTTTTAACGGTAATGGCTGCATTATGTGATCTCTGTCTGTAAACTAAGTATATTATGGAAAGGAATGTTCATCACATCCTCACAAGAGTTTAAAAAAAATGTGATAATTCATCGTCAAATGCTGGGGTAAAATTCAGATAAAGAATATGTGGATAACTTTTGATGAATAACGTAAAAAAAATACTGCTGATGGAAGATGATTATGATATTGCAGCTCTGTTGCGGCTTAATCTGCAGGATGAAGGGTATCAGATAGTTCATGAAGCGGATGGCGCCAGAGCTCGTTTATTACTAGACAAGCAGACCTGGGATGCCGTAATACTTGATCTTATGCTGCCTAATGTTAATGGGCTGGAGATTTGCCGTTATATCCGTCAGATGACCCGTTATCTGCCTGTGATTATCATCAGTGCCCGTACCAGCGAAACCCACCGCGTCCTGGGACTGGAAATGGGGGCTGATGACTATCTACCGAAACCCTTTTCCATTCCGGAGCTGATTGCCCGCATCAAAGCGTTGTTTCGTCGTCAGGAAGCCATGGGGCAAAATATTCTCCTAGCAGGTGGACTGATTTGCTGTCACGATCTGTGCATCAATCCATTTTCACGTGAAGTTCATTTGCATAATAAACAGGTTGATCTTACCCCACGCGAGTTTGATCTGCTGCTCTGGTTTGCACGTCATCCTGGCGAAGTTTTTTCCCGTCTTTCACTGCTGGATAATGTCTGGGGGTATCAGCATGAAGGATATGAGCATACAGTCAACACGCATATCAACCGTCTTCGTGCCAAAATTGAACAGGATGCAGCAGAGCCAAAGATGATCCAGACCGTCTGGGGAAAAGGGTATAGGTTTTCAGTTGACAATGCAGGAATGCGATAAATGAATTGTAGCCTGACATTAAGCCAGAGGTTAAGCCTAGTATTTACAGTCGTTTTGCTGTTTTGCGCAGCAGTGACATGTGGCGTTCATATTTACAGCAGTAATCTGTATGGCAATGCAATGGTACAGCGTTTATCTGCAGGGCTGGCGCAACAGATTGTCATCACGGAGCCTCTGCTGGATAATCGTGGGCAGGTGAATCACCGGACATTAAAGAGTCTGTTTGAGCGTCTGATGACGCTTAATCCCAGTGTGGAGCTGTATATTGTCTCGCCGGAAGGTCGGCTGCTTGTGGAGGCCGCCCCTCCAGGTCATATCAAACGTCGGTATATCAATATAGCGCCCTTGAAAAAATTTCTCTCCGGTGCTGTCTGGCCCGTATATGGTGATGATCCCCGAAGTGTAAATAAGAAAAAAGTTTTCAGTACCGCACCGCTTTACCTGAGGGATGATCTGAAAGGATATCTGTATATTATTTTACAGGGAGAGGAACTTAATGCTCTTACTGATGCAGCCTGGACAAAGGCACTATGGAATGCACTGTACTGGTCGCTGTTTCTGGTAGTGATATGTGGTCTGCTGTCGGGTATGCTGGTCTGGTACTGGGTAACCCGTCCCATACAGCAACTAACTGAAAATGTCAGCGGGATAGAGCAGGACAGTATTAGTGCCATTAAACAACTGGCAATTCAGCGCCCTGCCACCCCCCCTAGCAACGAGGTCGAGATATTACACAATGCCTTCATTGAACTGGCCCGTAAAATATCCTGTCAGTGGGATCAACTTTCAGAAAGTGATCAACAGCGCCGTGAATTTATTGCCAATATCTCCCATGATTTACGGACGCCATTAACATCACTTCTGGGATATCTGGAAACCCTGTCAATGAAGTCGGATTCGCTATCATCAGAGGACTGTCATAAATATCTGACAACAGCTCTCCGGCAGGGACACAAGGTGAGGCATCTATCCTGTCAGCTTTTTGAGCTGGCACGTCTTGAGCATGGTGCTATAAAACCTCAACTGGAGCAATTTTCTGTCTGTGAACTTATTCAGGATGTAGCTCAAAAATTTGAGCTCATCATAGAAACCCGTCGATTGCAACTAAGAATTATGATGTCACATTCCCTGCCTCTTATCAGGGCAGATATTTCAATGATAGAGCGTGTGATAACAAATTTACTGGATAATGCTGTACGCCACACACCTCCGGAAGGCTCGATCAGGCTGAAAGTCTGGCAGGAAGATAATCGGTTGCACGTCGAAGTGGCTGACAGCGGCCCTGGACTAACTGAAGATATGCGAACTCATCTTTTCCGGCGGGCATCAGTGTTATGTCATGAACCGTCAGAAGAGCCCCGGGGAGGACTGGGATTGCTGATTGTACGCAGGATGCTGGTACTACACGGTGGTGATATCAGGTTGACTGATTCAACGACTGGAGCCTGCTTTCGTTTTTTTCTTCCATTATAACATCAGGCGGCATATTTTGGGGTGGTTATGTGTATCTGCCTTTGTAAAAGGGATACAAGTTCTGTAGTGGAGCACAAAATCAGGACACCGGGATAACCTGTTTCCACTTTTCTTCATGTAAGCAAGGCGGTAAACCATCGTTGTTCGTGTGAGGTCGATAAACGTTATAATATAACAACCATTAATCCACTGGTTTATATCGCGTACCGCATGGCTAAAATCACCATAACCACCTTTCGGAAGCCATTCACTTTTCAGGCTGCGAAAGACTCTTTCCATCGGCGAATTATCCAAGCAATTCCCTCTGCGACTCATACTTTCCATTAGTAAGCGTGCAGCAAGAACCGTATTGACGGGGATGTGTTATTCAGTCGGCAGTGCTACGCGCCAGGGGAGCAGTTCGCCGACCCGGTTTATTGGCCAGTCGGCTATGACGTCAAGGACATAGCGGAGGTAGCTTTCTGGCTCCACTCCGTTCAGTTTGCACGTCCCGATCAGGCTGTACAGCAGCGCTCCCCGCTCTCCTCCATGATCCGAACCGAAGAACAGGTAGTTTTTGCGGCCCAGACTGACCATCCGCAACGCATTTTCAGCGATGTTATTGTCCGCCTCAGCCCAGCCATCATCTGCATAGTACGTCAGCGCCGGCCACTGGTTCAGGGCGTATGCGAACGCTTTCGCCAGTTCTGAGTGTCGCGACAGGGTTTTCATCTTTTCACGCAGCCAGCTTTCCAGGGATTTCAGCAGCGGTTTCGTTTTCAACTGACGTTCGGCAAGGCGCTGCTCCGCCGTCATTCCCCTTATCTCTGCCTCGATGGCGTACAGTTCGCCGATCCGTTTCAGCGCTTCCTCCGTCAGGGCTGACGGGGTGCGAACGTGCACATCGTGGATTTTACGGCGGGCATGAGCCCAACAGGCGGCTTCCGTTATCCGGCCATCCCGGTACAGCTCGTTGAACCCGGCGTATGCATCCGCCTGCAGTACACCACTGAACCCCGCAAGATGGGTCTGCGGATGGATGCCTTTTCTGTCCGGGCTGTAAGCGAACCACACCGCCGGCGCCAGCGTTGACCCGGCGTTACGGTCGTCACGAACGTAGGTCCATAACCGCCCGGTCTTCGTTTTCTTATTGCCTGGCAACAGCACCGGGACAGGCGTGTCATCAGCATGGAGCTTACCGTCAGTCAGCACATAGCCATGAAGCGCCTCTTCCAGCGGAGACAGCAGCCGGCAGCATGCATCCA
>OBXJ01000566.1_pt1 | contig 15132 bp, 10 predicted proteins | sample 1495401 | NCBI WGS metagenome assembly OBXJ01 (sample SAMEA2580149, study PRJEB22360) | human gut metagenome | biome: human gut; feature: human-associated habitat; material: faeces | place: Denmark | collected 2008/2010 | reverse complement strand
GGCCGCTGGGGCGGTGCGGTCGGGGGTAAAAATCGGGTACCGCCATATTGATACCGCCCAGTCTTACAGAAATGAGCGGGGTGTCGGAGAAGGTCTTCTTTCCTGCGGTCTCGGACGGGAGGAAATTTTTGTCACCTCGAAAGTGGCGGCAGAGCATAAAAGCTATGCTGCGGCCAAGGAATCCATTGACGGAACGCTGGAAAAAATGGGGCTTTCTTATTTGGATTTGATGATTATCCACTCTCCCCAGCCGTGGACGGAAGTGAACCAATCGGAATACCGTTACGAAAAGGAAAACAGGGAAGTCTGGCGGGCGTTGGAAGAGGCGTACGAGAGCGGAAAAGTGAAAGCCATCGGTGTCTCCAATTTCCTGGAGAAGGATTTGGAAAATATTTTGGAAACTGCCCGTATCAAGCCGATGGTGAATCAGATTCTCTGCCATGCGGGAAATACACCGCTCGCACTCATTGATTTCTGCAGGAAACGGGATATTGTGGTGGAAGCATATTCGCCGATTGCCCACGGAGAGGCGCTGAAGAACAAGGTGCTTTGCGAAATGGCGGAAAAGTATAAAGTGACGGTGGCACAGCTCTGTATCCGTTACGACTGGCAGCTGGATACGGTGGTTCTTCCGAAGACGACATCGCCTTTGCGGATGAAAGAAAATGCAGATATTGATTTCACGATTTCAAAAGAGGATATGGACCTGCTGATACATTTGGAAAAAATAAAAGACTACGGTGAGTTCGGACGTTTCCCCGTTTACGGCGGAAAGTTGGAAAAGAAATAAAAATAAAGAAAACCCTTATGGCGGTGGTTGCGGTCATAAGGGTTTTTGATTGTTCTGATGAAATTATACTTCCATGATGCGCATGATGTTTGTGGCGGCGGATTTTCTTTTTTTCAGATTTCCCGAGAAAATACCGGCGGTGATGACACAGAGGTCGTTTTTCTTGATGTAGCCTTCGTTCTGCAATTTTTCTATGGATTTCTCAAATATGATGTCTGTCGATTCGTAACGGGGCGCCAAAAGCGGGCGGACACCCCAGAAGAGCATCATCTGACGGACCGTGATTTCATCGGGCGACAGAGCAAAAACATCTACATCGGGGCGGTACTTCGAGAGGAGAAGAGCCGTATTTCCCGAAATGGTGGGAGCGATGACAGCCGCCGCTTTGAGTTCGTGGGCCGCCGTGACGGTGGCACGACAGGTGGTATTGGAAATACTGTCGTAAAGGGTCGCTTCCATTTCTCTGTAGCGGAAAAGGTCATACTCATGGAATTGTTCGGTAAATTCGGCAATGGAAACCATCATTTGCAGAGCCTCGACGGGATATTTCCCGCTTGCCGTTTCGCCGGAGAGCATGATGGCATCGGTCCCGTCGTCGATGGCATTGGCTACATCGGTGACTTCGGCCCGGGTCGGACGGGGATTTCTGATCATCGAGTCAAGCATTTGCGTGGCGGTGATGACAAGCTTTCCCTCATAATTACATTTCTTAATCATGTCTTTCTGGAGACGGGGGAGCATTTTCGGATTCACTTCGACCCCCAAATCTCCACGGGCAATCATGATACCGTCAGCGGCAACGACGATTTCATGGAAGTTTTTTACCCCTTCCTGGGATTCGATTTTGGCAATAATTTTGATTTTTGAGTTTTTTTTCGAAAGAATCCGGCGGATTTCTTCAATGCAGGAAGCATCGCGGACGAAAGAGGCGGCGATAAAGTCGAAATCATTTTCTATGGCAAAAAGAATATCCTCTTTATCTTTTTCCGTCAGCGCCGGAAGACGGACGGGAATGTCCGGTATGTTCACGCCTTTTTGCTCGCCCAGCTCGCCGCCACTGATGACTTCGCACAAAATGTCACAGCCGTTCACGTCTTTCACGACAAGGTTAATCAGCCCGTCATCGATGAGGATATGATGTCCCGGGCGGATATCTTTGATGATATCGGGATAGTTGATAAAAACTTTATCCGCCGCATTTTCCGCATCGGCAGTGAGTACAAGAGAGTCGCCTTTTTGAAGAAGCAGGGGGCGGTGGTCTTTCAGAAGACCGGTCCGTATTTCCGGACCCTTCGTATCCAGCATGGCGGCAATGGGACGGCCTGTTTCAAGAGCTGCTTTCCGGAGCATGATAAGTTTTTCCTTGTGGCTCTCCCGGGTACCGTGGGAAAAATTAAAACGGGCAACGTCCATCTGGAGAGCCATTTTTTCATGATTTCATAATCGTCCTGGCGGGGACCGATGGTGCAGATAATTTTAGTTTTTCTCATACAATCTCCTTGAAAAATAAAAATATCCCTGTATGTATCTGTTTACTATATAGTACTACAGGCAAGGGAAATAATACACCGGAAAAGAAACAGCGATTTTATATGAGCAAAAAACCAAATAATAAAATGACGTACACAAAAATCGTCTCTGCCGGTTGAAGGAAATAAGGGAAAGAATGCAAGTTTTAAGCCGTCCCCGAACACGGGGAAGGTGGCGGCGTCAGCCGTCGGAAGGGGCAAGCGTGAGTAGAAAGGTAAAAGAGTTTTTTTACAAAACGATAGTAAATACCTGCCTGTCATTCTTGAACGGTCGTAAAAGCTCAGTTTGACTATATCTTAATAAAAGAAATTTGGCTCAGAGTGAAGAATCCAGGCAAAGGTTGGAGATATTAAATGTGTTTTCTTGTACCCGCTGCAGGATTCTTCGCTAAGAGTCACATGATGTTTTTTCTCCTGTCATCATTCCGATTCTATACACCGCTCAAGAATGACGGCAGGGGTGAATTGCGTTTCGGTATGACAGTAAATGACTTATTGCCTAAAAGGAAAAGAATACGAACCGTAAGCCGTCCCCGCTTGTCGGGGAAAGTGTCAGCGGAGCTGACGGAAGGGGCAAGTTGGAGCAGGCACGAAAAAGTGATTCCGACCTGTGTACATTTACTTTTTTCAGGAATAGCTGACGCTAAGGAAGAACATTTATATTTCCTTTGCTACCCGCTGTAAAAGTGCATACAAAAACGCCACCCTTTTTTGAGAGCGGCGTGATTTTTTATGCCATGTCCAGATTTTTCAGAATTTTGTTCAATACACCTTGGAATATTTTCATGTCTGTATCGGAAACACCAGCGTAGAAACGCTGATCCAAGGCAACGGCTTCTTTGTGACTGACCTCCTCCACTTCTCTTGCCCTGTCGGTGAGGAAGAGGCGGTACTTTCTCGCATCTTCAGGAAGACGCTCTTTTCTGATCAGCCCTTTTTTAATCATGGTTTTAATCATGACCGTAATGGTCGGATTGGTCAGATGAAGATGATCCTCCAGCACTTTCTGGGTGACCACTTCTTTTTTGTGAGTCGATAAATAAGCAATGATCAGTGCCTGTCTGGCAGTAAGACCGTACTTTTTCATAATGTTTGTTTGCTTCAGAAGCATCCGCTTGTGTGCCCGGCCCAGGTTGTAGGTCAGACCCATCTGGTCGCTTTTTTCAAGGTCCTTCGGGTGTAAATGGATTTGTTTTTTCATGAATATCACCTGGCTGTAAAACGTAAAACATGGAAATTCGCAGTCACCGGCATTATGCACCGAAACAGACCGGCCGGCTGATTACCGTCGGTTATCCGCTAAAGACGGCTCTGAAAGAGGAAGAGGCACTTTTTCAATCTGTTTCCTTGATTTTTCCTTAATATCCCAGCGGTCATTCTTATCAATTTCACCGTAGAGAATATGCTCACCGGCGGTAATTTCAAAGGTGATATGCCCGAGGATGTCATGGCGTTGTACGGAAAAATAAGGAGATTTTACGGAATAGGTACCCTTCCATAAAATGTTCATATTCCGACGGATTGTGATGGTCATCTGTCCGTCATGATGCTCCATCTCAAAAATAGTCAGTCTTTTGAATCCGTCATTGAAAAATAAAGTGGAAGATTGGGAATACCCCGGTTCTCCATAAGCAGATAAAGAAGAATAATGAAATTCTTCCTCCCGGCTTCCTACAGAAGATGTCATGCCGGTCGTTCTTTCCGGTGTCCCGGCAAGCCCTGTGACAGGCAGACATAAAGCGAGAGCGAGGACTGCTCCCAGCGGTTTAACGAAAAACATGAAACCCCTTTCTGTATTTGAATACGCAAAGAAGAGAGGAAGACATCTCTTTAACTTTTGATTCTACGCACAGGTACAATCAACGAAGTAAGAAACATCTATTCTTCTCGGTAACTATTTTATCACTAATCACTGATAAATGAAAATGATTAGGAGTGAAAAATTTTTTTATAAAAAGGTAAATAATAAATTTAGAATAAAATGAACCTGTATCATGATACATAACTACATGTCAAAATGCAATTCTGCTATACTGGAGTCAGATAAGGAGGAGTATATGAAAATCATAGTGAGTGCCTGTCTGCTGGGCAAGCGGTGTAAATATAACGGCGGCGATAATTACCGGCAGGAAGTTGTCGATTTTTGCCGCGGAAAAGAAGTGATTCCCGTCTGTCCGGAAATAGAGGCAGGTATGCCCTGCCCGCGTCCGCCTGCAGAAATTGTCGACGGAAAAGTCACGGACTGTCACGGAAAAGATGTGGACAAAAAATACAGAAAAGGCGTGGAAAAGGTGCTGGAAGAAATCGGGGATACGCCGGTGGCGCTGGCTATACTGAAGTCACGGAGTCCGACCTGCGGCGTGCATGAAATCTATGACGGCACGTTCACGGGACGAAAAATCAAAGGAAGCGGAATTTTGGCGGAAGCCTTACGAAACAAAGGAATTCCCGTAATTGACGAGGAAGATCCGATATTTAACAAAAAATAAGAGCAACAAAAAAGCACGGAGCAGAAAAGAAACGGTTCTGTGCTTTTTATTTTATGAGTGAAAATGAAAAATAAGAAAATGACTCACATTAAAAAGCCGTCCCCGCTTGTCGTAGGAAGGTGTCAACCGACAGGTTGACGAAAGGGGTAAGTTGGAGCAGAAAGCAAAGAATGGAAATAAGTGTTGGCAGAAACGAAAAGACGATTTTTACAGAACGGCATTAAATACCTGCCCGTCATTCTTGAACGAAGGTAAAAAGCGGTCGGGAATACAAGAATAAAAAAGTACGGGAAAGAGTGAAGAATCTGGGCAAAGAATACGGGTGTTAAATACACTTTTGACGATATCCTATGCCGGATTCTTCGCTAAGAGTCAAATTATGTTTTTTCTTCTATCATCGTTCCGATTCTGCCCACCGCTCAAGAATGACGGCAGGGGTGAATTGCGTTTCGGTATGACAGTAAATGATTTATTGCCTAAAAAGAAAAGAATACGAACCGTAAGCCGTCCCCGCTTTTCGGGAAGCAAGCGAACCACTTTTCGAGGAGCGGAGCGACGCTGTAAAAGTGTGTGAGACGCTTTGCCTTTGGCTAAGGTGTCAACTGACAGGTTGACGGAAGGGGCAAGTATGAGCAGAAACAAAAGAATAAAAATAAGTGTGAGTAAAAAACGATAACGATTCTGACCTGTGTACACAAGCATGCCCCTATCGCCTCACAGGCTCGGCACTTCCCTCCGCGTTCGGGGGAAGCGAACGACTAAGGAAAAAAGAGTTCATGGTTTTTTTATATAAGTCAAACCAAAGAATACTGAAATGGATCACATAAAAAGCTGTCCCCGTTTGTCGGAAAATAAACGAAAGTATGCAAGTCTTAAGCTGTCCCCGCTTGTCGGGGAAAGTGTCAACCGGCAGGTTGACGAAAGGGGCAAGTTGGAGCAGAAAGGTAAAAGAGTTTTTTATAAAACGATATTAAATACTTGCCTGTCATTCTTGAACGAAGGTAAAAAGCGGTCGGGAATACAAGAATAAAAAAGTACGGGAAAGAGTGAAGAATCTGGGCAAAGAATACGGGTGTTAAATACACTTTTGACGATATCCTATGCCGGATTCTTCGCTAAGAGTCAGATTATGTTTTTTCTTTCATAATCATTCCGATTCTGCTCGCCGCTCAAGAATGACGGCAGAGCTGTTTTTGATTTGCCATGACGTTCTGACCTGTGTACGCAAGCATGCCCCTATCGCCTCGCATAGCTCGGCACTTCCCTCCGCGTTCGGGGGAAGCTGACACTAAGGAAGAAAGAAATTATAGTTTTTATTATTTTAAACGCGTTTGACGATATTCTCTGCCAGATTCTTCGCTATACATAACAATCTGTTTTTATATTTAATTTCTTCATGTAAGCTTACCACCGCTCAAGAATGACGGCAGAGGTGGAATTGCGTTTCGGTATAACAGTAAATGACTTTTTGCTTAAGAAGAAAAAATACGAAATGAAAGCCGTCCCCGCTTGTCGGGGAAAGTGTCAGCGGAGCTGACGAAAGGGGCAAGTTGGAGCAGAAACGAAAAACAGTTTTTTACAAAACGGCAGTAAATACCTGCCTGTCATTCTTGAACGAAGTGAAGAATCTGGGCAAAGAATGTGAGTATTAAATGCATTTTCCGATATCCTATGCCCGATTCTTCGCTAAGAGTCACATGATGTTTTTTCTCCTGTAATCATCCCTGTCCTGCCCACCGCTCACGAATGACGGCAGGGGTGAATTGCGTTTCCTCAAAATTTTTACTTGGTTTTTGTAAAAAAAACGGCAGAATGGAAACCGTATGCCGTCCCCGGACACGGGGAAGGTGGCGGCGAAGCCGTCGGAAGGGGCAAGTATGAGCAGAAGCTAAAAACCTAGGAATAAGTGTGAGTAAAGCCGAAAGAACGATTTTAACCTGTGCATTCAAACTTGCCCCTATTGTCTCGCAAGGCCCGGCACTTCCCTCCGCATTCGGGGAAGCAAACGACTAAGGAAGAAAAAATTTATAAATTTCATACAAAGAATATACGGGAGAAGAATAAAATAGGTAAAAAATATGGTATAATATGCACATAAAAATAATTATTTGATTGTTAACAGGGGGTAAAAGGTTACAATTCCGGAAATTAATTTTTATGAAAGGAAGTGCTTAAGCAAAACCAGAATGGGCCTGATGCAAACATATTTCGGTTATTTATACAAGGATTTTGTGTTTTTATCGGTTGGGGTATGCGTGTTAATACAGTGTATCCGGATAACAGGAGGATTTCATGAACAAAATTTATAAAACCGTATGGAGTAAGGTAAAAAATACGTATGTAGTTGTTTCAGAAATTGCAAAAAGCCATAGCAAGGCTGTTTCAAGCCGGCAAAGAAAATCAATCGCCGCCGTCATGACGGTTCTTGCTTTGGGGTTCATTCCCGGCGGGGCATATGCTGCTATTGACGGAGTGAAGACTTTTGTCGAACCGGGTAACCAGAATGTCCAAATCGGCAATGGTACTTCGTTAGAGAATAATAACGGCCAAAACGGAGCGGTTGCGATTGGCGATCATGCGAAAATTAATGATTATGTCAGTCAGGAAGGCAGTATTGCCATCGGCAAGAACGCATTTGTCGAAAATATGTATGGCAATCAGGAAAAAAATTTCAAATTTAATCAGCAAGATCTGACAAAGTGGGCGAGCAGCATCGCTATCGGCCAGAATGCATATGCCCGGTCCGGCAGCACCATGATCGGCGACCATAAATACATAGGCAAACTGGGAGATACAGAAGTCGACGGCTCCGATGTGCAAAAAGTGAAATCCAAAGACATCAACATTAATGCCACGACAATTGGCGCGAACAGCTATAATCAGGGCGCGTTTTCCTCCGTCCTCGGGACGTATTCGATTATTTCAGGGAAATACAATGGTAGCCGTTTCTCGACCTATGGCATGCAAAATATGGGAGCCAGTATTGTAGGCTCGCTCAACAGTATCGAATCTGCCAGTTCGTCATCCAACCTATCCGGAATCGCCAACAGTGTGGTGGGTGTTGCGAACAGAACGAATAACGCGAATGGCGCGCTGATTTTTGGTGCGGGGAATGAAATTGAAAATTCAATAGGTACGCTTTCCGGGATTACGGGCGGCGGAGCTTCTGCCAAGGATTTGGCGGATAAACTCCGTAATACGGTAAAATCTTCCAATGGCGGTGGCGCCGTTCTTGCCATCGGCGGGGGAAATAAGGCGAATTATGCTAAGGCCTCCCAGCTGATGGGGGTCAATAATACACTGACCGGCACGGAAAAAGCCGCAAGTGATTACAATCTTCTTAACGGTTTTAAAAATGTGGGCACAAACATCAGTCATGTATCTGTGATCGGTTCAGAAAACCAAATTACCGATACGAAGAATGCGCTCGTTTTCGGTGATAAGAGAAAATTAACGAAAGCCAACGGCAGCGTCGTCCTCGGGGTTTCCGATACCGTTAAAGAAATTAAAGTAGAAGATGTCACAGTGATCGGACATAATGCCCTCGCGATGGGTGCGAATGCCGTTGCGATTGGTCGCGAAGTGCTAGCTCGCTCGTCCAGCGCCGTAGCGATTGGTGACGGAGCCTTGGTAACTGAAGATGTGGATTTACCGGGTGCCGTGGCGATCGGCAAGAAGGCCAAGGTATTAAATGGTGCTGGAAGGCAGGAATATTATCTCGGTTTCGACCAATCCAACTGGAACGTGAAAAGGGGATGGACCGGTATTAAAGTTGAAGGGGTTAAAGATCCTAACCGCGTACCCACAGGTATCGCTATCGGTACCAACTCTTTTGCCCGCACGGGCAGTATCCAGATTGGCGCGCATACCTATCAGGGCACGATGGGCGGCACCGACGTCACGAATGGAACGAATGGGGAAGCCAACCACATCAACCAGACCACGGTGGGTACGAATACCTTTAATAAAGGCGTTTTCGGCACGATGCTGGGCGCTTACTCCATCAGCACCGGCGACTTTGATAGCTCGGGCGGTATGAATAGTATGAACTATGGAGGACAAAATTTCGGCTCCACTATCGCCGGCTCTTTGAATACGATTCAGTCCAAAGGACATGGCGGTTCGGCAGGCATTGCCAACAGCATTGTCGGTCTGGCCAACGCGACGGAAAACACGAACGGTACTTTGATTTTCGGCGCGGGAAATAAAGTGACCAATTCGAATAAGTACATGTCCGGACTTCCAAACGGCTTCTCCAAGGGCGCGGCTACGCCGGACGAGTTGATTGAAAAACTCCGCAAAATGACCATTGACAGCGAGTCCGGCGGTTCGACCATGGTAATCGGAGGCGGCAATACCGCGGACTACACCATGGCGTCTCAGATTATGGGCGTCAATAATACACTCACCGGAACTCAGGATAAAGTAAGCAGCCATAACCTCGTGGACGGTTTCAAAAATAAAGCGGAAAATGTCACCCATGTCACCATGATCGGCTCGGATAACGAAGTGAAAGACACGACCGGCGCCGTTCTCCTCGGCGACAAGAGAAAACTGACGGGAGCGGACGGAAGCATCGTTCTCGGTTCGGCGGATGAAAGCGCGGAAACGAACGTCAAGGACGCCACCGTCATCGGACATAACGCCAACACCACCGTCGCGAGCGGCGTAGCTCTCGGGAGCGACTCCGTGGCGAACCGTGAAAAAGCGGATGCAGAAAAAGTATATCTCCATGAAGATGCAGGTGTAAAAGCCACGGTAAAAGGCGATTTGGCAGCCGTTTCGGTAGGAAATGCTGATGCGACCCGTCAAATCACAGGCGTAGCGGCAGGTACAGAGGATACGGACGCGGTCAACGTAGCCCAGTTGAAAGCGGTAGAAAGCAAAATTACCCAAGCGGGCGCGGAAACGCAAAAACACACCTCGGTCACAGAAGGAACCAATATTTCCGTTACGGAAGACGGAACCAATAACGAGGGTGGCAAAAATTACAAAGTAAGTCTTGCCAAGGATATCGATTTGGGGCAAGACGGAAGTATTAAAGCCGGAAACACAATTATCAATAAAGATGGCGTAACGACAAATACCGTCAAGGCAGGAGATACAACGATCAATAATGACGGATTAACCATCGAGGGCGGTCCGGTTATCACAAAGACGAACGTGGATGTAAATAACCAACAGATTCATCACGTAAAAGACGGAACGGCTGATGACGATGCCGCAACGGTAGGACAGGTCAATAAAAAGATTGATGAAATAACAAAGACCGTGACGGGTTCTTCCGTGACCGGCGGAACGATCGGAGAAGACGGGAAGATTTCCCTTACCAAAGCCGATAAAACAACCGTTGAATTACAGGGGCAACTAAAAGATATTTCCGCCCGGGCCGGAGACTATGAAATCAAAGATAACAAAGTTACAATCGGGCTGGAAGATAACTACAGTAAGAATGCGGCAGGAAATATTGTGATCAAAGACGTAGCGAAAGCCTCTGCTTTGGAACAAGAGACAAAAGAAAGAAAAGATGCGGACAAGGTCATTACAGAGACAATCGGAGCAGCCAATAAGGACGAACTGAAAACTGCATATCAGGACACGACGTATATCAAAAACAGTACGACTCTCGTAGAAGCGGATAAAGCCCTGGATAAAGCCATTGGCAAGAATGCGGGAGATATCAAGAAGAATACAGAAACAATCAATATTTTAGGCAAACAGGTAGGAAATCTGGACACAAGAGTAAACAAAGTCGGCGCAGGCGCTGCTGCACTTGCCGCTCTCCATCCGCTTGATTTCGATCCGGATGATAAATGGGACTTTGCCGCAGGCTACGGCAACTACAAAGGTGCCAATGCAGCCGCTATCGGTGCGTACTACCGCCCGAATGAAGACACCATGTTCAGTGTCGGCGGTTCTTTCGGCGGCGGAGAAAACATGGTGAACGCAGGTATTTCCGTCAAGCTCGGACAGGGCAACCATGTATCGACATCCAAAGTTGCTATGGCAAAAGATATGCTGGCTATGCAGAAGCGTATGGCTGAAATGGAAGCACAGATGGAAAAAATGCAAGGCTTCATCGGAGCGTTGACAGGTATGGATACACAAGCCGCCATGTTCCCCGATGTACCGGAAAATCATTGGGCTTATGAATATGTCAAAGGACTTTGTGAAAAAGGCATTATCGAAGGCTATCCGGACGGCAACTTTAACGGAAACCGTAGCATGACACGTTACGAATTTGCCGCTATGCTCTACAGAGCACTGGCCAAAGGTGTAAATCTCGATGCCCGGGCAGTCAAAGAATTTGCGCCCGAGCTGGGACGAATCCGTGTAGATGTGATTTCCCAAAATAAAGAGGGACAGCCGGTTATCGAAAGAGTCCGTGTCAATGAAGAAAAGAAAGAAAAATAAAGTTTTATAAAAACGATACAACGGGCCACAGAAAAAAACCTCAAGGATAAAACCTTGGGGTTTTTCTGTGGGAAAATGACAAACGGGGAGGACTTTTGCAGAGAGGTATTAAATATTCTGACCGGTGTACGCTAACTTGCCCCTATCGCCTCGCATAGCTCGGCACTTCCCCCGTCAGCGGGGGCAGCGAACGAATAAGGAAGAAAGAATTCATAGTTTTATCATTTTATATATGCTCTTGACGATATCCTATGCCGGATTCTTACCGCTCCCGTTGGTCGGGTATGGCGTCTCATTGCATTTTCGCGTCGTTCCGCTCCTAAAAATACAATTCGCTTGCCATCGCTCCTAATTACCACCGCTCAAGAATGACGGCAAGGATGAAATGCGTTTTTGAGAAGCAGTAAATGACTTTTTGCCTAAAAATGAGAGCATAAGAAATGAAAGCCGTCCCCGCTTGTCGGGGAAGGTGTCAACCGACAGGTTGACGGAAGGGGCAAGTTGGAGCAGAAACGAAAAAATAGTTTCTTACAGAACAGTATTAAATACCGGCCTTGTCATTCTCGAACGAAGTGAAGAATCCGGCAAAGGTTGCAAGATTTAAATGTTCTTACCTGTGCATTCAAGCTTGCCCCTATCGCCTCGCAGGCTCGGCACTTCCCTCCGATTTCGGGGGAAGCTGACGCTAAGGGAAAAAAGTATAGTTTTTATTATTTATACGCTCTTTACGATATCCTATGCCGGATTCTTCGCTAAGAGTCACATGATGTTTTTTCTCCTGTCATCATTCCTGTTCTGCCCACCGCTCAAGAATGACGGCAGAAGTGAATTGTGTTTCCTCAAAATTTTTACTTGGTTTTTGTGAAAAAACGGCAGAATGGAAACCGTATGCCGTCCCCGGACACGGGGAAGGTGGCGGCGAAGCCGTCGGAAGGGGCAAGTATGAGCAGAAGCTAAAAAATAGTTTCTTACAGAACAGTATAAATACTTGCCTGTCATTCTTGAACGGTCGTAAAAGCTCAGTTGGCTATATCTTAATAAAAGGCATTTGTCTCAGAGTGAAGAATCCGGGCAAAGGTTGCAAGATTTAAATGTTCTACCCTGTGTACGCAAGCTTGCCCCTATCGCCTCGCAGGGCCTGGTACTTCCCAGCCAAAGGCGAAACGTCTCACTGTGTTTTCGCGTTGCTATGCTCCTAAAAACACAATTCGCTTGCCACCGTATTCGGGAGGGAAGATTACATTAAGGGAAAAAAGTATAGTTTTTATTATTTATACGCTCTTGACGATATCCTATGCCGGATTCTTCGCTAAGAGTCACATGATGTTTTTTCTCCTGTCATCATTCCTGTTCTGCCCACCGCTCAAGAATGACGGCAGAAGTGAATTGCATTTCAGTATGAAACTAAATGATTTTTGGTATAAAAACAAAAAAATAATGAAATGGCTCACACAAAAAAAGCCGCTCCTGCTTATTTTGTAAAGGCGGTTTGTTGCGGAGCGGTTATGTTAATTTCCGTTATCAGCGCACAAAAAAACTTTTCTTTTCTGCCCCGGTGGTGAGGCAGAAGAGAAAAGTTTTTTATTTTGCTGCTCTGTTTTCTCTTGTCCGGCAAAGTCCTCTTTCACAGTTTCTGAGGAACCGGAGAAGATGTTCGATTTCAGGAGCCGAGGGGAATTCTTGTTCCATTTCTTCAATGGCGTCATTTAATTTCAGTCCCGACCGGAAAATAATGCGATATGCTTTTTTCAGCCATGTTTTGATTTCAGGGGATACGTTATTTCTTGAAAGTCCGACGCTGTTCAGACCGACTACGCGGGCGGGGTTTCCGTCTACGATGACGAAGGGGCAGACGTCTTGTACGATTTTGGACATGCCGCCGACCATGGCGCAGGTTCCTATTTTTACGAATTGGTGAATGCCGCTCATTCCGCCGATGACGGCATGGTCTTCTACGGTAACGTGACCGGCTGCACCTGCAAAGCTCGACATGACGATGTAATCGCCGAAGTTGCAGTTGTGGGCTACATGGGTGTAGGCCTGGAGCATGTTATAAGAACCGATCCGGGTTTCGCAATTTTCTCCGGTGGCTCTGTGAATCGTCACAAATTCACGGAAGTTGTTTCCGTTACCGATGACGACGGTGCTGTATTCGCCTGCAAATTTCAAGTCCTGTGGGTCTTCCCCGATGACTGCGTGCGGATAGACGTGATTGTTCTTTCCCATTCTTACGTTTTTGGCAATAACGGCATGAGCTCCGATTTCCGAGCCTTCACCGATTTCACAGTTGGGACCGATGACCGCATAGGGTCCGATTACTACATTTTTATGAAGTATGGCAGTCGGGTCAACCACGGCGGTTTGATGAATTTCCGGTTCGGCTGACGCAACAATTTTTAATTCCATCTTAAAATCCCCTTTGATAGATAGTTTTTGCTTCCTTTATATATATATCGTACAGGTTCCATTGAGTGTGAACAATGAAATTTACGAAATATGAAAAGTTTTTTCGTTTATCCTTTATTTTTCTTCTTCTGATTCAGTTTTTTAACTGTTTTCGTTATTTTTTTCTTCCGTTCCGTCGGCAAGGTAGAAAAGGAAATCGGCGGATGCTTTGAGTACGCCGTCTACAGTCGATTCACAGTGTACTTTTCCCATGCGGCCGACGATATTTTTGATGACCGCTTTGGTGACAAGGACATCGCCGGGGACGACGGGAGAACGGAAACGGACTTTGTCCATGCCTGTAAACATGGGAATAAGTCCTCTGTTTTCTTCAGGATACTGGAGTGCCACACCGCCGACTTGTGCCATGGCTTCGCAAATTAAAGCGCCCGGCATGATGGGACGGCCCGGAAAGTGTCCTTGGAAAAACGGTTCGTTCATAGTGACGCATTTCACGCCGACTGCGTAGTCGAGAGGAACGAGCTCCGTGATTTTGTCTACCAGCAGCATGGGATAGCGGTGCGGGAGTATTTCCATAATTTCTTTGATATTCAGTTCCATAGTATTCTCCTTATTTTCTCAGTGCTTCCAGCTTGGCGGCAAGCAGGCCGTTCAGCTTGTGACTTCCCAAAACGGAAATGATATGGGCTTCCAACGGACCGGCGAGGGAAATATCGCCGATAATGTCGAGAATTTTGTGGCGTACCAGTTCGTCCAGGAATTTCAGTTCGGAAAGGCATTCCGTTTCGGAGTAAACAACTGCATTTTCCAGTGTTCCGCCTTTGCCGAGGCCCATTTTCCGGAGGGCATCCAGTTCCCAGGTGAATCCGATGGTCCGGGCCGGTGCGATTTCTTTAAGGTAGCTGTCCCGGTCGATGAGAATGTCCCGCATCTGTGTGCCGAGGAGCGGGTGGGAATTGATGGACGTGAAGGTGATACGGAGTCCCTTGTAAGGGAGAGCGCAGATAAATTTCCCGTCTTCATAAACGGAAAGACTTTTTTCAAGAGTGAGGACATCGGTCATTTCTTCCTGCTCTACCGTTCCTGCATCGAGAATCATCCGGGAAAATGTGAGGGCACCGCCGTCAGCCACGGGGGGCTCGGGGGAATCCATTTCCAGATAGCAGTTGTCGATGTGAAAGGCATAGAGGGCAGAGAGAAGATGTTCCACCGTAAATACTTTGGCAGGTCCCTGCTCGAGCGTGGTCGCACGGAGTGTATTGGTAATGTATGTACTTTTGGCAGGTACTTCGGGCGTACCGGGCAGATCGGTCCGGCGGAAGATAATGCCCGTTCCTGCCGGGGCGGGCCGCATGGTGAGTGTTACGGGCTCGCCGGAATGGAGACCGTTTCCTTGGAAAGAAACGGCTTTTCCGATGGTATATTGATGTCTTTTCAAAATGATTCCCTTTCAGACATGAAATCCAAAAATGCAATTTATATTTTTTAAAATAAAAATATTTAT
>OBXJ01000555.1_pt1 | contig 15434 bp, 13 predicted proteins | sample 1495401 | NCBI WGS metagenome assembly OBXJ01 (sample SAMEA2580149, study PRJEB22360) | human gut metagenome | biome: human gut; feature: human-associated habitat; material: faeces | place: Denmark | collected 2008/2010 | reverse complement strand
CATAAGAAATTCATGTATCCCAATTACACCAAGCTTATCTACAAGACCATCTTCGGAAAGACCATGAAGGAACTACAGGAGCAGTATGGGGTGAAGGGGAAGGAGAGTATTCGGGAATATGTGACGGCGGATGAACTGAAACAAATTGAATCTATGGAAATGCTGGTGAGTAGCCTTATAAGCTGCGGTTGGGGATATGACCAGATCAAGGGATTCATCCAGGAGAACTCGACGAAGATGCTGGCGGGTTAAGGTACTGTGGGAGCTTCCGCCACAGAAGGAAGAATGTATTGTTATCCTTTGAATCCAGATGTCGATTTATTCTGTTAGACTGACGCCGGATCAGGCCGGGGCGCTGCGGTGACCGGGGCTGACACAGTAGCATCCTGCAAGATAATACGATAGGAGCAGTCTGTGAATACTGCTCCTATTTAATAATAAACTATCTTAAAGAATAGTATGTAGAACTTTCATAAATTGATAGGGATAATAAAATAGGGCAGGCATTGTAGTGTAGATAGATCACTTTCTCCTATGATTTGTGAAATTTCCTGAAGGCATAAAGGACGCTTTGAATATGAAAGTAGCGTAGTGATTTTTTCTTCAATATCCATGTTAAATTCCTCCTTTTTATTTGATCATACCATAAATGTTTTAGGAGTTCTCCCACCCCACGATGGTTCATGCTTATAAATACAATTCAGAAGTAGAAATTCGTTCTAAAAATTTTCTCTTTAAATGCTATATGGAAAACGCAGCAAAAAATTATTGATCAAGCTATCTATTGGAGTGCGATTTCTATGTAACCGACACCAGCGGAGTCTGGGGCAGAGTGGATTTTGAGGAGATTCTACCATATCAATACTCACTTTCGGTAAGGTTGACACAATGGGGTTCCTGCGATCTTGGAGAGCGCGGCTACAGCCCTATTGAGATACTCCGATACTTTTACGGCGACTCCATCTACATCAACACCGCAGAGCAGATTTCCGGCATTCCCGCATCATGGCCTGGTTCCAACCTCACTCAGGGAAGTTCTGGCCCAAAGGTACGCCAGTTACAGGAACAGTTAGACGCTATCGCCGCTGTTTATACAGCCATTCCGCGTGTCACCCCTGACGGTATTTACGGCCCCCGCACCGCCGAAGCTGTGCGGGAGTTCCAGAGCATATTCGGGCTGCCCCAGACAGGTGTAGTGGATTTTGCTACCTGGTACCGAATTTCCCATATCTATGTGGGGATATCGCGGATTGCAGAACTGGTGTAACAGGAAAAATTTCTTTCACAATCCCATTTAAGAGAAATTTTACTATCCAATATCCCTAAAATGAGTTATACTGATAAAAGAACGCCGTGTGAGATGCGGCGCTTTGAGGCCGGAGCGGCGTTTCTTCCAAATTTATAGGGAAAGGAACTGCCGCCAGATGCAGGCAAGGTATGGTTTGGCCATACACGCCAGAGTCCATCCGTATTCCGGCACGCCAAGATGAATAAAGGGAATGATCACCTATATCCGGTTTTTACTGGCCGGACACAGGAGATTAGGAAAGGGAGAAATATGGGATTTTTATTTGGAAAAAAGAAACCGGATTTTATATCGCCAGCAGGAGGAACGCTGATGGACATTACAGCGGTTGCGGATCCTGCTTTTTCCTCTAAGATGATGGGAGACGGCTTTGCCATTGACCTGGCAGAGGGAGAGGTGGTTGCTCCCTTTGATGCGGAGGTAACGGCAGCTTTTCCCACTGGTCATGCATATGGTCTCAGAAGAAAAGACGGGGTGGAATGTCTGATCCACATCGGTATGGACACCGTAGAGTTAAACGGAGAGGGCTTTGACGTAAAGGTAGAGCAGGGCGCCAAAGTAAAGCAGGGCCAGACTCTGGTAGTGGTAGATTTAGAGGCAGTACGGGCAAAAGGCAAATTACTGGTAACCCCCGTGATCTTCCCAAGCGGAGCCGCCTTTACCATGAACAAAAAAGAGGGAACGGTAGCAAAGGGCGAAGAAAATATTCTTAAATTTTCCTAAGAGTTATTATGAGCGAAGAATACATGATACATACAGATTTCCTATAGGCAGCGGGAGAGAAAAAATCTGATGAATATCAATAAGATAGCAGAACTGGCAGGAGTATCAAGAGCAACCGTTTCAAGATATCTGAATCAGGGATATGTAAGTGAAGAAAAAAAGAGAAGAATAAGACAGGTTATTGAAGAAACTGGCTATAAGCCGTCTGCCCAAGCACAGATGTTGAGAACCCGGCAGACAAAGTTAGTGGGTGTGATTCTTCCAAAGATAAGCTCTAGTTCTATTAGTCGTATGGTGGCTGGAATCAGTGATATAATGAAAAAAGAAGGATATCAGATTATTCTGGCAAACACGAATAATGACATAAAGGAAGAACTTGAATACCTGACACTTTTTAAAAGCAATCGTGTAGATGGAATTATTTTTATTGCTACAATTTTTATTAGAAAACATATGGAGATATTGTCAGATTATCAGATTCCAGTGGTGATTTTAGGGCAGTGTCTGAAGGGGTATTCCTGTGTCTATCAGGATGAGTGCCATGCAGCTCAGAGTTTGACACAAATTTTGCTTAGAAATGGAAAAAAGATAGGATATATTGGCGTTACTACCAAAGATAGGGCTGCGGGAGCTGAGAGAAAGAGAGGTTTTGAAAAAGCGATAAAAGAAACCGGAATGATTTGTCCCCAGAAGTATAGGCGGCAGGCATCATTTGAAATGTCAGATGGATATGAAATTGCCAAGGAGCTTCTTATAGAGAATCCTGAATTGGATTCCCTTTTCTGTGCTACGGACACGTTAGCGCTTGGTGCCATGCAGTATGCCAAACAACACGGCATAGCTATACCAGAAAAATTGCAAATAGTAGGAATAGGAGATACTCCTATGGGAGAGGTCATAGAACCAGCTCTGACAACAATTCATTTTTATTATAAGACCAGTGGAGAAGAGGCAGGGAAACTTTTAACTAGTATGCTAAAATCTGGTGACATTATACGTAAAGAAATAAAAATGGGATTTGAGATTTGTGAGCGCAAAAGCACGCGCTAAAAGTGATATAACAGAAGCAAAGGGCTAACAAAGAGGCTGTTGCAAAATAGATGAGTATTCCTTTGTCTGGAAAAAGTCTGTGGGAAAATGGGAAGAAAAAATGTTCCAGAAGATACAGGAGGCCATACAGCTTCTGAACAGGGAATACCTGCAGGATTTTTCGGTTGCTCCAGAAACAAGGACGCAGGATTTACAGAAAATAGTCCTGTTTTTGGAAGAACGCTGTCAGACAGAAAATACGGTTTTTGTTTATGGTCGTGGAAAAAGAAAAAGCAGAAATCAACGGTATTTTGAGCTTTTCCGCAGATTTCTTGAAAGGCAGAGCGTTTATGACTGGCATACGGCAAGCTTTCAGGGCAGAAATAATTATTGTAAAACGGATCCGGATGCAACCTTTATGCACATGAAAGATGATCATATGAAAAATGCACAGTTAAAGCCAGGGTATAATGTACAGATCGCAGTAGACAGTGAATATATCTGGCAACGGATATTTTCCAGGACCGGAATGATGTCTGGACGTTGGTTCCCTTTTTAAAGACAATGGAAGAGAACCTGGGCTTCCGTTACCCGAGTGTAACAGCTGATTTTGGGTATGAAAGTGAAGAAGCGTATACGTATCTGAGAAGTGTAAAGCAGAAACCATACATAAAACCACAGACTTATGAAAAATGGAAAAAGCGAAGTTTCAAGCAGGATATCAGCAAACGTGAAAACATGGGATATGATGAAAAAACTGACACGTACACTTGTCATGCTGGAAAAGCATTGACTGCTCTTTTTGTTAAGAAGCAAAAAAGCAAGAGCGGCTATGAATCGGAAGTGACTGTTTACGAATGTGAAAACTGTAGGGGGTGTCCCTATAAAGAAAAATGTACCAGAGCAAAAGGGAACAAGAGGTTATATATCTCCAAAAGTTTTCTGGAAAAACGGCAGGAATCCTACGGAAATATCCTGAGTGAAACAGGGATCAAATACCGTATGAACCGCAGCATTCAAGTGGAGGGAGCTTTTGGGGTTCTGAAAAATGATTACGGACTTCAAAGATTTCTGCTCCGTGGGAAAACCAAGGTAAAACTGAAGATTCTTTTGCTTTGCATGGGCTATAACATCAATAAACTGCATGCAAAAATCCAAAAAGAGCGTACAGGAAGTTATCTTTTTCCAGTCAAAGAAACTGCTTAAAAAGCCAAAGACACGAAGGCATTATTAAAGTACGCCAAAAATCCGGAAGGATTCCCAAAACAAAAGGATTCCTTCCGGATTTTTCTATGCATAGAGCGAGGGTATCGCTCAATCATCTAATTTAATAATTTTGCGACAGTATATTTGTGCAATGTACACAAAAAAAGTGAAGTAATTTAGTTGGGAATGAATATTTACAGAGAATAATGAGTATGATATATTGAGAATAGAATATGAGAACGATATCATATAAAAATGTAAAGTTATTTTTTGATTAAAATAAATACAAAGAAAATAAATGATATCGATTTCATATAAAAAACATAATGGGATTGTGAAGGGAGGAAATACTATGATAATAAAAACGCTTAGTTTGGATGAAGAAGATAAAAATGTGTTTGTAAATACATATATTTTAAATGATTATCCAAAGTATTATCAGCAGGATAAGAGGCCAGCTGTGGTCATTTGTCCTGGAGGAGGTTACTCCACATTGGCAAGAAAGGAAGGGGAACCCGTTGCACTTAAGATGAATACAATGGGCTATCATGCTTTTGTGCTTCATTACTCGATTGGATTTACAGAAAAGCCAAGTGAATTTATAAATGAAGAAGACCTTCCTCCGAGAAATCTACACGCAGCTTGGCCAATACAACTATATCAGGTGCAGAAAGTCTTTCAGATGATAAAGGATCATGCGCAAGAATGGAATGTTGATTCTGATCAGATCGGTTCCCCTTGATTTTCGGCAGGTGGTCATCTATCGGCTAGTTATGCTACTTTTGGTAGGGAAATTATGGGAGATATCTATATCAAACCAGTAGCGTTGATACTTGGATATGCAAGATTGGATATGCTTGAGTGTGATTACAAAGAAAAGCTAGAACGGCCATCAGGAAGGATATTAACAAAGTATAAGAATTTAGTGCTTTTTGGAACAGAAAATCCCACAGAAGAACAAAGAATGGCCTTAGATCCTTTGAGTCATATCTATGGGGGAATGCCTCCTGTTTTTATCTGGCATATGCAGTCAGATCAGCAGATTAAATCCAGTCAGGCGCTAAATTTTGCATTAAAGTTGTTTGAATATCATGTACCCCATGAAATTCATATATTTTCATCGGGGGTTCATGGCTGTGCTTTGGCAGATAAGGTTTGTGCCAGCCAGAAGGATCATTATGATGAATCATGTGAAATGTGGCCGGAATTGCTAAGGCGATGGCTGAAACGTGTAATTACAGAAAATACAGGAAGATGAGGGGAAGAAAAATGGAAAAAACATATAAGCGTTTTGCAAAAAAAGTTGTGGAACTGCTGGGTGGGAGTGAAAATATTATATCTGTTACAAACTGTGCAACCAGACTGCGTTTTGTTTTAAAAGATATTTCCAAACCCAATACAGAGAAAATTCAGAAGCAGGAAGGCGTATGTGGTGTTATTGAAAAGAATGGCCAGTATCAGGTGATTATTGGCCCAGATGTAGATTTGGTCATGAATGAAATCTGTCAAATAGAGGGAATTCATGTAGAAAAAGCAGGGAACAAGATCATCGCAAATAAAATGGAAATGGTAAATTTAAAAAAGAAAAAGGGGTTAAAAACGGTCTTGGGAGATTTCATTAATATGGTATCATCCTTGTTTATTCCAATTATTCCATGTATCTGTGGTGCTGGTATGCTACAAGCGGTTTTGATTGTATTCAAAACTGCAGGGTGGTTATCCTCTGACAATCAAACATATATCCTCTTGAACACTCTTTCCGGTTCGGTATTTTATTATCTGCCTGTACTTTTGGCATTCTCATCAGCAAAGATATTTGGATGTAACGGGTATCTTGCGTCTGTTATAGCATTTATGTTGCTCCACCCCACATTTATGGGATTGGTCGATGCAGCAGAACCGGTGCGGATGTTTGGTATTCCTGTGACCTTAGTAAAGTATTCATCTAGTGTTATTCCTATTATTTTTATCACATATTTTATGTCTATTGTAGAAAAAGTATCTAAAAAATATATTCCAAAGACTATTAAGTTTATTGCAGTTCCGGTAGTAACTTTTCTGATTACATCCGTGGTTGGCTTGACGTTCTTAGGTCCAATAGGTACATGGTGTGGTGAGGGGCTGGTAATTATCTTCAATTGGTTGGATGAAAATTTACCATGGGTATGTCCAGTAATCATGGGGGCATTTTCACCATTGATTGTTATGACTGGTATGCATAATGGTTTAAAGTCTATTACGTATTCTCAGTATGCTTTAAGAGGATACGCTACAGCAGTAGGTCCTGGGAGTTTGGCTTCAAATATTGCACAAGGGGCGGCTGCCTTGGTAATTGCTCTTCGCTCTAAAAAGAGCAATAAAAGGCAGATGGCATTATCAGCATCTGTTAGTGCATTGATTGGTGGTATTACAGAACCAGCTCTTTATGGTTTAACACTTAAATATAAGAGTGTTCTTTGGTCTGTTATGTTGGGAGGAGGGGTATCTGGTTTATGGGCTGGTATTACTAGGATGAGAACATATTCACCAGGGGCGGCAAGTATTCTTGGAATTCCGGTTTATATTGGAGGCGAAGGTTTTCAGAATATGTATAACGCAGTAATATGTGTTGTCATATCTTTTATAGTAACAATGGTCACAATGCTGATATTTGGGATGCGAGATGTGTGGGATGCAGAGAAGACAGAAGAAAATAATAATGAAGAAGAGTTAGATGATGTATTAACAATATAATCACATGGAAGTCTACAAAGTAAGAACAGCTTTTGGATAAAATATATATGTCCAGAAGCTGTTTTATTTATAGTTTATAGGCATAGTATGCACATATATGTTTGATACCAAAAAAGATTAGATAGCAAAAAAAAAATTTAGCCGTTGAATCCATTGAAAAATAAATTGAAATAAAGTATAATCTTTACAATTTGGGCTGACGCAGAAAGCTGGCCCTGGAAGGGTTTCAGATACGCCTTCCAATCCCCAAACAAACACACATAAGAAAGGACAGGTACCCCCCATATGAAAGCATACCTTATATTGGAAGACGGCACTGTATTCACCGGCACCAGCATTGGAGCGGAACGTGAAGTGATCAGTGAGATCGTATTCAACACCTCTATGACCGGCTATCTGGAAGTGCTGACAGACCCGTCTTACGCCGGCCAGGCAGTAGTTATGACCTATCCGCTTATTGGCAATTACGGAATCTGCCGTGAGGACATGGAATCAAAGAGAGCATGGCCGGACGCATACATTGTCCGCGAATTATCCAGGATCCCAAGCAATTTCCGCAGCGAGGACACCATTCAGAATTTTTTAAAAGAGTACGATATTCCCGGAATCAGCGGAATTGATACAAGAGCCCTGACCAAGCTTTTAAGAGAGAAGGGCACTATGAACGGGATGATCACCACCAAAGAGTACACAAATCACTCTGAAGTTCTTAACCGGATCAAGGCTTATTCCGTAGAAGGCGTTGTTTTAAAAACTACTACAAAGGAAAAATACGTTCTTCCCGGAAATGGAAAAAAGGTAGCCCTTATGGATTTTGGTGCAAAGCGCAATATTGCCCGTTCCTTAAATGAGAGAGGCTGCGAGGTTACAGTTTATCCCGCGGACACACCGGCAGAGGAAGTGCTGGCCGCAGCTCCTGACGGCATTATGCTTTCCAACGGCCCTGGCGATCCTAAGGAAAATACTGCTATAATTAAGGAAGTAAAAAAACTTTACGACTCCAATGTTCCTATTTTTGCAATCTGTCTGGGACACCAGCTGATGGCTCTTGCAAACGGTATGGACACTTATAAGTTAAAATACGGCCACAGAGGCGGCAACCATCCGGTAAAGGATCTGGAGACGGGACGTGTTTACATTTCCTCTCAGAACCACGGCTATGCGGTAGACGCAAAGACCATCTCGCCAGAGATCGCCGAGCCCGCATTTATCAATGTCAATGATGGTACCAACGAAGGCTTAAAATACACAGGAAAGAACATTTTCACCGTGCAGTACCACCCGGAGGCCTGCCCAGGCCCCTTAGATTCCGGATACCTGTTCGACCGTTTCCTTAAAATGATGGAGGTAAATGACTGATGCCAAAGAATCCTGAAATCAAAAAAGTTCTGGTACTGGGCTCCGGCCCCATCGTGATCGGCCAGGCGGCTGAATTTGACTATGCAGGCACACAGGCCTGCCGCTCCTTAAAAGAAGAGGGGATTGAAGTTGTGCTCTTAAACTCCAACCCTGCTACCATTATGACAGATAAGGATATTGCGGACCGGGTATACATCGAGCCGCTGACGGTAGAGGTAGTTGAGCAGTTAATCTTAAAGGAAAAGCCTGACAGTATTCTTCCGACCCTGGGCGGCCAGGCAGGACTGAATCTTGCCATGGAGCTTGAGGATGCAGGTTTCCTTGAAAAACATAATGTGCGCCTGATCGGAACTACAGCCCTGACCATCAAAAAGGCTGAGGACCGTGAGATGTTTAAGGAAACCATGGAAAAAATCGGCGAACCGGTGGCTCCATCTGACATCGTAGAGGACGTAAAGACAGGACTTGAGATCGCTGCAAGGATCGGTTATCCGGTGGTGCTCCGTCCTGCCTACACCCTGGGCGGCTCCGGCGGCGGTATTGCCCACAACCCGGAGCAGTGCGCCGAGATCCTTGAAAATGGCCTTCGCCTTTCCCGCGTGGGACAGGTTCTGGTAGAGCGCTGCATCGCAGGCTGGAAGGAGATCGAGTACGAGGTAATGCGCGACGGCGCAGGCAACGTGATTACGGTCTGCAATATGGAAAATATTGATCCTGTAGGCGTACACACCGGTGACAGCATCGTTGTAGCTCCTTCTCAGACACTGGGAGATAAGGAGTACCAGATGCTCAGAACCTCCGCTTTAAACATCATAAGTGAGCTGGGAATTACCGGCGGCTGCAATGTGCAGTATGCGTTAAATCCTGACAGCTTTGAATACTGCGTTATCGAGGTAAATCCCCGTGTAAGCCGTTCCTCCGCTCTGGCTTCCAAGGCTACGGGCTATCCCATTGCAAAGGTAGCGGCAAAAATTGCTCTGGGCTACACGCTGGATGAGATCAAAAATGCCGTTACAAAGAAAACGTATGCGAGCTTCGAGCCTATGCTGGATTACTGCGTGGTAAAGATGCCGAGACTTCCATTCGATAAATTCATAAGCGCCAAGCGTGCGCTGGGAACCCAGATGAAGGCTACGGGTGAGGTGATGAGCATCTGCACCAACTTTGAGGGCGCTCTGATGAAGGCAATCCGCTCTTTAGAGCAGCACGTGGACTGCCTTCTGTCCTATGATTTTACAGAGCTTTCCTATACAGAACTTGTAAATGAGCTCTACAAAGTGGATGATATGCGCATCTGGCGAATTGCCGAGGCCCTGCGCCGCGGTTTCCCCTACGGCTTGATCCATGAGATCACCCGCATTGATTTCTGGTTCATCGACAAGCTGGCTGTGCTGGTAGAGATGGAGAAGGAGCTGAAAGAGGTAGGAGAAGGAAAGAAAGAGCTGACTCTGGAGCTGTTAGCAGAAGCAAAGCGCATTGAGTATCCTGACAATGTGATTGCAAGACTGACCGGAATGGAACAGAGTGCCGTCAAAAAGCTGCGCTATGACAACAACATTCGGGCCGCCTATAAGATGGTAGATACCTGTGCCGCTGAGTTTGCCGCTGAGACGCCATATTACTATTCCTGTTTCGGCAGCTTTAACGAAGCGGAAAAGACAGAGGGAAGAAAAAAGGTTCTGGTTCTTGGCTCCGGCCCCATCCGCATCGGCCAGGGAATCGAATTTGATTTCTGTTCCGTACACAGCACCTGGGCTTTCAGCAAAGAGGGATATGAGACCATTATCATCAACAATAACCCTGAGACCGTAAGTACGGACTTTGACATTGCGGATAAACTGTATTTCGAGCCTCTGACGCCAGAGGATGTGGAGAGTATCGTTGACGTTGAAAAGCCGGACGGCGCTGTGGTTCAGTTCGGCGGTCAGACAGCCATCAAGCTTACCGAGGCACTTATGAAAATGGGCGTCCCGATTCTGGGAACCGCGGCTGAGGACGTAGATGCAGCCGAGGACAGAGAGCGCTTTGACGCTATTCTGGAAGAGTGCGGTATTCCAAGACCGGCAGGCCATACCGTATTTACCGCCGAGGAGGCAAAGGAAGCGGCCAATAAGCTGGGCTATCCCGTTCTTGTGCGTCCTTCCTATGTACTGGGCGGTCAGGGTATGCAGATTGCCATCAATGATGAGGATATTGATGAATTTATCGGAATCATTAACCAGATTGCCCAGGAACACCCGATCCTGGTAGATAAATATATCATGGGCAAGGAGATTGAGGTAGACGCTATCTGTGACGGCATCGATATCCTGATCCCCGGCATTATGCAGCACATTGAGCGTACCGGTATTCATTCCGGCGACAGTATCTCTGTTTACCCTGCTCAGGACATTACAGAGAAAAATGTGGAAACCATCGTGGATTACACTGCCAAGCTGGCTAGGGCCCTTCATGTTAAGGGAATGATCAACATCCAGTTTATTGTGGACGGAGATGACGTATATATCATCGAGGTAAATCCGCGTTCCTCCCGTACCGTGCCTTATATCAGCAAGGTGACCGGAATACCCATCGTTCCTCTGGCTACCCAGATCATCTGCGGCCATACCATTAAGGAACTGGGCTATACACCTGGTTTACAGCCTGCCGCTGACTATATTGCCATTAAGATGCCTGTATTCTCCTTTGAGAAGATCCGGGGCGCAGACATCAGTCTGGGGCCTGAGATGAAGTCCACGGGCGAGTGCCTTGGTATTGCAAAGACCTTCAACGAAGCCCTTTACAAGGCCTTCGAGGGCGCCGGAATCCGGCTGCCGAAGTATAAGAAAATGATTATGACGATCCGTGAAAGCGAGCAGGAGGAGGCCGTGGAGATCGCCCGCCGCTTTACAGAGGTGGGTTACCAGATCTTTGCCACCAGAGGCACCGCCCGCACCTTAAATGCACACGGAGTAAAGGCATATGAGATTCGCAAGCTGGAGCAGGAGTCTCCTAATATTCTGGATCTTGTGCTGGGCCATCAGATCGATCTGATCATCGATATCCCGGCCCAGGGCGCAGAGCGCAGCCATGACGGTTTTATCATTCGCCGCAATGCCATCGAGACAGGCGTCAACGTCCTCACTGCTCTGGATACCGCAAGGGCGCTGGTGACCAGTCTGGAAAACCGTGCCAAAGATATGACACTGATCGATATTGCTATGGTAAAGAACGCTTAAAACGCTCTTATGGGATTCCCGTTTTTGAATAATAAAATTTAAAAAGTAATACAAATCAGCGCTGATTTCAAGAGATAGATGCTTTTGAGATCAGCGCTTTTTGAGTTGGCTCCTTCTTTTTTGTGTGCAAAACGCCTGAAAATGTGTGTGTAAATATGGTAAAAAACTTACAAAAATGGAAAATCATGCAACAAAACGCTGATATTTTCGGGAAAAACGTGTTAAAATAAGAATATATGACGTAACAATTCAGCCACGGGCAATTTGTGGCGAAATATGTGCTGTAATCCGGCCTATACAAGCATATTTCTGTACAAATTTATATTATGGCTGAATTGTTACTATAGGACAGGTTCTGCAGCGTTTTGCTGCAATAAAATAGCCAGGGGATAGATTGAGAGCATGGATCATTCGTTCTCCGACAGAATGTATCACAGAAAGCAGGCGAATTATGTATCAGAAAGGACAGTATATTGTATATGGAATAAGAGGAGTATGTGAGATCTCGGATATTATCACCATGGAGCCGCCGGACAGCCGTCAGAGGCGGCTGTATTACGAGCTCCATCCTTATTATCAGAAGGGCAGCCGTATCGTGGTTCCGGTGGATTCCGGGAAAACCGTGATTCGTCCCCTGGTCACAAGGGAAGAGGCGGTTCGCCTGATTGATGAGATTCCTCAGATCCGTGAGATGAATGTGGAAACGGACAAGCAGAGGGAGGCACGATACAAGGCAGCCTTAAATACCTGTGACTGCCGTGTGTGGATCAGCATGATTAAGGCGCTGTATGTAAGAAAGCAGGATCGTCTGCGCCAGGGAAAGAAAATGACGGACTTAGACCAGCGGTATTTCCGCACTGCCGGGGAAAATCTTCACTCGGAGCTGGCGCTGGCTCTGGGAGTTTCCAGAGAAGAGATGGCAGAATGTATCCGCAGCCGGGTAAAGGGAGAAAAATAGTACACAAAAAAGGGGCATTTTCATGCCCCGTAAAAATCTGCCTTTGAAAAGCAGCCTATTCAATGGTTGTTCCGGCTTCTCCCTTTAATGCCTCCTCCGCCTTATCCAGAGAGGTGATAATCGCTTTGCGTCCCTTGCCGCACGCGAGGAAATCTATGGATGCGGAGATCTTGGGGAGCATGGAGGCAAACTCAAACTGTCCCTGGTTCATATAGTCCGTTGCCTGGGCAATGGTCATGTGTTTAATGGGCTGCTCCTGGTCAGTGCCGTAGTTTAAGGTAACATTGTCAACGCTGGTGAGGATCATCATTACATCAGCGTCTGTTTCCTTGGCTAAGAGCCCGGTTGCCAGATCCTTTTCGATGATAGCGCTGGCGCCCCGCAGATTATAGCCCTGCTCCATAACGGGAATACCGCCGCCTCCGCAGGCAATGACGATCTGGTCTGCAGCTAAGAGAGCCTTGATTGCATCGATTTCCACAATAGCTACAGGATGAGGAGAAGCGACGATTCTGCGGTAGCCGCCCTCGGTCTCCTGAACATGGTTACCTTTTGCTTCCTCTTCATCAGCCTCTTCCCGGCTCATAATACGGCCTATTGTCTTAACAGGGGTATAAAATGCCTCGTCATAAGGATCTACGGTCACCTGGGTCAGTACGGTGCTGACGGGCTTGTAGATGCCGCGTTTGATCAGTTCAGCCCGGATGCCATTCTGAAGATCATAGCCAATGTAGCCCTGGCTCATGGCAGAGCAGACTGACATAGGGGCGGAACTGTAGCCGTCATGCTGGCGGCCGAATTCATTCATAGCCGTGTGGATCATGCCTACCTGGGGGGCGTTGCTGTGTACAATAGCTACCTGCCAGCCCTCCTGAATAAAGTCAGCGATGACCTTTGCGGTGCGCTTTACGGCTTCTTTCTGTTCGGGAAGATTGGTTCCCATATCCTTGTGGCCCACGGCCAGTACGATTCTTTTTTTTGCCATAATTAAAATCCCTCTCTTTATATGCTGTAGGTTTCCGGACGGAGTGATTTTTGCCGGCCAGAGCCATCGGATCTGCTTTAAAAGCCCCATATCTCCGCCTGAAATGGTTACATCTGTTTTAAGATGCCGGGCCCGGGAGGCGTATTTTGCCTTTGATACCGGACTGCGCCGCATTCTGCGTCCTCAAAGTCCTTAAAAATATTCATGATCCGCCGGCTTTTTCGGGGAAAATGTCCCCTGCCCCGGTTGTCTGGCCCTGATATCATTTTAAGTTATTATGGAAAAAATTGCAACGGAAAAGAGAACACTGCCCGAAAAAAGATACTGGAAAAAGAAAGACACCCGTGATATACTGACTACATATAGTCTTGGGGGCAGGCAGCCGTTTGTCCTATGATGGCTTAAGTACATATAAAGGAATGAAATGATGACAGAAACGTCCCGCTTTCTCCCGCCTGGCTGGCCCCTGCGGGTTTCTGCCGCTGTTTTGGCGGCCCTTGTGGGAAATCTGGCGGTCCATCTGATCCCATGGCCTCAAAGCCTTATGGTTTCCCTGAATCAGGCCCAGGGAGCAGTTTTCATGAACCGTTCAGAGCTTTTTTACAGGCTGGCTCTTACGCTGTTCAGCGCTCCCCTGGCAGAAGAGGCTGTATTTCGCTGGGGGATCTACGGACTTTTAAGAAAGAAGCTTTTGCCGGTTTTGCCGGCCCTTATATCGGCCCTGGCTTTTGGGCTTTACCATGAAAATATCATTCAGGGGCTTTATGCCTTTGGCTTGGGGCTGGTTTTGGCCTGGGGGTATGAGGGCAGTCCCTGGGGGAAATACAGGATGGCAGTGCTTATGCACGCTGCTGCCAACGCAGCGGCACTTCTGGTCTTTGGATGACTGTATATATCTGAAAAATAAAAGGGCGGACACAGGGAACAATCCCATGCTGCACATCAGGACAAGGAGGAACAGACAACGTGAAATTACTTTCGGTAGCAATACCCTGTTATAACTCAGAGGCTTATATGGAACACTGCATCCGGTCTCTTCTGACAGGAGGAGATGAGGTGGAGATCCTGATCGTAGACGATGGTTCCGCCAGGGACCGCACTCCAGAGATCGCAGATGAGTATGAGAGGCGCTATCCCGGAATCTGCCGCGCCATCCACCAGGAAAATGGAGGACACGGCGAGGCGGTAAACGCAGGTCTCAGGAACGCCACCGGCGTATTCTTTAAGGTGGTGGACAGTGATGACTGGGTCAATGAGGAAGCGTATCAGAAGGTGCTTGAAACGCTGCGCCGCTTTGTGTATCGCGGCGAGTCTCTGGATATGCTGGTGACTAATTTCGTATATGAGAAGGAAGGCGTCAGACGGAAAAAGGTCATGAAGTATCATACCGCCTTCCCAAAGAACTGCGTTTTTAGCTGGAAGGATGTAAAGTTTTTCATGATCGGCCAGTACATACTGATGCATTCCGTGATTTACCGCACCCAGCTGTTGAGGGAATGCGGACTGGAATTGCCTAAGCACACCTTTTATGTGGACAATATTTTCGTGTACCAGCCCCTTCCCCATGTGAAAAATATGTATTATCTGGATGTGAATTTCTACCGATATTTCATAGGCCGGAATGATCAGTCGGTCAATGAGTCTGTGATGATCGGCCGGATCGACCAGCAGCTGAGAGTGACCCGGCTGATGCTTGGGTACTATGATGCCACTAAGATCCCAAATCAGAAATTGCGCCATTATATGATCCAGTATCTGGAAATTATGATGACCGTATGCTCGGTGCTTGCCATTAAGTCGGGAACACCGGAGAATCTGGAAAAGAAAAAAGAACTGTGGAACACACTGAAGAAGCAGAATTTCCCCCTGTGGCTGCGTCTGCGCTGGGGCTTCTTGGGACAGGGCTGCAATCTGCCG
>OBXJ01000551.1_pt1 | contig 15608 bp, 22 predicted proteins | sample 1495401 | NCBI WGS metagenome assembly OBXJ01 (sample SAMEA2580149, study PRJEB22360) | human gut metagenome | biome: human gut; feature: human-associated habitat; material: faeces | place: Denmark | collected 2008/2010 | reverse complement strand
ATTGTATCTATGTTCATAATTTTTTTGTTTAATCATATTTTTAGAACCAAAATAGAACCACTTATACACTGTGATATAATAGCAGAATTTGACCAACCCTTTCATAACCTTTTCATAACTCTTATGACAAATAAAAAGCAGTAAACCGTTTAAAGTTTACCGCTTTTTTGCTTGTTATGCTAAAGCTTGATAATAAATAGCCTTTTTCTTGTTATCTAAAACAAAAGCATCATAGCAGATTCTACCTTCAACCAACGATCCGGAAATACCCGGCGGGTCTTCATGTACTTTATAATCTTCTAACTTTTGGGGGGCTACCGTGGCCACAGAATGGCAAAGCATAAAACCAAACTTCTCCGGTAAACGTTTTGCCGGTACCTTGATAACATTTGCACCGTCAAGATTTGCAATCACCCCACGGATCCGCATATCTTGGCCAACATCGGTATTTAGCACAATATCCGGATTCTTTTTCATAAGAAGATATACACTTGGAGTAACAATAAGGGATCGCCCCGTCTCCGGTACTTCCGCATTATCCATTGCAGCCCCGGCTTCAATGATTTTATCATAAATATTTTTAGCGGTAAGCCCTTCCGGCGTTCCTAATATCCCGGCACCCTTTACCATTTCATTAAAGACATATGTGTCTATTTCCGGAATAACGATTTCTCGTATTTGTCTTTCAAGGGCTTGTGCAGCCTGTAAGGTACGTTTTGTCTCGTCATTATCCAGTTTATCAATGGCAAAGGTAAAAGAACGGTCATTTTTCAGTGTCATCTCTTCTGTAGTTGCATCTAAGCTTGCCACCTCGCCGTATCGGCTGCCAACTTTCCCGCTCCCTGTACCTTTCCGGTCATAATCGGTCATTTTAGAAGTACCAATTTTATAAATTTTTATGCTATGCGCCCCTGTCCAATCAAAATCTTTATTAGTTACAAGGGTCTTTTTTGCCTCTGTTGTAAATTTTTCATCTACATAAGGTTGAAATTGTGTTGCTAATTCAATAGCCATTTTCTCTTCACTCTTCTTTCTATGCTATGAAAGAGTTAATCTTTTAGTCCCATTGCCTGTCGCAATTCAGGATTTATTGCTTCAGATTCTCTTATTCCATATTCACAGTGAGATAGGCTTACCCCTCCGCTTCCGGGCTGTTGCATATTTTTAACCGCCCATAAATTAGCCCCTAAATATTCTTCTACGCCTTTTTCTACCGGTACGGCTTCACCGTTTGATTTTTTAAAGGCTATATTGCCCTCATCGTCTGTGAACACATTCTCTTTTAAAATCTTTGATATTTCACCGGGATTAGCCGCATGGAATTTATTCAAAGCTTCTAAAAGCACCCCGGCCTGCTTACTATTCCGCTCTTGAATTTTAGCAGCTTCAGCCATAGCCTCGGCTTCTTTTATTTTTACACTCATGGCTGCTTCTTTTTCTTGCAATGCTTCTGTAAACTTTGCTTTCTCTTCAGCCAATCGTTTAGAAACTATCTGATTAACTTCTTCCTGTGTAAACTTCTTTTCATTATCCATTTTATTACCTACCTTTTCCGCTGTGTATCAGCTAATATCAATGCAATCATAACGGTAATGATCAGTTTAAAAATGTCATTCAGGAGATACAAAAACAAATCACACTGGCAGTATACATGTTTTTTGTTTCTGTAAATAGACTCATACCTTTTCAGATATGTACCCGCAAACTGCATCGATATAACCAGACAAGATAAAAAGCGGGTAGAGAAAATAATTCTCTTTCCCGCTTGCTATTGCAATTACCGGTTATCCGGTGGTACTCGCTTTTTACATGTCTATTGTTATGTATATATTATATCATTTTTATGCCTTTTTATCAATAACTGTCAAGTAATAATGCTGTCGCCCATTGGCTTTTATTCCGCTTTGTTTTGCCCTTTTTATTGCTTGCCGGCGACGTTTATAAACATATGTGAATATGTCCCGCATTAATGCTCTATCATTATCTGTATCACAAGAAATGTGTATCTTCATGGTTCCACTCCTTTTTATGCATATAATCTTCTAAATCCCTTATTCCCGCCTGGATCGCTTTATTTTTATATAACCGGCTACCTATCCGGCGGGCATTTCTTTTGTTATACCCTGTTTTTATCGCTGCCTCAGTAACGTTTAAATAATAACTACTAATATAATTTAGGCAAAAATGGCGGTGCTTAACGCTTAATAACCAAAATGGGCTAATTGCTTCTCCATGTTCTTTGATGCATCGCCTTATTTCCTTTTGAATACCCACAAGGACATATGGGCTTTTTAGCAGCTGCCGGGCTGCCTGTCTTGCATTCTTTCGACTATACCCGGCGTTTCTCGCTGCTAAAGTTGCATTTGAACCCAGATTCAAGCAAAATATAAAGGTTTTTTGCTTGGCTGTTAGCTTTCTTTTCTGCTTAAGATATATTTTTTTGTCTACTAAATGTAAATATCTTCTAAGTATCATTTTTAGTCGCTAATGCAGTATATATCGCGGTCTATCAATGCTTGATAATAGCCTAAGCAATAGGATATATCGCCAACCCTTATAGCTGCGGAAAAAATTTCATCTTCTAAATGGATCTTATTTCTGCTGTTGGTTTCAAGCATTTTATGTAAACGTTCTGAACAGTTTTTAGATATTTCGGAAGCATATTGATTCAAAGCCATACTATGTGTACTTTCCCGGTTGTCCTCATCATTTGATAATGCCGTTAGCCGGGACTTTATAAGCCCTATAATATAACTTTCGCATTCGCCTATAGTAGGCTTTTGATTTCCCCATACCGGAAGATTTAAAGCATTACATAATTGTCCTGCTGTGATTCCGGCGGTTATGAATTCTTTTTCATTTTCTATCTTAAGCATTATAATCCCTCCTTTAACCTTTCCGCTTCTTTTTCAAGTCTTTCTATTTCATCTTCAAGCGCCGCTATTAGGTCCTGCTGTAACTCGCCCTCGTGAATTTCCAGATATTCAAATGAATATTCGCCGCCTAAATTTATACTTTTATGAGGGGGTATATTAATAAGCAATTCTTTCACATCTTCTGTTTTTGAAATTCTGTCCATAATATCCCTAAGTAAGTTGAATTTATCAGTATTTATCATATCTTTTTCCTTTTCCTCTCTTCTCTAATATCCACAGTGATGGTTGCCATAGGTTGTGTTTTTTACCTGCACGCTCGATTTATTCAGTATTTATCGAATAATTTAGGCTTAGTGGAGGGTGGAAGCAAAAATCTGTAAACTTCCCCATATAGGTATATATAGCCCTATACTCGTACATATACTATATTTCCTAAATTTATATAGAAATTGCCTCCACCTTCCACCTATACTAGTAAAAAGCTTGATAATATCTGTGTTTTTACTGGTGGAGGTATAAAAAATTTAGCTTGCATTTACTTCCACCGCTTCCATCAATTGATTACTCATAAATAAATAAATCGTGATGTTTTAGGCAAAAAATAATTCGTGTGTTTTTTTGTTTTAGAAGTTTTTATTCTATTGTCTTCTTCCGCCATACGTCTTAAGACTTTGCCTATGATCGCGTTTCTTGTTGTGTGTAATCCCAGTTCACCGCATAAATCTGTGGGGTTTATCCATCTCCAACTGCCTACCGGGCTATCCCAATCAAGCCGGTCAATAATCGCTGCTTCTTCACTGGTCACTTTTCTAAAAGGCTTATTCTGTATACTCAATTTTTGAATTTCTTCCGTATTCAGATAATGCCTTTCATGTTGCACAAAAGCTAAATACATAACCTGCCCCCAAAACTGCCTTAGATCTACCGGAGCATTATTTATTGCTTTTACTGCAATTGCCCAATATCGCCTGTCACCTGTCCAGTCTTTTAAAAAGCCGTCACCGTTTACCGTGCCAAAATATATAGTACGCCGTGGTTCATCTACTGTTTCCCGATGATAAGGCTTTCTATAAATATCACGACTTGCCGTAAAGAACTGTTTCAATCTGTCCAGTTTTTCTTTTTTCAGCGTTTCGCCAAATTCGCCCAACTCTACAATCCAAAAGCCGGTTGATTTTATAACATCATCTTTGATTTGAGGATCTAACGCTATACCCTCAGCGCCCCATTCTTTGACCGGTAGCAGCATATATAAAAATCTTGTTTTACCAATTCCCTGCTTACCCACAAGGACTAAAACGCCCTGCGCTGTTTCTTCACCGGTATTAAAAGCAATTTTGACTGCGGAAATAAGCCATAACCGGAAAAGAAAATAACAGAATTCCGGATCTTGTTCGCTCTCCGGGGATAGTTCAAAATTGCCCCACATGTCCCGGATATAATCCCGCTTGCCGTTATACACTTTTAGAGCTTTACTTAAATATTCTTGTACCGGGCTATATTGGTTGATATCTGCTATAGTCCCCAAAAAAGAGAATATATTATCCTTGCTTATTTTTAGGCCGTTTTCATGAGCTATGCCCATTAATAGAAGTGCGATTGATTCATTACTGCACTTTAGCGCATCAAGGCCTTTAATTTCCGTTTTCTTGCTTACCATGTTATACTTCACGGTTACGCCCATAAGGCTTAACAGATAATCAAGATTTTTCCATGATGCCGTAATAGGCCTAATATTACCGTTACTGTCTACGGCTGTAGCCGGCCATCTTATATTTTTAAAGATGTAAGGGCTTTTTTCGTCATTTTCTTGTTTGGCCAATATCTTTTGCTCTTTATATCCCGCCGGATCATAGCCTTTACCGTTTATTCCTTTTACGGCTGCTCGTATCGTTCTTTCTCTATAGTCGGGTCTTTTTATCCATTTATCACGCTTGGCCAATGCAGAATGAGAAAATAATTTTTCCATTAGTGAAATATCGCTGTTAGTCCACCATGCAAGGATATTCATTAAGGCTTGGTCTGCTGCGGAATCGTCACCGCCATAAGCGGATATATCGCCTTTGTAATATAAGGCTTCAAACTTTGCCCCTTGATGACTGCGCCTGATCTTATTGATTATTTCGCTTTCCATCAGAGTCGGGGCTTCTTTCATTGCGTTTTCTTCTACAAAAGAAATTAACTTAGCAAGCGCTTCATCGTTTGTGGTTATCTTTTCATATCCGGGTAATACTTTACCTGTAATAGTGAAAAAACGCCCCGCCGGATAGATTTCTATATTTCCTTTTCTTTTACCCTTTTTGTCGCTCTTCTTTGCCTTAACGATAATATGAATACCTGTATCGGAAGGGCTTATTTCTGTATAGCTTTTTAGATTATTAGCAATTTTTTTAGAATTACTATCCATCTGCCCGTCACTATTTATACAATGGTCTATATCTATACCTACAAAAGGAGACTTGCTAAACATAAACCCTATACCGTCATAACGGCTATTTTTAAAGGTCTTTGTAGCATTTTCATAAGTAGCCCATGTACCGGGATCGTTTGACTTTGCCATATTTCCGGTTATCGGGCTATATGGAATTTTTGTTATTTTGTTATCCCGTTCGTGAAATTTCCAACATACCCAGTTAGGTAAAGCTTTCATTTCCGGCGGGATATTATCAAATTGTATATTCATTTTCTCCCGCCTTTCGCATATAAGTTTTAAAAGGAGCTAAAGCCACTATTTGAGAATTTATCCGGTTCTCCTGTTCTTTTATATAGGTCCTTATGTCCACAACGGAAGATGCGAGAAAATACCCGCCCCCGGTTCCTGTTTTAGAACAAATTAGCGCCCCTTTTTTTCTTTCGTCTTCTATAATCTGTCTTAATGATCTGTCATCAAGCCCGGATAATGACATCAGGGTTTCTTTTTTTGTTGCATTTTTTACACCTATCGCCCCTATATTTTTTAAAATATCCTCTATGCTCATTCTGTACCTCCATACATCTTAAATTCAAAGTATGCACGGGGAACCTTGCCCGCTATTGTAATTTTTCCCATATTATTCAGTTCTTTATTTAACTGCTTGGCCAGACTATAGCCTTTGCTAAGAGATACGCCACATTCTTTTGCTATATCCTTAGCTCCCATAAATCTTGATTTTGTGTTAGAATTAAATGCAGAAAGGTCTTGATTGCTTGTCAACACTCTTTCGCTAGCCCTTGTGGATATGCCAGTATCTACAGGGGCATTTCTAATGTTTTTCATAATTTTTACTCCTCTCTTTCTGTAATATCTGCCGGATCTACTCCTAAAGCACCGGCAATTTTGGCAATTGTTAAAATTGATGCCCTGCGCCGGGTAGAACGTAAAGACAAGATTGTAGAATGGCTTAAATGAGCCTGTCTCGCAAGCTCTGTCCATGTCCAATACTTCTTAATAAGAATCGGTTCTACCTTGCCAAAATCAATCTGTGCTGTTTTTATTTTTACACAATCCATAGGTCTCACCCCCTTTTTCTCTTAACACATTTTGAATTTCTAAAAACATAATAATCCTAATTTGTGTTCATGTCAAGCCTTTTTGAATTTTTTTCGTTTGACATAAACACAAAAAGAATATATTATGAGATTAACAGGAGGGGCTATTATGAAGTTTTCTGAAAATTTACGCCGGTATAGAGAACAAGCCGGTTTCAAATCTGCTAAAGAATTTGCTGATTTACTAGGTATTCAATATTCAACATATGTAAATTATGAAAATTCTGATCGTGAACCCAAATATGCCATATTGTCTAAGATAGCCAATACCTTAAATGTGTCTATTGATGAACTGATAGGTATTGAAAAAGATGAAGATAAACTGAAACGGTATTATAAAAAACTGAAAAGTTTAGGTTTTTTTGTTTTATCTACTAAAGATGTTGAAGATAAATATCGCATTGTTATTGAAAATAAAGATGAATTTACATTCACTCTATTCATCGATGAGTTTATGAATTTGATGGGGGATATAGAATCATCAGAAAAGCTTACCAATGCAGAATATGACGTTTATAATAATGCTTTTGAAGAGAACCAAAATAAAATAGGTGCAGAATTAATAAAAAAGATTGCAACAGATAATTCTGAAGAGGCAAAAGCTTTAAGGCAAACTGCACAGAAGCTATTTCCGGAGCTCTTTAAAAAAATAATGAAGTCACAAGAAAACAATAAAGAATAAAATATCGTCATCAAAAAGCACAAAATAAAAAAGCCCCTTATTAGCTACCAACTAATAAAAGGCTTTTGTAAAAGCGTTTTGCACCTGCTATCAGATACATAAACACCCAACTACCGTTATTGTATCACGATATAAGCGAGCGGGCAAAGCGACTATTCTATAAATCGTATTAAGGCCTGCTTTTAGTTTGCCTTAATATATAATCATTTCTGGCATTATAATAAAGCTGCCGGATCCATAAATTTTTATAGAAATGAGGTTATATTATGCCTGCTTATAAAAATGGGACTGAATGGGAATCACAATTTTATTATGTGGACTGGACCGGAACAAGAAAGAAAAAGCATAAAAGGGGATTTAAAAGACAAAAAGACGCTCTTGCTTATGAACGTGAGTTTTTAGTGCAGCAACAAGGATCTCCGGATATGCTTTTTTCATCTCTTTATGAGCTTTATAAAAAAGATTTTACCCATAGAATACGCCTATCAACGATTGAAATTAAAGAGTCCCAATTCAAAACTCATATTCTGCCCTATTTCGGAAATAAGCAGATTAATAAAATAACCCCTGCCAATGTACGTGAATGGCAAAATAAAATATTAGCCATGAATTATAAGCCTACTTATATAAAAACACTTCATAATCAAGTATCCGCTATCTTTAATTTTGCCGTCAAATATTATAGATTACCCATTAACCCGGCAAGACAAGCCGGAAGTATAGGGAAAAAGAATGCGCATTCTATGAAGTTTTGGACTCTTGATCAGTTTAAAAAATTTATTTCTACTTTTACAAACAATGACATATGCTATGTGGCTTTTAGTATTCTTTTTTATACCGGTATTCGCTCCGGGGAATTATTAGCCCTTACACCTGCGGATTTTTCCCCCAATGAAAAGATAATTTCTATAAATAAAACTTTCGCCCGGATTGATGGCCGGGACATCATAGCGCCACCTAAAACAGAAAAAAGTAACCGTATAGTAGCATTGCCCCGCTTTTTGGTAAACATGATACAAACTTATATAGATCACACCCCGTATATAACACCCACAGACAGGCTGTTTCCTTTTACTAAATCATGGCTATACAAATACATCAAAAGAGGTGCAGTCACCTCCGGATTAGAGCCTATACGGGTTCATGATTTGAGACATTCCCATGCTTCTTTACTTATTGAAATGGGATTTAGTCCCCTACTCATTCAAGAACGTTTAGGGCATGAAGATATAAAAACCACCTTACAAACATATTCTCACTTATACCCGGCCAAGCAAGAACAACTGACGGCACGATTAGATGAAATTATAAAATAATAGAACCAAAATAGAACCATTATAAAACAAAAAAGCCTTGAAACCCTTATTAATAGGATATTTCAAGGCTTTTGCTATTATTCCCACTCGATTGTGGACGGCGGTTTTGAGGTGATGTCGTAGACGACTCTGTTTACTCCTTTGACTTCGTTGCAGATTCGCCGGCTCATTTCGTCCAAAACTTCCCAAGGGAAACGGAAGTAGTCGGCAGTCATACCGTCGGAGCTGGTGACGGCTCTGATTCCTACAGTATAATCGTAAGTCCTTTCGTCACCCATGACACCTACGCTGCGAATGGCAGCAGGGAGAATAGCAAAGGATTGCCATATATCGTTATAAAGTCCATGCTGTTTGATTACGTCTCTGACTATAAAGTCTGCCTTACGGAGAATATCCAGTCTTTCCGGTGTAATTTCTCCGATGATGCGGATGGCAAGTCCCGGACCGGGGAAGGGTTGACGGTTAATAACGTCTTCGGGAAGCCCCAGTTCTCTTCCGAGTTGGCGTACTTCGTCTTTAAAAAGTTCGCGGAGCGGTTCGATAAGAGAGAATTTCATGTCTTTCGGAAGCCCCCCTACATTATGGTGCGATTTGATTGTCGCTGCCGTGGCTGTACCGCTTTCTACGACGTCGGGATAGAGTGTCCCTTGGACAAGGAATTTTACGTCGTCCAGCTTATTGGCTTCTTCCTGGAAGGTGTGAATAAATTCTGCACCGATGGTTTTGCGTTTCTTTTCAGGCTCTGTGACGCCTTTCAGGAGAGAAAGGAAATGTGCCGATGCATCTTTATGAATCAGCTTGATATTGAATTTATTGGTAAAAGTATCTACCACTTGTTCCGCCTCACCCAAGCGGAGGAATCCGTGATCGACAAAGACACAGGTGAGCTGGTCACCGATTGCTTTATGAACGAGAACAGCGGCTACCGAGGAATCCACGCCGCCGGAAAGAGCACAGATGACCTGATGATTTCCTACTTTTTCACGAATACTTTCAACGGCAATATCTATATAATTGCCCATAGACCAACCGCCGCGGCATTCGCAGATTTTGAAGAGAAAATTCTTGAGCATCTGCATACCTTCGGGAGTATGAACGACTTCGGGGTGGAATTGTACACCATAGAATCGTCTGGCTTCATCTGCCATGGCAGCAGCCGGTGTGAGAGCGGTATGTCCTGTAAGCCCGAAACCTGCAGGCATGTCGACAACGGAATCGCCGTGACTCATCCATACGGCGGTCTTATCGGAAATATTTTCAAAAAGAGGGGAACTTCCGTTGCGGAAGAATTCGGTATGTCCGTATTCATGTTTTTCCGGACTGGCTACGCTGCCGCCCAATTCTTTGGCCATAATCTGCATGCCGTAACAAATTCCCAAAATGGGAACGCCTGCTTTAAATACGCCGGGATCAAGCCGCGGTGCATTTTCCGCATTAACGCTGGATGGTCCGCCGGAAAAAATAATTCCCTTCGGATTTTGGGCCAGAATTTCTTCTGCCGATTTATTATAAGGGAGTATTTCGCAGTATACACCGCATTCACGGACACGTCTGGCAATAAGCTGGGCATATTGTCCGCCAAAATCTACTATGATAACGATTTCCTGATGTTTCATTCGGTTCCTCCTGTGAAATTAAAGCCGGGGTTACTGTTTTCGTTATATTATCTAGTTATTATACCATAGAGTTTTACTTCATTTACAGATATTTTTCTTCTGTATTTTACATTTTTAATAAGGTTGAAACGTATAAAAAGCGGTTTCACTCAAAACCGCTTTCTTTTTATTCCGCGTCCAGTAACGGAAGAGGTGCGAGATAAATAATATCATCCCGCCCAATCGCTTCACCTTCCGCCAAAATCGCAGCTTGGCAAATCACCTCAGCACCTGCTTTTTCGGCGAGTTCACGCAATGCTTTCATAGATCCGCCGGTACTGATGACGTCATCAACGAGAAGAATGCGTTTCCCCCTGATGAGGTTCACATCACTTTCAGATAAATAAAGTTTTTGCTTTCCTTCTGTAGTAATCGATTCATCTTCCACCCAAATCGGATTTTCCATATACGCTTTCACCGATTTTCTCGCTACCATATAGGTCTTATGCCCCAGGTTTTTCGCAAGTTCGGCCGCCAAAGGAATGCCCTTTGTTTCTGCGGTCATGACATAGTCTGCATCTTTCGGTACTTTTTCCGCCAGTTCATGTGCCGTTTTTATGACAATTTCTACGTCTCCCAAAATAACAAAGGCAGCAATTGCTTTCGTTTCTGAAATATTCATCACCGGAAGCTCTCTCTTGCAACCTGCCACTTCAAGCGAATAAAATCTTTTTGCCATATGTTCCTCCCAAGGTATAGTTTTCGTTTCCTCAGCAATTATACTATGTTCACTCTGCAAGAACCAGTTTCGTCATGCGCCTTACTTTGAGGAAATAATTTCAACAACAGGATTTCCGGTAATTACGATTTCCACCTGTTCGGGCTTTTCGTTTTTATCCTTACTTTCCTTTTGTTTTTGTACCTGCCCCTTTATCTTCACTGCCCCGTTGCTGTTTGCAGGGTTCTCTTCCTTTTGAGCCGCACTAATCTTGCGTACAATCGGCTGAGCATCACCTTTTTGTACGATTTCAGGCTCTACTTCAGCAAGTTCCACACTCCGGTAATCTTCTGTCGTCTCTTTTTTCTCTTCTGCTGCAATCTCTTCTTCTGTCATTTCTTCTCTTCTTGCTTTTTCTTCTTCCGCCTTTTTCATTTCATAGGCCTTTACTTTCGCATCCCATATAGCAGTAATCTGTGAAGTATAGCCCATCCTTTTTTCTTCACTTCCCATATCTTCACGAATCAGGCTCACTGCCATACGTTCAGCACCGGAAGAATCGGAAGTGACAGCATGCCATCCGTCTTCCATTCGCATCCACGCACGACCGTCATCCGCCATGCGGAAATGTTCCGTAAAAGTACGGACTTCTTCATTATTGACCTGAAGAAATGAGGCTTTAACAGCCATTCCGTTTTTGAATATATCTTCCAGTTCTATTGAGGAAAGGTTCATAAAGATGCCGCTGTTTCCCACGGTATATATTCCCTCAGTATTCACTATCATGGGAAAATTCCGATTATTTTGGAAATATACATGGTCTGAGGCCATTCCCGTCCAAGGCAGAGCAGCGAGCAGGCCGGCAATCATCCATCTTTTTGTTTTCATAGATCCTCCCCGTCTGTAAAATAATCTTTCTATTGTATATTGTAACAAATTTCAACCCTGCCGTGGACATAAAAATAACTCTTCGTTACGATTTTTCTTTTTAATGATTTCTTTCATTTTTATTTTCCTGATGCATTCAAAATCATTGCACCACGATATTTTTTACATAAAAAAAAAGGGACCCTATACAGAGTCCCCTTTTCATCATGCTGTTTTAGCGCTGTAATTATTTCAGTTCTACAGATGCGCCTGCTTCTTCAAGCTTCTTCTTCATTTCTTCAGCTTCAGCTTTTGCTACGCCGGTTTTAACTTCTTTCGGTGCGCCGTCAACAACTGCTTTTGCGTCTTTCAGGCCGAGTCCGGTAATTTCACGAACAACTTTGATAACCTGAATCTTCTGTGCGCCTGCGTCTTTAAGGACAACGTCGAATTCGGATTTTTCTTCAGCTGCTGCGCCTGCTGCCGGAGCTGCACCTACTGCTGCAACTGCTACGGGAGCTGCTGCGGATACGCCGAATTTTTCTTCAATTGCTTTTACAAGTTCGCTCAGTTCGAGAACGGACATTTCGCTAATCGCGTTAAGGATTTCTTCATGTGTCATTTGTTTTTTCCTCCAATGGAATAATTTATGTGCAATTATGCACTTTCTTTCTGTTTACGTACGGCTTCAAGCGCATACGCAAGGTTCTGAATGTTTCCGTTTAAAGCACGGGCCAGTCCGGTAATCGGTGCCAGCAATGTGGCAGCCACCATACCGAGGAGCTGTTCCTTCGACGGAAGATCGGCCAGAGCTTGTACGGCTTTGGAATCGATGACTTTTCCGTCCAGAACACCTGCTTTGATCTGGATTGCTTCACTCTTTGTTTCTTTCAAAAATTCTTTGATAGCAGCTGCCGGTGCTACTGCATCATCTTTGCAGGTAGCCAGTCCGCTCGGCCCTTTCAAAAGGTCATGAAAGCCTTCGATTCCCAAATCGTCGGCAGCAATACGGGTCAGTGTGTTTTTAATAACGCTGTATTGTACGCCATGTTTCAGGAATGTACGGCGAAGTTTCATTGCCGATGCTACATCCAGCTTGTTGTAGGAAATAAGAACTACCCCTTCAGAAGAGAGTTTTTCTTTCATTTCGTCAACAATCGCTACCTTTTCAGGACGAATTTTTACTTCATATTCTTCTTTGCTCATGATACACCTCCTCTGCTTGCAAGATTTTAACAGAAATACGTGACTGTATTTCTTATATTTATCACATTAGCTAAAACGACCCCGCTATATGTGCGAGGTCGTGTACTGTTTCCAGTACTCAGCCTCGGGAGGCGGGCTTTCGCCCATTATAGATACCGCCGGTCTTCAGCTAAGTGTAAATAGTTATTTTATTCAGCTTTCGGAGCTGCTAAGGTTGCCATATCGAGACGGATTCCAGGCCCCATGGTAGATGCAAGCGTTACAGTTTTTATATACTGTCCTTTTACGCTGGCAGGACGGGACTTGAGAATGGTGTTGTAAATAGCAACGAGGTTTTCTTTCAGCTTGGTTTCATCAAAAGATGCTTTGCCGATGACAACCTGTACATTGCCTGCTTTATCTGTACGATATTCTACCTTGCCGGCTTTGATTTCGGTAACCGCTTTGGTTACATCCGGTGTTACGGTGCCGACTTTCGGGTTTGGCATAAGTCCCTTAGGACCGAGTACACGGCCGAGACGGCCTACTACAGCCATCATGTCCGGTGTTGCTACGACTACGTCGAAATCAAACCAGCCGCCCATGATTTTGTCAGCCAGTTCTTTTCCGCCGACATAATCAGCACCTGCTGCTTTTGCTTCGTCTTCTTTCTGGTCTTTGGCAAACACAAGAACTTTCTTGGACTTGCCTGTGCCGTGGGGAAGAACGATAGCACCGCGGAGCTGCTGGTCAGCGAATTTCGGGTTTACGTTAAGATTGAATGCAAGTTCGATGGTTTCATCAAATTTTGCAGTTGCCGTTTCTTTTACAAGTTTTACAGCTTCGTCGAGATCATAGAGCTTATGACCGTCAACGATGGCTGCGGCTGCTTTTTGTTTCTTTGTCAGTTTTGCCATTGTTTCCTCCTTTGTGGTTGCCGGCAAGCCGGTACCACTGACAGTCATTAGTCTACTACTTCGATGCCCATGGAACGGGCCGTGCCTTCTACGATATGCATAGCGGCTTCTACGTCGTTTGCATTGAGATCGGGCATTTTCGTTTCTGCAATTTCTTTTACTTGTGCTTTTGTAACTTTACCGACTTTGTTCTTGTTCGGTTCGCCGGATGCTTTTTCAAGACCTGCTGCTTTTTTCAAAAGAACAGCTGCCGGCGGAGTTTTACAAATGAACGTAAAGCTTCTGTCTTCAAAAACGGTAATTTCTACAGGAATAATAAGTCCGGCCTGTTTAGCTGTACGGTCGTTAAAATCTTTAACGAAGGCCATGATGTTTACACCGGCCTGACCGAGGGCAGGACCTACAGGCGGTGCCGGAGTGGCTTTCCCTGCCGGAACCTGTAATTTTACTACCTTGGAAATTTTCTTTGCCATATTGTTACACCTCCTTTTCCTATTATGGAATGTGGTTTTCGGGCTGTAACAGACCCTCCCACGTTTGTGAGACAAGCCAAGTACAAGACAGTCTCACAGAGTTATTTAACGAAGCAGTTCAAAAAATCCTGCTTCCAACTCTATCGTTGTTGTTGTGCCGAAATTACTGATGTCTGCTTTAACCTTGCTCTTATCGGCAGTCACATCAAGCACGACAGCACTGCGGTCAGCAAACGGCCCTTGAGTGATTTTAATCTTATCTCCCACTTTGGCCTCGGTCGTTACCGATACTTTCTTTTGACCGCCTTCAATAATACGTTTTGCTTCTTCATCCGAAAGCGGAATCGGTTTCGTAGTTGTCCCTACAAAGCCGGTAACCCCCGGTGTATTTCTTACTACGTACCAGCTTCTGTCATTGACTTCCATCTGTATAAGAAGATATCCGGGAAATACTTTCCTTGATACAACTTTCTTTTCTCCATCCTTGACTTCTTCTTCGTCATGCATAGGAAGAAGAATCTGTAAAATGGTATCATCCATTCCTATAGAATGAACTTTACGGGTCAGCGTATCTTTTACTTTGTTTTCATAGCCGGAATATGTATGAATTACATACCAGCGGATATCTTTATCGGATCCCTCTTTTGGCGTACCGATTTCAGTCGGTGCACTGACAGTCGCGTTTTCTACAGTTTTCTTTTTATTTATTTCGTCAGACGGCATACGCTCTCTCCTTTCATCCTACAGTATGAATCAGCAGTTTGGAGAGCTGCATGAATATGAAGTCTACGATAATAATCAGAAAAGAAACCAAGATGACTGATACGATGACAGCAATCGTATAACGAATCATTTCCTGTTTTGTCGGCCAAATGACCTTTCTCATTTCCATTTTTGTTTCACGGAAAAATTTGGTCCAGGCACTCTTATTTTCTTCTGCAACCTCTCTTTTGGTCGGTTGATTACGTTTAGCCATCCTCACACCTTCATTCTAAGAACTATTATTTGGTTTCTTTATGTAAGGTATGTTTATGACACCACGGGCAGTACTTCATCATTTCGATACGTTCTGCATTGTTTTTCTTGTTTTTGTTTGTACGATAATTGCGGCGCTTGCATTCTGGACATGCAAGAGTAATTCCTTCACGCATTCTTTACACCTCACTCAACTTTCTTTGGCCCACGGCCATTGCAATATGCTTATAGAGTATATCATAAGCCCCTATTGCAGTCAACAAATACCACTTAAAAAAGCCGGGGCATCCCAGCAAAATGATTATATCACTCTTCTTTTTATATTGCAATCAAATTTTATTTTTTATTTTATATTCTTTATAACCGTTTCTTTCATTTTTAACCGTTCATTTTATTTTTCAGAGCCGTTTTCTTTTTTCGTTTCCGGCAAAACAAAAAAGCTGTAACAGATCGCTTTCGTTTTCTGTTACAGCTTC
>OBXJ01000509.1_pt1 | contig 17772 bp, 15 predicted proteins | sample 1495401 | NCBI WGS metagenome assembly OBXJ01 (sample SAMEA2580149, study PRJEB22360) | human gut metagenome | biome: human gut; feature: human-associated habitat; material: faeces | place: Denmark | collected 2008/2010 | reverse complement strand
ATGGGGGCGGTGGTAACTGCTTCCGGGACGGGGGCCGAGATGAACAACGGTGCGGTCATTACCAATGAAGAAAAGAAAATAAAAGCAGGGGTGCTTGGTGCTTGTGCGGACTTTGCTGTGCTTGATCCGGCGTACACGCTTTCTCTGCCTATGGAACAGGTGATTTCCGGTGCATTTGACACCCTGAGCCATTGTATGGAAACGTATTTTGGAAAGCCGGAGGAGATTTGTCTGTCAGATGAAATTCGGGAGTCTGTAATGAGAAATACAATCCGAAATATCAGGATTTTAAGGAACGATCCTCAGAGCATGACGGCCAGAAGCGAATTGATGTGGGCTTCTGCCATGGGGGAAAATGGGATCTTAAAAATCGGCAAGATCACAGACTTTCAGGCCCATCAGCTGGAACATCAGCTGGGCGCATATACAGACTGTAACCATGGAAAGGGGCTGGCTGTGATCCATCCCGTATTGTACCGCCATATTTACAGGAACCATGCGGCTCGTTTTGCCAGATTTGCGAAAGAGGTATGGAATATTCCTGAAGAAGGAAAGACGGAGGAAACACTGGCACTGGAGGGTATCCAGGCGCTGGCTGATTTCATCCGGGAAATAGGGATTCCCACCAGCTTTACAGAAATGGGAATCACTGAGGAATCGGTTTTAAGGGCGGTGGCCGACAGCAGCAATATTTCGGCTGGCTGTTGCAAGAAACTTAGCAGGGAGGAAATGTTTGAGATTTTGAAAGAATGTCTGTAAAAAATGGAATGTCATGCTATGGGATATACGGTTAACAGAAATGGAACTGGGGCATTGATGAAAGTCGATGCCTCATTTATTGTTAAATATAAGATACAGGTTCCTTCAGGAGACAAAATGCAGCTTACCTCCATAATCTGCACAGAATATCCAACCGAAAAATTTCCTGTCGCTCTTAATAACCGGAACTCTCTACCAAATAAGGACACTTTATGATATGATGAACGGGAGGCGGAGAAAACACAGGTGTTTTTCTGCGCCAAGGAAATTCAAAGAAGGAAGAGATAGATGGAACCCTACTACTACTCAAAACTGACAAAACAGCAGCAGACGGTCTGCCATGCCATGCTCCAGGGCATTACTGAGCTTGCGGACTCCTTTCTGGTGCCAAAGACAGAGGGAAAGGAACTGGCAGATCTGTTTTTTCGCCTGCGTCTGGATCATCCGGAGATTTTCTGGGCCAGCGGCTTTCATTATAAATATTATCAGGATTCCCCGAATCTGATCTTTGAGCCGGAATATATGTTTGAAAAAAGCAAGATAAAGGAGCAGCAGAAGGCTATGGCCGCACGGCTGGAAAAACTGGCGCGGCCGGCGATGAAGCTTTCTGAGTGGGAGAAAGAGAAGTATATCCACGATTTTATCTGTGAAAACGTGCGTTATGATAAGCTGAAAAAATCCTATTCCCATGAGATCATAGGCCCTCTGGGACAGGGCGTGGGCGTCTGTGAGGGGATCGCTAAGGCAGTGAAGGCGCTGTGTGACAGACTGGGAATCTGGTGTATTATTGCGATCTGCGGAAATAATCCCCAAAAGGGCATAAAATACCGCCATACGTGGAATATCGTAAAAATCGGTGGAACCTATTACCATCTGGACGCTACCTTTGACAATACCCTTGGAAAGCATGGGCTTTTAGAAGGCGGGATACGCTACGATTATTTTAATCTGGATGACAGAGCGGTATTCAGGGATCATGAACCGCTGATCGCACCGGCGCCCCCCTGTACAGATGGGGAGCATTTTTACTATAAGGAAAAGAAACTGTCATTTACAAAGATGGAGGAAGTGTACAAACGGGCCTCCCAGGCCGCAAAGAAGGGAAAACCGCTGACCTTTCACTGGAGAGGCGGGTATCTTACCAGAGAAGTGCTTGAGGAACTGGTTGAAACAATGAAGCAGGCCGGTGCACAACGGGAAAAGACGGCGCGGATTGCGCTTAACTGGCCTCAGGCTGTGATCCGCCTGACTTATGTGGATGGAAACACAAAAAGCAGCGTTACGGTGGATGAGGCAAATGAAGGAGAGCTGGAGCAGGAAAACGAAGGTAAAGAAGGTACATACTGGAATGACGCAATATGAAATTTTAAAACACTATTTCGGCTATGACAGCTTCCGCGAGGGCCAGGAGCGTCTGATCGGAGCCATCCTGGAGGGCCGGGACGTACTGGGGATCATGCCTACAGGGGCTGGAAAATCCCTGTGCTATCAGATTCCGGCGCTTATGATGGAAGGGATTACGCTGGTGATCTCCCCCCTTATTTCCCTGATGAAGGATCAGGTGAGCAACTTAAATCAGGCGGGAATTCTGGCCGCTTACCTGAACAGTTCCCTTACTCCGGGACAGTATAAAAAGGCGCTGGAATTTGCGAGGGCGGGCCGGTATCCGATCATCTATGTTGCTCCGGAGCGGCTGATGACAGAGGAATTTCTGCGTTTTGCCCTGGATCCGGAGGTGAAAATATCCATGGTGGCTGTGGATGAGGCCCATTGCGTGTCTCAGTGGGGACAGGCCTTCAGGCCCAGCTATTTAAAAATCGTGGATTTTATCCATCGGCTGCCGGTGCGGCCGGTGGTCAGCGCCTTTACGGCCACGGCTACCGCAGAGGTTCGGGATGACATCATTGACATTCTTATGCTGCGTCAGCCGGAGGTGCTGACAACGGGCTTTGACCGCTCCAATCTATACTTTGGGGTCATTTCGCCCAGGGATAAGTATGGAACTCTGGTCAATTATCTGGAACGTCATAAAGGGGAAAGCGGGATTGTGTACTGCATTACCCGAAAGGTGGTGGAGGAGGTCTGCGCAAACCTGATCAGGGAGGGATTTTCCGTGACCCGGTACCATGCAGGCTTAAGCGATGAGGAGCGAAAGCACAATCAGGATGATTTTATTTACGATAATGCCCCCATTATGGTGGCGACAAATGCGTTTGGAATGGGGATCGACAAGTCAAACGTGCGGTTCGTGATTCATTATAATATGCCGAAAAATATGGAATCTTACTATCAGGAAGCCGGACGGGCCGGGCGGGACGGGGAGGCGGCAGAGTGTATCCTTCTCTACGGCGGACAGGATGTGGTTACCAATCAGTTTTTTATCGACCACAATCAGGAAAATGACGCTCTGGACCCCATAACCCGCCAGATCGTTATGGAGCGCGACCGGGACCGTCTTCGTAAAATGACATTTTACTGTTTTACAAATGAATGTTTAAGAGACTACATTCTGCGGTATTTTGGCGAATACGGCAGCAATTACTGCGGAAACTGTTCCAACTGTCTCAGCCAGTTTGAGACGGTGGACGTGACGGAAATTGCCTGTGCGCTGATTCGCTGTGTCCAGTCCAGCCGTCAGCGCTATGGCTGCAATGTGATCATTGATACGGTTCACGGGGCTAATACGGCTAAGATCCGCAACTACCATATGGATGAAAATCCCTGCTATGGCCAGCTGGCCAGGGTTCCGGCCTATAAGCTGCGCCAGGTGATGAATCACCTTCAGCTGTATGGGTTTCTCACAGTGACAAATGATGAATATGCGGTGGTACATCTGACGGAACGTTCAGGAAAGCTTCTGGATGGGGAAGAAACTGTGTACATGAAGATGGCCAGGGAACAGGAGTATACAAAGGCTGGTGCAGGAAACGCAAGGAAGAAGGGCGTCAGGGGAATGGCTGCCGCAGCGGGCATGACGGAGGGGGACCAGCCCTTGTTTGACAGACTCCGTGAGCTGCGAACTCAGATCGCAAAGGAAGAAAAGGTTCCGCCCTACATTGTATTTTCGGATAAGACTCTTACCCATATGTGCGTGATCAAGCCTCAGGATCGGGACGGTATGCTGTCTGTGTCTGGCGTAGGCGAGTTTAAGTATGAAAAGTATGGGGAGCGTTTTCTTGAATGTGTGAGGCAGTGGCAGGAGAGAAACGGTGCATAATGTGGGAAGGGGTTATTTATTGGGCGCAGGCCATGAGCATAAATGTAATTTGTTAAGAAAGAGGAGGAAATCTTAAAATATGGATCAAAATAAAATAAGACAGCCGGTAAATGATCCGGCTGTGCAGAAATCGGCTGATTCAGAGGGATCGGCCATTCCGCACAAACGCCGTGTTCGCTACAAAGGCACCCATCCCAGAAACTACAAAGAGAAGTATAAGGAACTTCAGCCGGAAAAATATCAGAATACGGTCGCAAAGGTGATCAGCAAAGGCAGCACCCCCGCAGGGATGCACATTTCCATTATGGTAAATGAGATTCTGGAGGTGCTGAAGATCCAGCCGGGGCAGATGGGCCTGGACGCTACCTTGGGCTACGGCGGTCATACCAGCCATATGCTGGAGCGCCTTAAGGGCCAGGGCCATATGTGGGCCCTGGACGTAGATACCATTGAGATGGAAAAGACGCAAAAACGTCTGGCGGACAAAGGCTTTGGCCCGGACATCCTGACGATCAGGCACTTGAATTTTGCAAATATTGATCAGGTAGCAGAGGCGGCGGGAGGCTTTGACTTTGTGCTGGCCGATCTGGGGGTTTCTTCCATGCAGATTGACAACCCGGACCGGGGCTTCTCCTATAAGACGGACGGCCCTCTGGATCTGCGCCTGGATCCCTCCCGCGGTATGACGGCGGCTGAGCGGTTAAAGGAACTGGATGAGGAAGAATTGATTGGAATGCTGGTGGAAAATTCGGATGAGCCCTATGCACAAGAGATCGCCCGCAGAGTGATGAGGGAGCTGCGCCTGGGAAATGAGATTGCAACAACGACCCGTCTGCGGGAGCTGATCGAGGAGGCGCTTGCATTTCTGCCCCAGGCAGAGCGCAAGGAGGCGGTGAAAAAATCCTGTCAGCGCAGCTTTCAGGCGCTGCGCATTGATATAAACAGCGAATTTGAGGTTCTCTATTCCTTCCTGGACAAGCTTCCGGGAGCCTTAAAGCCTGGGGGAAGAGCAGCTATCCTGACCTTCCACTCCGGGGAGGACCGTCTGGTGAAGAAGGCCTTTAAAGAGGGAAAAAAAGCAGGGGTCTACAGTGAGATATCTGGTGACGTGATCCGTCCCACCCCGGAGGAATGTGTTAAAAATGGCCGCGCCCGTTCCACAAAGCTGCGCTGGGCGATCCGGGCGTAGTGCAGGCTGCAAAAGAAAAGCAAAAGGAGTGTCAGGGCCTTAAAGCCCCGGACACTCCTTTAAATTCTTAAGGATCCGTTCCAGATCCAACTTAAGCCGCTGCAGCTCTTCCGGCGCAATCCCCTCACAGATCACATCATTTAACCGGTCAAAGCCCTGGCGCACCAGCCCGGCTTCTTTTCTCCCGGCCTGAGTAAGGAAGATGAGAAAGGATCTGCGGCAGTCGGGATCCCGTTCCCGAACCAGATATCCAGCCTCCTCCAGCCGGTCTAAGCTCCGTGACATCGTAGTAACATCCATGCGGCAGATATCTGCCAGTTCCTTCTGGGTGATGCCATCCTTCGTCAGCAGCCGATCCAGGATCCTGGCGTGGCCCTGTCCGAACGCCAGTCCCAGGCTTTGAAGATAGGGCTGCATCAGTCCTCTCCTGGCTTTCTCAATCTGTACCATAAGATCTCTTACATCTGTATTTCCCATCATAAAACTCCATATCCTTTCCAAAACATCCAATCTGTGAATATGCAGGGTTCAGCAGATTATACTCCAGCCTCCCCAACCACCTGCCGGTCAGTCCAGTTCAAACTGCCCGGTATACAGTTTATAATAACGTCCCTCCTGATCCAACAGTTCCTCATGGCTTCCCCGCTCTATGATTTCACCCTGTTCCAGCACCATGATAGCCTTAGAGCGGCGTACCGTGGACAATCGATGGGCGATGACAAACACTGTCCGTCCGTCCATTAAAGCGTCCATGCCCTGCTCGATGAGCTTTTCCGTGCGCGTATCGATGGAACTGGTTGCCTCATCCAGAATCAATACAGGAGGCCGTGAGATCGCAGCCCTGGCAATGGACAAAAGCTGTCTCTGCCCCTGGGAAAGGTTAGCGCCGTCGCTGTGGAGCACAGTATCGTAGCCCTGGGGCAGACGCCGGATAAAGGAGTGTGCATTGGCTACCTGAGCCGCTTTCCGGACATCCTCATCGCTGGCGCCCAGCCGCCCGTAACGGATATTGTCGGCAATGGTTCCTGTAAATAAATGGGTATCCTGAATCACCACCGACAGGGACCGCCGCAGATCGTCTTTTCGGATTTCGCGCACATCAATGCCGTCATAGGTAATAGAACCTTCGCTGATCTCATAGAAACGGTTAATCAGGTTGATAATCGTAGTCTTTCCCGCTCCTGTAGATCCCACAAAAGCGATTTTCTGTCCCGGCTTTGCATAGAGACTGATCCCGTTTAAAATGGTCTTTCCCGGCACATAGCCGAACACGACGTTGTGGAAACGGACATCGCCCTGTAAAGGCACCAGTGCAAAGCCAAGGGAGGCGTCAGCGTTCAGCCCGATCCGTCTGGCAGTGTCAGAAGGCACCTTCCATGCAAATTTCTTGGTAAATTCCGCACATTCCTGTAACTGGCCGTCTTCACCCCGGGTCACATTGCAGAGGGTCACATTTCCCTCGTCTGTCTCAGGGGCTTCATCCATCATATCAAAGATTCGTTCCGCACCGGAAAGGGCGGACAGCAGGAAATTGATCTGTTGGGTAAACTGGTTCATAGGCATGGCGCTCTGACGCACATAGACCAGATAGGAGGCCAGCGTTCCCAGATCTGTCAGCCCGGCCAGGGCAAAGAGGCCGCCCACGCAGGCTGAGACAGCATAATTAAAATAAGAAAGAGACACGACCGTAGGCACTGTCATGCCGGAATAGGCCAAAGCCTTGGTGGCCGCATTTTTGTAGGCCTCATTTCTTCGGCAGAACTCCTCAAAATCCTGCGGCTCGTGGTTAAAGACCTTCTCTACCTTCTGACCTGCAACCATTTCCTCTACAAAGCCGTTGATGCTGCCAAGACACTGCTGCTGCTGGATAAAATACTTCCGGTTGCGGCGGCTGTTGCAGCGGATGAACAGAGTCATGCAGGCCAGGAAAAAGATGACAATGAGAGAGAGCCGCCAGCTTAAGATCAGCAGCATGGCAATGGTGCCGGTGATGGTGATAAAGCTCTGGATCATCATGGCAAAGCTGCTGTTTAAGGCCTCGGTCAGAGTATCCACATCATTTGTAAAACGGCTCATAAGCTCGCCGTGGGTATGGGCGTCAAAGTAGGCCAGAGGCAGTTTCTGAGTGTGTGCAAACAGGTCAGAACGGATCTCGCTGACCACCTGCTGGGACATATGGACCATCATCTGGTTGTAAGCCAGACAGGAGACCGCTCCGGTAAGGTACATCAGGCCCATAAGCGCGATCATGCGGATCAGCCCCGGTATATCGCCGGGCAGGATATAATCATTGATCACAGGCTTTAAAAGGTAGGTTCCCACAATGTTTGCCATGGCGCTGACCGCTACCAAAAGAGCGATGGCTAACATATACCACCTGTGGCGTCCAAGATATCCGAACAGCTGACCCAGAGCCCGACGGGTATTCTTTGGCCGGCTGAAATTTGCTGTTTTTGCCATTACAGATTCGCTCCTTCCTGCTGAGAATAATAGATTTCCTGATAGATGGAATTATTTTTCAGAAGTTCTTCATGGGTGCCGCAGCCAACCAGCCGCCCGTCCTCCAGAATAAAGATCTGATCTGCATGGAGAACCGAGGAAATACGCTGGGCGATGATGATTTTGGTGGTTTTTGGAAGGCTGCCGGCCAGCCCCTCGCGGATTCTGGCTTCGGTAGCCGTATCCACCGCGCTGGTGGAGTCGTCCAGGATCAGTACCTTCGGCGCTTTTAAAATGGCTCTGGCAATGCAGAGGCGCTGTTTCTGGCCCCCGGATACATTGACACCACCCTGGCCCAGTTCCGTATCATAGCCATTTGCCAGACGGCCGATAAATTCATCAGCGCAGGCGATCCGGCAGGCTTCGTCGATCTGTGCATCGGTAGCATCCTCCTTGCCCCAGCGCAGGTTATCCCTTACCGTGCCGGAAAACAGCGTGTTTTTCTGGAGCACCACGGCAATGGAATCCCGCAGCTCCCGCAGGGGATATTCCCATACGGGGTGGCCGTCTACATAGACCGTTCCCTGGGTGACGTCGTAAAGCCGGGGGATCAGCTGTACCAGAGTGCTTTTTGCGGCTCCTGTCTGTCCGATGATTCCCACCGTCTGTCCTGCCTTTATGTGCAGGGAAATATCGGAAAGCACATCCTCAGAGCTTTGTCTGTTATACTTAAAGGACACATGGTCGAAGCGAATATCGCCTTCTTCCACACGGATATCCCTGGCACGGTCCTCTTTGATATCGATTTCCTCGTGCATGACTTCCATGATCCTGCGCCAGGATGCCATGGCTCTTGTAACCATTAAAAATACATTAGAAAACATCATCAGGGAGTTTAACACCTGAAGCACATAGCTTAAGAATCCCGTAAGTTCCCCGACGCCGATGCCGCCGATGGTAAGGATATTTCCGCCGAACCACAGGATCGCCAGGATGGTGCCGTACATCACAAACTGCATGGCGGGCATATTTAAGGCAGCCAGCCGGAATGCCTGCTCGGAGGCGGTGCGCAGCTGTGTATTTACATGGTCGAATTTTTCCGTTTCATAATCGCCCCGCACATAGGATTTTACTACCCGGATGGCAGTGAGGTTTTCCTGGATGATCCGGTTTACCTGATCGATGGCTCCCTGCATCCGGCTGTAAAGGGGACGCACATGACTGATGATAAAGAACAGCATCACAGCCAGAATGGGCGCGGCCACTAAAAACACAAGGGCCAGCTGGGGATTGATGAGAAAAGAGGCCGTCATGGCTGTGATCATCATAATAGGAGAGCGAAGCCCTGGACGCATACCCGTAGCCACCGCGTTCTGGATGGTCGTCACATCACCGGTGAGACGGGTCACCAGGGAAGAAGCGCTGAAATGGTCGGTGTTGGCAAAGGAAAATTCCTGCAGCCGTGCAAATTCCGCCTGACGCAGCTGGGCGCCCAGTCCCTGGCCGAAGCGGGCCGTAAAAATAGCCGAGCCCTGGCCAAGCACAAGGGCGATCAGGGCGAAGAAGATCATCTGCGCCCCCTTGGCCAGAATGTAATGCCGGTCCCCGTTTGCAACTCCCACATCTACAATAGAAGCCATTACAAGGGGAATGACCAGCTCAAAGACGGTCTCTGCGACGATGCAGAAGGCGGCAATGATTCCGTCCCGCCGGTAGGGACGAAGGTAAGAGAGAAATTCTTTCATATAAAATAAGCCTCCCGGTTAATAAGATAACAACCGATCTGCCCAGGGGATAAAACCTGCGGGGACAGACTGCAGTCTGCCTGCGATGACACAGAACGCGGCATATCTGTACGATCATAGGCAATTGCAATAGTTGCATATGCGATTATTGTACATTCATCAATCAAAAAAGTCAAGGACCAGAGAAACGTATTTGCCTCTCTGGCCCCTGACGATTGGAAATATCTTTTGTAGCCTGTCCCATACAGCTTACAGCTGGTATACCGGGTTTTCTTCTTTCTGTTTTTCTTTCTATCCACGCCGCGCCCGTTCCCGCCGGAGCGGGTATGTGTGATGGAGTGTAATGCAGTCGGAATTTCATAATCGGTTTCGTATGAATGTTTCCGGGACAGCGGGTTCAAATTTTTCTTTTGTCTCATCCGTTCATAAAGTTAATGCACAGCGGCCCTGTTTTATTGCAAAAAAAATTTGCCTCTTATTGCCAGTGCCTGTTTTCTGTGATAATATATAGGTTGCTTTAGGACGGAAAGGCTGAAAATGCCGGACCGAGAGAAACGAGGACGTAAACATTGATACAGTATCTGATTGTCTGCCCGCTGGTATTTTTGGCCGGTCTGGTAGACTCCATTGCCGGTGGAGGCGGCCTGATTTCCCTGCCGGGTTATCTGATTGCAGGGGTTCCGGCCCATATGGCGCTTGGAACCAACAAGATGAGTTCTACCATTGGTACGCTGGTGTCCACGGCCCGCCTGCTGAAACATGGATATTTAAAAGGAAAAATGGTCATTGCCGGGATTTCGGCCGTTTTTGCCATGACCGGTTCCGTGCTGGGAGCCCATATTGCCCTTCGCGTACCGGATTCTGTGATCAAGCACATGATGATTGTGATTTTGCCCATTGTCGCCTACTATGTGCTCCGCAATAAAAATATGGGTGAAAATGAAAAAACCGGGACTGTCTCAAAGAGGCAGGTCGGTCTGATTTCCATAGCCGCTTCTTTTATAATCGGCGCTTATGACGGTTTTTACGGCCCTGGCACTGGTACGTTTCTTATCCTGGTGTTTACGGGAGCGGCCCGTCTGGATATGCGTACCGCCGCAGCTCAGACAAAGGTCATCAATCTGTCCTCCAACGTATCCGCTTTTGTTACCTTTATTCTTACAGGAAACGTGTGCTACACTCTGGGAGCCGCCGCCGCTGTCTGCTCCGTGGCGGTCCATGATGGACACAGGATCGTCCGCCCCATGGTTCTTCTCGTACTGGCGATCCTGTTTATAAGGATACTCAGCGGAAACTGAGTGTGTGCAGATTCCGGCCATTGGTAACTGTTGCTGCAGAAACTTCAAAGAAGGAGCGGCTTTCCTGCGGGAAGACAGCTGGAAGCAGCGCTCTGTTTGAACAGGAGAATATTCTTATGAAATGGAAAAAATTTACACTAACAACCACCACCGAGGCCGTAGATCTGGTCAGCAGTATGTTTGACGATATTGGCATTGAGGGCATTGAGATTGAGGATAATATCCCTCTGACGGAAAAAGAGACAAAGGGAATGTTCATCGACATCCTTCCGGAGCTTCCGCCGGACGAGGGCGTGGCAAAGGTAAGCTTTTACCTGGACGATGATGCAGATGTAGAGGAAATGCTGAGAAAGGTCAACGAGGGACTGGATGAACTGGAACTGTTTACAGACCTGGGTGCCCGTTCCATCGCTGCCTCCGAGACCGAGGATAAGGACTGGATCAATAACTGGAAGCAGTATTTTAAGCCATTTACCGTAGATAATATTCTGATTAAGCCTACCTGGGAGACCATTCCTGAGGAGCATAAGGATAAGCTGCTGGTTCAGATCGATCCCGGAACCGCTTTCGGCACCGGTATGCACGAGACGACCCAGCTGTGCATCCGTCAGCTGGAAAAGCACGTTCACAGCGAGGCCAAAATCCTGGACGTAGGTACAGGAAGCGGCATCCTGGGCATCACTGCCTTAAAGCTGGGGGCAAAGGAGGTTTGGGGAACGGATCTGGATGAGAATGCCATTACCGCCGTAGGAGAGAATCTGGAGGCTAACGGCATTTCAAATGAATGTTTCCATGTACTTCAGGGAAATATTATTGACGATCCCGCAGTCAAGGACTGGGCCGGATATGGAAAATACGACATCGCAGTGGCGAATATCCTTGCAGATGTGATTATCCTTCTCGTAAATGAGATCCCGGCCCATCTGAAAAAGGGAGGCTATTTTATTACCTCCGGCATTATCAATATGAAGGAAGAGGCAGTTAAGGCCGCTTTCGCAGCCAATGATGAGCTGGAGGTCATCGAGATTACATATCAGGGCGACTGGGTATCCGTCACAGCCAGAAAGAAGTAAGACCATGCATCATTTTTTTGCCGATCCGTCCCAGGTGGCAGAGGACACAGTCACTATCACCGGGCCGGATGTAAACCATATGAAGAATGTGCTCCGCATGAAGCCGGGAGAGGCCCTTTTGGTCAGCGACGGCACAGGAAACGATTACCAGTGTGAGATAGAACGGCTGGAAGCAGACCGGGCTGTGGTAAGGATCTGCCAGGCGTTTTGCAGTCAGATGGAACTGCCGTCCCGCATCTGGCTTTTTCAAGGTCTTCCAAAGGCCGATAAGCTGGAGTTCATCATCCAGAAGGCAGTGGAACTGGGAGCGGAGGCCGTTGTGCCGGTAGCCACGAAAAATGCGGTGGTTCGCCTGGATGAGAAAAAAGCCCAGTCAAAGCGCAAACGCTGGCAGTCCATTGCCGAAAGCGCGGCCAAGCAGTCAAAGCGCAGCCGGATTCCCCGTGTGGAGACGGTGATGTCTCTCAAAGAAGCTTTTGGATTCATAAAAGAGCAGGGCTTTGATCTGTGCCTGATCCCTTATGAACAGGCGCAGGGCATGGAAACCATGAAAGAGGCTCTGGCTCAGGTATCTTCTGGCCAGTCCATTGCTGTCTTTATCGGCCCGGAAGGCGGGTTTGATGAAAGCGAGATAAAGCTGGCCCTGGAGCATGGCGTCCGTCCTGTAAGCCTTGGAAAACGGATCCTGCGGACAGAGACAGCGGGACTTGCCATCCTTTCAGCGCTTATGATGAAGTTAGAAGGGGCATTTTAAAAGAGGAGCAGTAATGGAGATATATTTTGATAATTCAGCCACTACCAGAGCCCTGGATGAGGTAAAGGATCTGGTCGTAAAGCTTATGACAGAGGATTACGCAAATCCATCCTCCCGTCACAGAAAGGGAATGGAGGCCGAGCAGTATGTGAAGGAAGCTGCCATGCGGATCGCAAAAACCCTTAAGGTAAAGGAGAAAGAGATCATCTTTACCTCCGGGGGTACGGAGTCCAACAATATGGCTCTCATCGGTGCGGCTCTTGCAGGTCAGAGAGCTGGAAAACACATTATCAGCACTCGGATTGAACACGCCTCGGTGTATCAGCCGCTGGCTTTTTTAGAGACACTGGGCTTTGAGGTGACATACCTTCATACAGACCGCCAGGGACATATTTCTCTGGAAGAATTGGAGCAGTCCATCCGGCCGGATACCATTCTGGTATCGGTGATGTATGTCAATAATGAGATGGGAGCCATTGAACCGGTGGAGGAGATTGCCTCTCTGGTTCACCAAAAGGGAAAAAACATTATTTTCCATGTGGATGCCATTCAGGCCTATGGTAAAATGGAGATCCGGCCTAAGAAGCAGGGGATCGACCTTTTGAGTGTCAGCGGCCATAAAATCCATGGGCCAAAGGGCGTGGGCTTTCTCTATATTGATGAGAAAGTAAGGATAAAGCCGCTTCTTTATGGAGGGGGACAGCAAAGGGATCTGCGCCCCGGCACGGAAAATGTTCCCGGCATTGCGGGGCTGGGACTGGCGGCAGAGGAGATGTACCGGGATCACAAGGGGAAAGTAGCCCGGATCACGGAGCTAAAGGACTATTTTATTGACCGGGTTCAGGAACTGGAGGGCGTAACGGTCAACAGCCTCAAGAAAAGCGCAGGTGCCCCCCAGATTGCAAGCGTAAGCTTTAAGGGCGTGCGCAGCGAGGTGCTTCTTCACGCTCTGGAGGATAAGGGGATCTATGTGTCCTCCGGCTCTGCCTGCTCCTCCAACCATCCGGCCATCAGCGGCACCTTAAGGGCCATCGGCGTGGAAAAGGACCTGCTGGATTCTACTCTCCGGTTCAGTTTCGGACTTTTTAACACAAAAGAGGAAGTAGATATCTGTATCAGCGCCTTAGAGGAGCTTCTTCCCGTGCTGCGAAAGTATTACAGAGCCTGAGAACGGGCCGTTTTGCATCCCTTTTAGGCCGCTTATTTCAGGGGTCTGGAAGGGCGGAGCGTTCAGTATTTTTTAGAAAGAGGTAAATCATGCAGTTTCAGTCATTTTTGATTAAATATGCGGAGATCGGCACCAAGGGCAAAAACCGGTATATGTTTGAGGACGCCCTGATGAAGCAGATCCGCTTTGCCCTTGGAAACGTAGACGGAAACTTTGAGGTTACAAAGGAATCCGGCCGTATCTATGTGACCGCTGACGGCGATTACGATTATGATGATGCCGTTGAGGCTTTAAAGAGGGTCTTTGGCATTGCTGATATCTGTCCTATGGTGCAGATCGATGATAAGGATTATGAGAACCTGAAAAAACAGGTAGTAGAGTATATGGACAGGATCTACCCGGATAAGAATATTACCTTTAAGGTAGTGGCAAGAAGAGGTGATAAGCAGTATCCCGTTTCTTCTGATCAGATCAACCGTGATATGGGTGAAGCCATCTTAGAGGCCTTTCCGCAGATGCGGGTGGATGTCCATGAGCCGGATGTGCTTTTGCGGGTGGAGATACGCCAGAAGGTCAACATCTTTTCCCTGATGATTCCCGGACCCGGCGGTATGCCGGTAGGAACCAACGGAAAGGCCATGCTTCTTCTCTCTGGCGGCATCGACAGCCCGGTGGCCGGCTATATGATTGCAAAGAGAGGCGTAAAGATTGACGCCGTTTATTTCCACGCTCCGCCCTATACCAGCGACCGCGCCAAGCAGAAGGTGGTGGATCTGGCAAAGCTGGTGGCAAGATACGCAGGCCCTATGGATCTCCATGTGGTGAATTTTACGGATATTCAGTTATATATCTATGAAAAATGCCCCCATGAGGAGCTTACGATCATTATGCGCCGCTATATGATGCGGATCGCTCAGGCGATTGCGGAAAAGAACGGGGCCATCGGCCTGATCACCGGAGAGAGCATCGGCCAGGTAGCTTCCCAGACACTGCAGTCCCTGGCAGCCACAAACGAGGTGTGCACCATGCCGGTATACCGCCCTGTGATCGGCTTTGACAAGCAGGAGATCGTGGATGTTTCTGAGAAGATCGGAACCTATGAGACTTCTATCCAGCCCTTTGAGGACTGCTGTACGATTTTTGTGGCAAAGCACCCGGTTACAAAGCCGAATCTCAATGTGATCCGCAATTCCGAGCGTCATCTGGAGGAGAAAATTGATGATATGGTTCAGACGGCCTTGGAAACGGCAGAGATTATCCGCTGCCAGTAGAAACTGGTAAAAAATAACGCCGCCTGATTTAACAGGCGGCGCTTATTCCGATCAGTCGATGATGTAGGGAGAAAGCGTGGATAAGATAGCCTCCACATCGCTCTCTGCGTGGATATTTAAGTCGATGGGCTTGGAAAGATCCAGGCTGAAGATACCCATAATGGACTTTGCGTCGATGACGTATCTTCCGGACACCAGATCGAAGTCCACATCGAATTTTGCAAGATCATTTACAAAAGATTTTACCTTGTCAATGGAATTTAAGGAAATACGAACTGTTTTCATATTGAAGAACCCTCCTTATGGTATGTATGATCGTTCGGTTTGATTTTATACTAAAGGAGAGACTGATAAAAGTCAATAGTTAGTTTGTATGAAAAAAGAAAGAAGAAACAGACAAACTTTGAAATAGAAAAAAGAAGGCGAAAAAAGCCTGAGAAAGGAGCGGATTTTATGCCGAAAGCAGCCCTTCACAACCTGGGGTGCAAAGTAAATGCCTATGAGACAGAGGCCATGCAGCAGCAGCTTGTGGAACGGGGATATGAGATCGTTCCCTTTGATGAAAAGGCGGACGTTTATATCATCAACACCTGCTCTGTTACCAATATAGCAGACCGCAAATGTTTCTTCTTGCTCCATGGGCCCAAGAAGCTGACCCCGAAGGCGGTGGTAGTAGCCGCAGGCTGTTACGTGCAGGTGGCTTCTGAGGAACTTAAAAAGGACGCCAGTGTGGATCTGATCATCGGAAACAACAGAAAGGCGGAACTGGCGGATATCTTAGATGAACGTCTGGCTCACTTAAAGGAAGAGGATGAGAAGGTCTACGTGCTGGATATCGCCCATGCCCGCGAGTATGAGCGCCTTCATCTGGAACAGCTGGGCGGCCATACCAGGGCTTTTATCAAGGTTCAGGATGGCTGCAATCAGTTCTGCAGCTACTGCATCATTCCCTATGCCAGGGGAAGAGTGCGCAGCCGCAGCAGAGAGGATGTGGCTGCAGAGGTAAAGGGCCTGGTAGCAAAGGGGTATAAGGAGGTTGTGCTTACGGGCATCCACTTAAGCTCCTACGGCATTGAGCATATGGAAGAGAACCCAGTCAGTCATGGAAACTGGAACCACAGGGAACTGCTGGCCCTGATCCGTGAGGTACACGCCATAGAGGGCCTTGAGCGGATCCGCCTGGGCTCTTTGGAACCAAGGATCATTACGGAGGAGTTTGCCGGGGAGCTGGCGGCGCTGCCGAAATTCTGCCCTCATTTTCACCTTTCTCTCCAGAGCGGCTGTGATGAGACGCTGCAGCGGATGAACCGCCACTATACCACAGAGGACTATGAAAAACGGTGCAGGATTCTGCGCAGGGCATTTGAGCATCCGGCCATTACCACGGACGTTATCGTGGGATTTCCGGGGGAGACGAAAGAGGAATTTGAGATCACGAAAAAGTATCTTGAACGGATCCGCTTCTACGAAATGCACGTGTTTAAGTACTCCAGGCGGGAAGGGACAAAGGCGGCTGTGATGAAGGATCAGGTGCCGGAACCGGTAAAGGCCCAGCGGAGCGACGCCCTGCTTTCGCTGGAGCAGGCGATGTCCAGGCAGTACAGGGAGCACTTTAAAAATGCCAGGGTAAAGGTGCTTTTTGAGGAAATCACCGTAATTGGAGAAAAGGAATACCTTACCGGCTATACGCCCCAGTATGTGCGTGCGGCTCTGCCGGCAGAGAATAAAGAGGACTGCGCCCGCCTGGCTGGAACCATCTGCGAGGTACAGACAGATGGATTTGTAACAGATGAGGTTTTACGGGTGCATTTATAAAAGAATCCTGTACAATTTCAATAAAAAATAGTTTCCCTTAAAAATACTCTATTGCCGAATGGGAAAATATAGGGTAAAATAGAAAAGAATACTTAAAGGACGTGATGATATGGGCAATATAAGAGAAACACAATATTTTCAGGCTGTTCAGGACAAAAAGATGGAAGTGAGCGATGTGCTGGAGCAGGTGTATATTGCCCTCACTGAGAAGGGCTACAACCCCATCAACCAGATTGTGGGTTATATTATGTCCGGTGATCCAACCTACATTACCAGCCACAAGGGTGCCAGAAGCCTGATTATGAAGGTGGAGCGGGATGAGATCCTGGAAGAGCTGATGGCTGTGTATATTGATGCCCGTCTGAAATAGACGGATGAGAAGGGGATGAGGATCCTCATTCAGACAGTATGATACAGGAAGATGGGACAGCCATGTTCCTGCCGCAACGTCCATTGAGGCTTTCCGGTATGGGAAGCCTTGTGGACGTTGTATTGTATATGATGATACTGCGGGAGAAAGGACGGCAGAGAGACAGGGCCTCTTTTGGGCTGAAGCCAGACTCTGCTTCTTTTTAAACTGCTTAAAAAAGCCTGTTTCCGGCTTTGGTTTGGGAGCGGGCGTCATAGATTTGGAGGAATTGAATATGAGAATCATGGGGCTTGATTACGGCTCCAGAACCGTAGGAGTGGCAGTCTGCGATCCCCTGGGCATCACGGCTCAGACCGTGGAGACCATCACGCGCAGGGATGAGAACAAGCTGCGGCAGACCCTTGCCAGGATCGAAACGCTGGCGGCAGAGTACGGGGTAGAACGGATCGTTCTTGGGTATCCTAAGAATATGAACAATACCCTGGGAGACCGCGCGAAAAAGTCGGAAGAATTAAAGGCGGCCTTAGAGCGCAGAACGGGCCTTCCCGTGGTGCTCTGGGACGAGCGTCTTACTACAGTGGCCGCAGAGCGGGTGCTGATGGAAAGCGGCGTGCGCCGGGAACACAGAAAAAAATCCGTAGACCAGATTGCGGCGGCTATGATCCTTCAGGGGT
>OBXJ01000440.1_pt1 | contig 22977 bp, 13 predicted proteins | sample 1495401 | NCBI WGS metagenome assembly OBXJ01 (sample SAMEA2580149, study PRJEB22360) | human gut metagenome | biome: human gut; feature: human-associated habitat; material: faeces | place: Denmark | collected 2008/2010 | reverse complement strand
GTGGGCCTTTCGTGCTGCCGCCGTGTTGGCGTGCCGAGAAGTCTACTAAAACCAATTCATTTGTCAATATATTTTGAATCAAAAATTATCCGGACTGATTTCCAATCTAGAAATGTCCATTCCTAATATTCTAATAATGAATAAAATACGTTTTTGTCATACTCCTTTTTCCACTCGTCATTTTTTTGAACATTCTCCTTTTTCTCCCTTTCCCATGCCTTTCTTCCCTCCTTGCCGCATGGTTGGAGAAACAAAGGGCATCCGGCGCCATATCTCCATGGACATGGATGGCTTCCGTGTTTGCCTGGACTGATTTATTCTCCCTGATTGCGTGATTGTTATTGAAAAAGCTGTTTATATAAAGTGACACTTCCCTGTAGAGAATCATGGCGTTTTCCCCTGTAGCGACCCTGTTGTTTCCAAAGGTCAGATTGCCCTGGTCAAATAGTAACAGTTCCACTGTTTATCCTGTGGAGAGGAAGGAATGAGGAGATATGAACCATGCACGTCCTTTTCTCTCCGCGCTACCCAATAAACAGGGGCGCAACCTAACGCCGCGCCCCTGTCCGCTTCCGGATCACGCCGGAAATACGGGCTTTTCAGTTATTTCTTTTCCTTGGTAAAATCAAGCTTGCCTCCCTTTTCCCGGACCACGATTTCCGTCCCTTCCGGGAAGTCTCCTTCCAGGAGTTTAAGGCTGAGGGGGTCCAGCAGGTCGTGCTGAATGGCACGCTTGAGGGGACGGGCTCCATAGACGGGATCAAAGCCGTGGTCCGCTACCAGGGCCGTAGCCTCCGGAGTCATGCGCAGGAACAGGCCCTTGGCTTCCAGACGCTTGCGGACACGCTGAAGCTGAATGTCCACAATGCCCTTGAGTTCTTCCGCCGTCAGCCGGTCAAAGATGATGATTTCATCAATGCGGTTCAGGAATTCCGGGCGGAAGTGGCCCCGCAGGGCTTCCATCGCCTTGGCTTCGCGCTGTTCCGCGTTGATTTCATTGAGGATGTACTGGCTGCCGATGTTGGACGTCATGATGATGACCGTGTTGCGGAAGTCCACCGTACGCCCCTGCCCGTCCGTAATGCGGCCGTCGTCCAGAACCTGGAGAAGCACGTTGAAAACGTCCGGATGGGCCTTTTCAATTTCATCAAACAGAATCACGCAGTAGGGACGGCGCCGCACGGCTTCGGAAAGCTGGCCGCCTTCTTCGTAGCCCACGTATCCGGGGGGAGCCCCGATGAGCCGGGCTACGGAGTGTTTTTCCATGTATTCGGACATGTCTATCCGGATCATGGCGTTTTCATCGTCAAAGAGGAATTCCGCCAGCGCCTTGCTGAGTTCCGTCTTGCCCACGCCCGTGGGCCCCAGGAACATGAAGGAGCCGATGGGCCTGTTTTCATCCTGAAGCCCCGCACGGGCACGGCGCACGGCATCAGACACGGCCTTGACCGCCTGCTTCTGTCCGATGACGCGGGCTCCGAGGCGTTCCTCCATGTGAACGAGCTTGGCGCGTTCCCCTTCCTGCAGACGTGCGGCGGGAATGCCGGTCCAGGTGGCGACCACCTTGGCGATGTCCGCCTCCGTGACTTCCTCCTTCAGCAGGCCTCCATCCGCCTTCTGCATCTTGTTGAGTTTTTCCTTTCCCTCCGCCAGGGCTCGTTCGGCCTCCGGCAGTTCTCCGTAAGTGATTTCAGAGGCACGCGTCAAGTCGCCCATCCGCTTGGCCCGTTCGCTTTCAATCTTGAGGGATTCTATTTTTTCCTGTTCCACGCGGACGGCGTCCAGCGCGGCTTTTTCACTCTTCCACTGGGCAATCATCGAACCGGATTTTTCCTTCAGATCAGCCAGTTCCTTGGTGATTTTTTCCAGACGGGCCTTGCTGTCTGCGTCTTCCTCCTTCGCGAGCGCCTGCCGCTCCATTTCAAGCTGCATGGTTTCACGTTCAATCTGGTCAATTTCCGAAGGCATGGAATCCAGTTCAATCTTGAGCCTGGCAGCCGCCTCGTCCACCAGGTCCACCGCCTTGTCAGGCAGGAATCGGTCGGAAATGTAGCGGTCGGAAAGAGTGGCGGCGGCCACAATGGCTGCATCCGTAATGCGCACGCCGTGGTGCACTTCATAACGTTCCTTCAGGCCGCGCAGGATGGCGATGGTGTCCTCCACGCTGGGCTCGGACACCATGACAGGCTGGAACCGGCGTTCCAGAGCCGCATCCTTTTCAATATATTTGCGGTATTCGTCCAACGTCGTGGCGCCGATAGTCCGCAGCTCGCCACGGGCCAGAGCCGGCTTGAGAAGGTTGGAGGCATCCACCGCCCCTTCACTGGCGCCCGCGCCTACGATGGTATGCAGTTCGTCAATAAAGAGGATGATTTCACCGTTGGAGTCCGTCACTTCCTTGAGGAAGGATTTCAGGCGTTCTTCAAATTCGCCGCGGTATTTGGCTCCGGCGAGCATGGACCCGATGTTGAGGGACACGATGCGCTTGTTGCGCATGCTTTCCGGCACGTCGCCGTTCACGATGCGGCGTGCCAGGCCTTCCGCGATGGCGGTCTTGCCCACGCCGGGTTCCCCGATAAGTACGGGGTTGTTCTTGGTCCTGCGGGAAAGTATCTGGAGAACGCGGCGGATTTCCGTGTCACGGCCGATGACGGGGTCAATTTTGCCGGCGCGGGCGCGGGCCGTCAGGTCCGTGCCGTATTTTTCCAGCGTCTGGTATTTGCCTTCCGGGTTGTCGTCCGTCACGCGCTGGTTGCCGCGCACATCCTTCATGGCGGCCAGATAATTGTCCCTGGTCAGTCCAAAGGTATCCGTCAACTGGTGTACCTTGTTCTGCGTATCCAGCGCCCCCAGCATGAAGTGTTCCACGCTGAGGTAATCGTCCTTCAGCTTTTTGCGTTCATCCTCGGCGGCGTGCATTACCGTAGCCAGGTCCCGGCCCATCTGGGGCTGCGTGGTGGCTCCGCTCTGTGTGGGTTCATGGGAGACTTCCCTTTGTGCGGCCTGCAGAAGCAGCCCCGGATCACAGGAAGCCTTGCGGAGAATGGGGGAAAGAATTCCGCCGTCCTGTTCCAGCAACGCCACCAGAACATCCAGAGAGGAAATTTCCGGTTTTCCAAGCCGCCCTGCAGTCTGCTGCGCCTGCATTAGCGCTTCCTGAAATTTTGTTGTTAGATTGTTAAGCATGGTATGTTGGTAATTTAGACATAAGAATAACTCCAACCGTTGAATGGGAAAGCAGGATTTTTGTCGTTATCCAAAATTTTTTTGACCCTTCGAATTCCTTGTAATATTGTGGTGTGATCGGCGTAATTTACAGAACAAGCATTTTACAGGCCTTTTCTTATTTTCTCATTACCAGCTTTTTGCCAAAATGATCCGCATTTCTTTTCTTCCGTTTCTCTGCTCCGCCCTGCTCCTGACCCAAACGGGAGCCTCCGGCAAGGAGATGCCATCCCCCTATCCCGCCCCGGAACCCGGCGTGCGCCTGACACCGCCGGAATCACCGGCTCCCGTCCTGAACGAACCGCGGCTTTTCGGCGCACGGCCCGGCTCCCCCATCCAGTTCGCCATCTGCGCCAGCGGGGAACGCCCCATGAGTTTTGCCGCCGCCAAACTGCCTCCCGGCGTGAAACTGAACAGGGAAACCGGCGTCATCACCGGAAAAATCAGCCGTCCGGGAACTTATTCCTTTCCCGTGCAGATAAGCAACGGCCATGGCAAAACGAACGGAACCATCACTATCCGCATCGGACAGGAGATGTGCCTGACTCCCCCCATGGGCTGGAGCAGCTGGTATTCCTACAGCGGCGGCGTGAGCCAGGAAAATATTCTGAAAACCGCCCGGCTGCTCGTCAGTTCCGGGCTGGCGCAATACGGCTACCGCTATGTTAACATTGATGATTGCTGGCAAGGCGCCAGAGGCGGCAAGTACCGCGCCATCCAGCCCAACAAGCGTTTTCCGGATATGAAGTCCATGTGCCGTGAAATCCACAGCCTGGGGCTGAAAGCGGGAATTTACTCAACCCCGTGGATGGGAACCTACGCCGGCTACATGGGAGGCACTTCCCCCAATCCGCAGGGAGATTATTCCTCCCTGGCCCTTCCTGAAAACAAACGCCCCCAGCCCGACCAACTGTTTGGGGGCTGCCCAGGTTCCCAGCGGCTGGGAGCCGCCAAAATAGGCCCCGTGTGGATGGTTACCCAGGATGCCAGACAGTGGGCGGAATGGGGATTCGACTATGTCAAGATGGACTGGTACCTGATCGACGTGCCAAGCACGGAAAGAATTGCGGCGGATTTGAAAAAAAGCGGCAGGGACATTGTGCTGAGCGTTTCCAATTCCACCCCGTTCGAGATTGCCGGGCCTATCAGCAAGACGGCCAATGTCTGGCGCACGACGGGGGATATCGAAGACCACTGGGGCAGTTTGAAGAAAATCGCTTCCTCCCAGGAGAAATGGCAGCCCTACGCCGGGCCGGGGCACTGGAATGATCCGGACATGCTGCAAATCGGCCGCCTGGGCAAGGTCGGAAAGGCGAATACCACGTTCAAGCCCACCCGTCTGACACCGGACGAACAGTATTTCCAGATGTCCTTCTGGGCCATGATATCCGCCCCCCTGATTATTTCATGCGATCTGGAACATCTGGACGATTTCACCCGGGGCATTCTGTGCAACCGGGAAGTGATCGCCGTCAACCAGACATTTCACGGCCCTTCGGAAAAAGTCCTGTCCCAAGATGACGGTGAAGTCTGGATCAAACCGCTGGGGGAAGGCCGTACCGCCGTCGGCTTTTTCAATAAAAGCAATAAAGGCCAAACCATTCATGTTCCCCTTTCCCGCCTCAAGGTGAAGTCTCCGCAAAACGTGCGCGACTTGTGGAAGCAGGAAAACGTCGGCACGGCAAGTCAGGAAATGAAAGTGCAGCTCAACCCCCACGGAGCGGCCCTGTTTCTTCTGGAGGGTAAAAAATAGCCTTATGGCCCGGAAGGCGCGTTCCTCCATTTCATACATAAAATCCGCCCCGGCGACCGGAGAAAGATGCGGAACCAAGGCACCGGCCGATTGCCGGACGATTTTTCCGCCAGGGTATTCCCCGGACCGGGACGGTCAACTATACACCCCTAACTGGAAGGCAATGTATCCAGGGCGGCATTCAGCGTCATCACGTTGATTACGTTTTCCCCCAGAATGCCGCCCGGAACGAGGTGTTCCGCCACCAATTGCCGCACTTTTTCCAGAGGCAGTTTGCGGGCTGTGGCCACGCGGGCCGCCTGGAATTCCGCTGCTTCCGGGGAAATGCAGGATTCCAGGCCGCTTCCGGAAGCGAACAGGAGATCTGCCGGAACAGGCGTTTCCTGCGGCAGGTTGTGGGCTTTCAGCAGGGCCGCCTTGCGCTCCGCCACCGTCCTGACCAGTTCTCCGGAGGTCCAGGAGAGGTTGCTGGCTCCGGAAGGCATGGTGGCGTAATCCCCGGCGGAAGGCCTGGGCCAGAAGTACCTGGCGGAGGTGAAGGGCTGGGCGATGAGCTCCGAGGCGATGACTTCCCCCCGTTCATTCCGGATCAGGGAGCCGTGCGCCTGATGGGGGAACAGAATCAGACTGACAAGCGTGACAGCCAGGGGATAAATGCCGCCGGTGACGACGGCCAGCGCCAGAAACAGGCGCAGATTGGGAAATGTCCATTTCATAATGATTCAGCAGGTTGATTTTTAATTGTTCAGACGAGGTGCAGGGCAGTGACGGCCATGTCGATGAGCTTGATGCCGATGAACGGCGCAATCAGGCCGCCTACCCCGTAAATGAGGATGTTGCGCTTCAGCAGGGAGGCTGCTCCCGCCGGTCGGTAGGAAACCCCCTTCAAGGCCAGTGGAATAAGCGCCACGATAATGAGGGCGTTGAAGATCACCGCGCTGAGGATGGCGCTCTGCGGGGAGTGTAGTCCCATCACGTTCAGAGCGGAAAGCGGCCCCCGGGCCATGCCGTCAGCCACAAAGAGGCCCGCAAACATGGCGGGGATGATGGCAAAGTACTTGGCCACGTCATTGGCGAAGGAGAAGGTGGTCAGCGCGCCGCGGGTGATCAGCATTTGCTTGCCGATTTCCACGATTTCAATCAGCTTGGTCGGGTTGCTGTCCAGGTCTACCATGTTGCCCGCCTCCCGGGCGGCCTGCGTGCCGGTGTTCATCGCCACGCCCACATCGGCCTGGGCCAGGGCGGGAGCGTCGTTGGTGCCGTCCCCGGTCATGGCCACCAGATGGCCTTCCGCCTGTTCTTCACGGATGCGCGCCAGCTTCATTTCCGGCGTGGCTTCCGCAATGAAGTCATCCACTCCGGCCTCCGCCGCAATGGATGCGGCAGTCAGGGCATTGTCCCCTGTCACCATGACGGTGCGGATGCCCATGGCCCGGAGCCGGGCGAAGCGTTCCTTGATACCGCCCTTGACGATGTCTTTCAGGTAAATGACGCCCAGCACGTCCCTTCCCCGGGCCACCACCAGCGGCGTGCCTCCGGCACGCGCGACGTTCTGCACAGTCATTTCCACCTCCTGCGGGAAGGCTCCGCCCTGGTCCTTCACCCACTGCGCCACGCTTTCCGCAGCGCCCTTCCGGATGGAAACGGCCGGCTGGCCGCCGTGCGCCGCAATGTCCACGCCGCTCATGCGGGTGGAAGCGGAGAACGGAACAAAGGCGATGTGGTCCGCGTCCATGTGGCGGCCCCGGATTCCAAATTGCTTTTTGGCCAGCACCACGATGCTGCGCCCTTCCGGCGTTTCATCGGACAGGGAGGCAAGCTGGGCGGCTTCCGCCAGCTGCTGGTCCTCCACGCCGGGCGCAGGCAGGAATTCATTCGCCATGCGGTTGCCGAAGGTGATGGTTCCGGTCTTGTCCAGCATCAGCACATCAATGTCCCCGGCCGCTTCCACGGCACGGCCGGACGTAGCCAGCACGTTCCGGCGCACCAGCCGGTCAATGCCGCTGATGCCGATGGCGCTCAGCAGGCCGCCGATCGTCGTCGGAATCAGGCACACCAGCAGGGAGACCAGAACGGGCAGGGAGATATGGCCGTCCGCCCTGAAACCCAGCGCCCGGGCGGAATCTTCAATGTATCCGGCCATGGCTGGGAGGGAAAGCACTACGGCAATGAAGACGATGGTCAGCGCCACGAGCAGGATGCCCAGCGCGATTTCATTGGGCGTCTTCTGCCGGCTGGCGCCCTCCACCATGGCGATCATGCGGTCCAGGAAGGTATTGCCCGGTTCCGCCGTGATGCGGATGACGATGCCGTCGCTGATCACGCGGGTGCCCCCCGTTACGGCGCTGCGGTCTCCCCCGCTTTCACGGATGACCGGGGCGGATTCCCCGGTAATGGCGGATTCGTCCACGCTGGCGATGCCTTCAATCACCTCGCCGTCAAGAGGAATGATGTCCCCGGCCTCGCACAGCACTTTTTGCCCCTTGCGCAGCTCGGAAACGGAGACTATTTCCTCCGTGCCCTTGTCCGTCAGCAGACGGGCGTTCACATAGACGCGCATTTTTTTCAGGGCGTCCGCCTGGGCCTTTCCACGGCCTTCCGCCAATGCTTCCGCAAAGTTGGCGAACAGGACAGTGAACCAGAGCCAGAGCGTGACTTGCAGGGTAAAGCCGAAAGGCTGCCCGGCGGCGGCATCCCGGATAAGGACGACCGTGGCAACCAGGGCACCAATGGCCGTGACGAATATCACGAAGTTTTTGGATAAAGCACGCGGGTCAAATTTGCGCAACGCGTCCCGAAAGGCCGTTTTCAGCATGGCCCCGCTGCACCAGGATTGATTCTTTTTTTCTTCTTTCATCATCGTAAAATCTGGTTTGTTGGTGAATGCTCCTTACAGCATGGTTCCCGAATACAGAAGCAGATGTTCCAGAATGGGCCCCAGGGCCAGAGCCGGGAAGAAGGTGAGGGCACCTACAATCAGCACCACGGCCACCAGCAGAACCATGAACATCAGGTTGTCCGTCGCCATGGTGCCCTGGGCTGGAGGCGCGGTTTTTTTGGATACCATGCTGCCCGCAATGATCATCACCGGAATGATGGCTCCGAATCGGGCCAGCAGCATCGCCAGGCCGCCCAGCACGGAATAGAAAGGCGTATCCCCAACAGCCAGGCCGGCAAAGGCGCTGCCGTTGTTCCCGGCCTGGGAACCGAAGCAGTACAGAATTTCCGTCAGACCGTGCGGTCCGGCATTGCAGATGGATTCACGCCCCACTTCCGTAGCGGCGGCCAGTCCGCTCATAAGCAGGACGGTTATGCCGGGCAGCAGAACGCCCACCATGGACCAGCGCACTTCCCGCGCTTCAATTTTTTTGCCCAGGAATTCGGGAGTACGCCCCACCATCAGCCCGCACAGGAAGACGGTGATCATGGCGAACATCAGCATGCCGTACAGACCGCAGCCCAGGCCGCCGAAGATCACTTCACCCAGCAGCATGTTGAACAGGGCAATGCCGCCGCCCAGCGGGGACATGCTGCAGTGCATGCAGTTCACGGAACCGTTGGAGGAGGCCGTCGTAGCCACGGACCAGAGGGAGCTGTTCGTCACGCCCAGGCGCACTTCCTTGCCTTCCAGCATTTCCATGCCGGGGAACAGCGGGTTCCCCGTGTGTTCCGCCCACTGGGAAAGCCCGATGGTCGTCACAAGCAGAAGCATCATGGCGCCGAAGATGATCCAGCCCTGCCTTTTTTTCCCGATCATCACGCCGTAGGCATACGGGCAGGCGCAGCCGATCAGGAGCAGGGAGAGCATTTCAACCATGTTGCTGAACGGCGTGGGGTTTTCAAAGGGGTGCGTGCTGTTGTTCCCGAAGAAGCCGCCGCCGTTCGTCCCAAGCTGCTTGATGGCCACCTGGGAGGCCGCCGGACCGTTGGGAATCACCTGCTCCACGCCGTCCATGCCCGGTACGGTGACGGGTCCGTCAAAGGACTGCACCACCCCCTGGGAGACCAGCAGAAGCGCAACGACCACGGAAATCGGAATCAGAAAGTACAAGGTACTGCGCGTCAGGTCCGCCCAGAAGTTGCCCAGAGTGGAGGCGCATTTCCTTTTCAGACCGCGGATCAGGGCGGCCATGACGGCAATCCCCGTGGCGGCGCTGACGAAGTTCTGCACGCCCAGCCCGGTCATCTGGACAAAGTAGCTGATGCCTTCCGGCCCTTCGCCGGAGTAGAACTGCCAGTTCGTATTGGTCATGAAGCTGATGGCCGTATTCAGGGCAATGTCCCACCGCATGTTTTCCGTGCCGGCGGGATTCAGCGGCAGCCATTTCTGGCACAGCAGGGAAAGGAACAGGATAAGGAATCCGGCGGCGTTGAACAGAAGAACAGCCGTCAGATACTTTTTCCAGCCCATTTCGCAGGAGGGGTCCACGCCGGCCACACGGTAGGTGCAGCGCTCCACGGGACCAAGAACCGGGGAAAGCCAGCTCCGCTTTCCCTGTAAAACATTCGCCAGCCACTTCCCGAGCAACGGAGTGAAGGCGACCAGTATGCCTATGAATAGGACAATGATTAACAAGTCGTGTGAGGACATAACGCAACTTTATACATGTTCCGGAAATTCCGGGTAGTTAACAAGGGGCTGCCGGACATTAAGAAATTGTTAATTTCCCTCCGGAAGCCCGTTTTCCATGACGCCAGTACGCCGTTAGAATTCCACGCCCAGGCGGAAGCCCACCCAGAACTCGTCCCCGGCGTCCCTGCGGCGCAGCACCGTAGCCGCCTGGGAATAATTGACGGAGCCGGAAAGGGAATAATGTTCCGCAAACCGCCACGTCACGCCCAGGCTCCAGTCAATGCAGTTGGAGCCGTCGTCATAGTCCACGTTATAACCGCCGTTGTACCCGTACCTGGCCATGGGCGTTACCGTCACGTTCTCCACGGGGGACCATTCCAGTTGCACAAAGGCGCTGTAATAGGCTTCAAAATCCTGGTGTTCCACCTTCGCCTGGGTTTCCGCCCCCACGGTCAGCCAGTCCGTCACGGCATAGGAGACGGTCAGGGCCGGATTGGCTACGTTGTAGTCCTGCGTGAAATAGAACTGGTGCTCATACCAGGGATTGACGGTCCACTTCCCCAGCTTCCAGGCGTAACCCAGAACCAGGTCCAGCTCGTCATAATTGGAGGAATCCCCCCCGGCGTACCAGGCGCTGAGCGTAAGGTCTTTCCAGGAGATGCTCGGAGCCACTTCCCAGATGCCGCTGCCCGGCAGGCAGTCCAGCCCTTCCGTCACGTATTTGCTGGACCAGCCCGCGGAAAGGGAGAAAGCCCAGTCCGTGTCCGTAGAAGGGATGGCGGCCTCCTGAGCGTTGGCCAAGGAGGAAGAGGCCGTTTCCCCGCCCATGCAGACGGTTCCTGCCATCATGGCGCAGCCCAGAACTGCGGCCCCTATGTTTCTTGCGGTGTGTGTAATCTTCATAAAGACGTATCGAATACGTCCTGAATCCTACACAGCATATTAACCTGCGTGAAGTTAAGCCACACCCTGCAACCGTTATGAAAAAATATATTTTCCGGTTGCCATGGATGAAAAGCTGCAACCTTCCGCGGCCTGCGGAAATGGAAAAAAGATTTATTCAGCTCCGTCCGCCACAATTCTGTACCCCAGGCCGGATTCTGCACGGATAATGCGGTTTTCGGGATCGGAATCCCCCAGCTTCTGGCGCAGGTGGGCAATGTGCACCCGCAGGTAGTGTGTATCTTCCTCATGCTGGGGTCCCCAGATTTCACGGAGCAGTTGGCGGTGGGTCATCACCTTGCCCTGATGGAGCAGCAGAAGGCGCAGAATGCCGTATTCCTTGGAGGTCAGATGGATTTCCTCCTTCCCCTTCTCCACGCGCCGGGAGCTCAGGTCCACAATGATGGACCCCAGCCGGAATACGGAGGGCTCCCTGTCCGGCCGGTTGCGCCGCAGCATCACGCGCAGGCGCGCCAGCAGTTCCCGGCCGCTGAACGGCTTGGTCAGGTAATCGTCCGCCCCGGCGTCCAGGGCGTCCACCTTCTCATCCTCCCTGTCCCAGGCCGTCAGGATCAGAATGGGAACCTGCGTCCATTCCCGGAGCTGTTTGAGCACTTCCAGACCGTTGATGTCCGGAAGGCCCAGGTCCAGAATAATGGCGTCCGGCCGTTTCAGAGCGGTCTCGCTCAGGCCGAGCTGCCCGTTTTCACACTCGCGGACATGGTAGCCTGCGCCAGTCAGCGTCAGGTTCAGGAGACGGCGTATCTGCCGTTCGTCATCAATAATCAGGATATCTGCGGGAAGGTCGCTCATGACACAGGAAGGGGAGGTTTATTCTTCAGGAACATCATCATGCTCCACCAGGGGAAGGACAAGACGGAAACAGGTTCCGGCGGGAACGGGAACCAGGGTAACGGCTCCCCGCTGCGCCTCCATGAAACCGCGCACGATGGGAAGCCCCAGGCCCAGACCGCCGGGCCGCGTCGTCCGGAAGCGCTCAAAAATGGTTTCCGCCCGTTCGGGGGGAATGCCCGGCCCCAGGTCATGGACATCCAGCCAGACCAAGCCGCGTGCGGGATCGGTTCCGCCCTTCAGCGTAATGGGGGTTCCCGCAGGAGTATGCACGCACGCATTCAGCAGCAGATTGACCAGCACCTGCTCCATCAGGGAGAAATCCGCCTTCACCAGCGGATAATCCGGCGGCAGGGCGACGGACACGGGATGGTCCCGGCGCGCCTCCCTGGTGGCGGCCAGGGCTCCTTCAATCACGTCCCCCAGGTCGCACCAGTCCAGTTTGGGCTTCAGGGCGCCGGATTCCAGACGGCTCACGTCCAGCAAATTTTTCACCAGGCGGCGCAGGCGGCGTGCGGCCAGCAGGATTTCCCCATACTCCTCCCGTTCCTCCGGCGCGGACGCGGCGCGCCCGGCCAGCTTCTCACAGCCGCCCTCAATCACGGCCAGAGGCGTCTTGAACTCATGGGAAACGCTGTCCAGCAGGGATCGGTGCAGTTTTTCGGATTCCTCCATGAGCCGCGTACGCGCCCGTTCCGCCCGCAGTTCTTCACGTTCCAGCGCCATGGCCAGCTGCGCGCCCATGCTTTCCAGCAAATCCTTCTGCCCTGCCGTGAGGCGCTCCTCTTCCTCCGGCCTCACGCCCAGCACGCCCATGCAGCGCTCCCCGGACATCATGGGGAGGTAAAATCCTTCCGCCACCGGGAGCGTATCCGTAAACCTGCCTGCGGGCCGGCGGTGCTCCAGGCACCAGGCAGCCACGCTCCATTCCTTGTCATCCATGGAAAAAGCCCCCCCGGATTCCCACAGCTTCAGCCTGCGGCCGTTGCCTTCCGGCGTCATGACCGCCAGGCGCACCCCCATGATCTGGCTGATCTGCCCTGCGGCGACGGAAATCAGGGAAGGCACGTCCGAGGCGGACCCAATGGCGCGCGAATACAGGAACAGGGCATTCGTCTTTTTTTCCCGTTCCCGCTCCTCCTGCTCGCGAACCCTCAGGCGGGAAGTGAGCCGCCCCGTGGAGAGAGCCACCAGAAAGAAGAAAAGGCACATCAGGGCATCCTCCAGCCGTTCTATCTTGAACGTCATCACCGGGGGAATGAACAGCAGGTTCCACAGCAGGGCGCTCAGCGCAGCGGCCATCAGCATGGCCCAGCGGGAACGGATGAAAAAGCCCAGGCCCACTACTCCCGCCAGATACAGGAAGCCGGGAGCGAAATAACCGGTAAACGCGGAAATCAACAGGCCGATTCCCGTAACGGCCGCCGTCACGCCTGCGGCCAGCCAGTAGTCCCGGCCACATTTTCCCGTTTCCCGGTGCCAGCTCTTCCACCGGTTCCGGACTGGACCGGGAGCGGCGGGAACTACGTAAATATCAATCTGGTCGCTCCCCTTTACCAGCTTGTCCACCAGGGACATGGGCCGCACCAGCCCCCACAGGTAAGCCTCTTGCGGCTTGCCCACCACAATCTGGCTGACATTTCTCAAAAAGGCCATGCGGAGCAGCGTCTCCGCCAGGTCGGAACCGGGCATCACGATCACTTCCGCACCCAGCCGCCGCGCCAGCTCCAGGTTGGCGTCCAGCCGCTGCTGCTGTTCGGGGGACAGCGGCACGCCCGTATCCACGGAAAGGGCAATCCACGGAGCGTTCAGGGCGTAAGCCATGCGCCGCGTCCAGCGCACCAGCCGGGCGGAAAACGGGCTGGGCCCCACGGCTACCATCAGCCGTTCCCCGCTACGCCAGATGGAGCGGTCCCCGGAAATGGTGCGCACCTCCGTCAGCTCATGGTCCACCTTCTCCGCCATGATGCGCAGGGCCAGCTCCCGGAGGGCCGTAAGGTTGGACTCCTTGAAAAAATGGTCCAGCGCGGCGGAAGCCTGGGGAGCGCTGTATACCTTCCCTTCCTGAAGACGCGTCCGCAACTGCTCCGGCGTGATGTCCACCAACTGGATGCAGTCCGCCTCCGCCAGCACGGAATCCGGCACGGTTTCCTGTACGGGAGCGGCAGTAATGTCATGAACGGTATCGGAACGGCTTTCCAGATGCTGCACGTTCAGCGTGGTGTAAACGTCTATCCCTGCGGCCAGCAAATCCTCCACATCCTGGTAGCGCTTCCTGTGACGCATTCCGGGAACGTTCGTATGCGCCAGCTCGTCCACCAGAATGAGCTGGGGCTTCACCCGCAGCACTTCCTCCAGATCGAACTCCTCCATCTGTACGCCCCGGTAAGCCACTTTCTTCATGGGAAGGCGCGGCAGCCTGCTGATAAGGCGCATCGTATCCTCCCGGCCATGGGATTCCGCCACGCCGATCATGACCTGCACGCCCTTGTCCGCCGCCTGGATGGCGGCCTCCAGCATGGCGTACGTCTTGCCTACTCCCGGCGCCATGCCGAAGAAGATTTTCAGCAGGCCGCGGCCGGGGCGGGATTCCTCCCTCCGGATGGAGGCCAGAATCCTGTCCGCCCGCTGGCTGTCCGAATGCATTTCCGAAAACATAAATAGTACAGGAAAACAACACTTCCCTGAGGCTGTAAAGCATTTTAGAGACTTCCTCCTTTCCATGCAAATAAAAGAACTCCGGAATAACGTTAATATTTTATTAAATTCCTGAAAGCACTCCCGATCATCCCCCCATCCATTGCCCTAATAGAAACAGGGAGCTCATTTGTCCGCCAGAAAATACAGGGAACAAAGAATTTTATTTACCCTTCCCAACGCTACTTTTTGCTCCGGCAGTTCCATACTTTTTCAGAAAGAGGAAATTGAAAGAAAGAATTCATTTTTTCCGAACGTGTTTTTTAAAGAAAAACACTCTGCACATAGCCTCTGCACCATTTGAAAAACTGCAGGGCGGCACCGGAGACATTCAACTGGCACCATAGGCAAATGAAAAAACTGGCATCCACCATCCTGGCGTTTCTTTGTCCGTTCCTCGCCTGCGGACAAACCACGCCATCCGCAGGTGGGGCCGTTCCCGCACCGCACCAGCTAAAATGGCATGAGGCGGAAATGGGGGTGGTTTTTCATTACGATCTGCATGTCTTTGACGGAAAAATCTACAATCAGGAAAACAACCGCGTCAAACCGGTGGAAGATTACAACATCTTCAATCCTGTTCGGCTGGACACCGACCAATGGCTGGCAGCAGCCAAGGCGGCCGGAGCCAAATTCGCCATCCTTACCGCTACGCATGAAACAGGTTTCGGACTATGGCAGAGCGATGCCAATCCCTATTGCCTGAAGGCCGTTAAATGGAGAGACGGCAAAGGCGATATCGTGCACGACTTTGTCACCTCCTGCCGCAAATACGGCATCCAGCCGGGCATTTATATCGGCATCCGCTGGAATTCCCTGTTGGGCATCCATAACTTCAAGGCGGAAGGCGAAGGCGAATTCGCACGCAACCGCCAGGCCTGGTATAAACGCCTGTGTGAAAAAATGGTGACGGAACTTTGCTCCCGCTACGGGGAATTATTCATGATCTGGTTTGACGGAGGAGCGGACGACCCCAACGGACTGGGGCCGGATGTGGAACCCATCGTCAGTAAATACCAGCCCGGCTGCCTGTTCTACCATAATGTGAACCGGGCGGACCTGCGGTGGGGAGGATCGGAAAGCGGAACGGTGGGTTACCCCTGCTGGTCAAGCTTCCCCTATCCCTACAGCCACAGCAATGCAAATGACAAAACTGCAAACCATAACAAACTCCTGAGGCACGGGAATCCGGACGGAAAACACTGGGTTCCCGCCATGGCGGACACTCCCCTGCGCGGCTACAACAACCGCCACGAATGGTTCTGGGAGCCGGGAGATGATGACAAGGCCCTCTATCCGCTGGCCAATCTGATGGATATATATGAAAAATCCGTAGGCCGCAACGCAACGCTGATCATCGGCCTGACGCCGAACCCGGACGGGCTGATTCCCCCCGAAGACGTAGAGCGACTGAAAGAACTGGGACAGGAAATCCGGCGCCGTTTCGGCACGCCGCTGGCCTCCGTCTCGGGAAATGCGGAAACGCTTACCCTTCCATTAAAAGGAGAGCAAAGCGTCAACTACTGCATCATTCAGGAAAACATCCGGCACGGCGAACGGGTGCGCACCTACCGCGTGGAAGCAAAAGTCAACGGTAGCTGGATCACTGTATGCAAGGGAACTTCCATCGGCCATAAGCGCATCCAGTCCTTTGACCCCATCAAGGCGTCCGCACTCCGTCTGACGGTGGAAAAAGCCACCGGCATGCCCGAAATCAGCAACTTCAGTGCCTGCTACGTCATGGAAAAATAGCAAAAATCTCCATCATTCTCTCCCTCAGGGTAAAAACCATCCAACAGGCCAAATTGAAAATTCAGAACGTTTTCCCCTTTCTGAATTGACAAATGATGCCCTTCCCCCTTAATGGATTAATGTTTACGAATCCGGCACATTGCCTGCCCGCTTGTTTCTGTACCTGTGCCCTGTTTCCGGTCTTCTCGGCGACCCTGCATGCGGAGACGGCCTACAGCACGCCCTGCGGCTATATTCAAACGGACCTGTACGCCAAGCAAACCAATTACCTGGGGCTGGGAGTACATCCGGAAGCCCTGATGCAGCATACATTGAAAACGGACAATGTCACTTCAAGCGGAAGCAAGGTCACCATCACGGACCCGGACGTCAATTTCAATGAATTGATGGACGAAAATTCCGCCTATATCCTGGTCCTCCACTTCGGCAACGAGGTCGTGGCCCTTCCCCTTAACCGGGACGGCTGGAAAAAACCGTCTTCCTGCTGGAAGGAGCATGAGATTGAGGTAAGCGACTCCCTTCTGGCCGAATTCCTCAAAAAGGGGAATTCCCCGGATTTCTATGTTCTCCGCAAGGCGAGGACTTTGAATGACGTGCTTGGCGATGACAACAAATTCGGGCTGAAAAGCGGCTCTGCGGCTTCCGCCGACAATGCGAGTATTTTCAACTCGGAAACCACCAAACAGGCGGTATATTACTCCGGAACGCAATGGATGCGGAGAGGGTCCAAGGAGGATGTCGGCGGCATGCCCGTCTTCGGCCATGAGCCGTTGGACATCACCCGCAAGGCCGGGGAAGATATCAAGGCTTTCGTCATTGGGGAAGTATCTCCTAAACATCAGAAACTTCTGCTGGCCGGGCAAAATTCGCTGCTCCACACAAGGCTTCCCCTGGCCCACTCCCTCCGGGAAACCGGGCTACAGAATACTCTGCAATCAGGAGATGCCGTTTACGTCCCCCTCGGTGACAAGAACGTCATGATAAAATGTACCTATCAGAGAGACCATTGGGAAGACGAGAAGGGACAGGATGTGTCCGATATCCCCTTCCATGGAGTTCTTTCCATTTCTTCCTCTTCCAAGACTCCAGCCTACATTAATATTAATTCTTCCATCGCCACTCAACAATAACCTTTGTAAACCATGTCCCACCATTCCTTATTTACTTGTGCGCTTGCTTCAATCTCCTTCCTTGCCGGCGGACTTGTCCAGGCAGGCGATTACTTCATTTCCAACGAGGAGAATTATAATACCTCCATCGCTGATACCCTGGGAATCCCTCTCAGCAGCGGTTGTGCCATGCTCGGCACCCTGACAAACTGGAATTACAACTTTAACGACGCCAAATGGGCCATGGAGGAAATGAATATGATCAAGGCAATCTGAGCTATAGTCAAATAGTCGATATTCGGAACAATTTTGTCAGCACGCTCAACATCAGTCCTTCCGACAACGGATCTATTACCAATGGCGGACTCTTTTCCCTGTCGGGGTCATACCAGCAGCCTACGGGATTGGCCTTGGAAAATACCCCTCTTTATCTGATGGTCGGCAACGGCTCAACCATTGATGTATCTACCGAAATCGCCGTATTCGTCTTCCGCAAAACTGAGGATGGCAATCTCGCCACCTATCCCTCCGATCCGGATTTTCCCGGTTCCAATTATCTTGATTTTCTTTCCCGGGATAAAGCTGTTGCACTGGAAAGTGAATGGTATGTTGAATGCATCCTTGGCCACAACACTCCCGATGGATTCCAGCTCATTCCCGAACCGGCCACGGCCACATTGGGCCTGCTTGGCCTGGCGGCCCTGATGATGCGCAGAAGAAGATAAAAAACAGGCTTTCCTTACCAATCAGCCTCCGTGCGGATTACTCTGTACGGAGGCTTTTTCATGCACGAAAACATGGATGGCAAGAGCCTCATGAAACCGCATGCCATCCGCAAACCGCTATTAATTCAGAAATGGCTGTCAGGAACGCCGCAAGCCTTGATGGCAATGGCGGCCGAACGAATACCTGCGAATGTGCTTTAAATACAAGTGCAGCCGGAGGCCGCATGCTATTCGACTGGCGCCAGAACTTGCTGCACTTTGCCAACCTTGCAGGAAGGAAAAAGGACCGCCCCGCGCGCTTAAAAAAACGGCGGGGCGATCGTGCAAGCGGGTTGAGCCGCAGAAGCTACTTCTTCACCGGAATAATTTCCAGTTCAGCCACGGCGGCGTAATCCCTGCCCCCCGCCTCGCTGAGGGCGGAAAAGCGGAAATAGCGGGCTTTTACGGGTGCGGCGAATTTCACCTGCTGCAGGTCCGCATTGTTCGGGAAGGAACCTTTGGCGGCAGGCTGCCACTTCTCGCCGTCCATGCTCACTTCCACGGAATAATCCTTCACGCGGCCGTTGGTGCTGCCGTCCTGGCGCGGCAAATAGGTAATTCCGGAAAACTCCCGTTCCTTGCCCAGGTCCACGGCCAGCACGTGCGGGTGCTTGGTCACGGTCTTGTTATATTCGGAGTGCCAGAAGGTGCCGGGATCGCCGTCAATGGCAAACTCGGCGTCCGCTTCGCCCTGTTCCTGGCTGGTCACGCTCTTGACCGTGTACTTGTCTGTGCGGGTCAGCATGGTCATGTCCAGCTGGGCCGCGGGCACGCGGATTTCACCCTTGTAGGACTTGGCCGTAACAGGACGCATGAAGAAGGACAGCGGGTAGGGCTTGTTGGCCTTGATGATGTCCCTGCTCATGGGGCCGGGGCCGCAGGAGGCGCCCCCCAGGCCGCGCGTGGCGGAGGAGAGGACCAGCACGGTCTTGTCCGTCGTCTTCGGCAGTTCCACGGGATGGTTGGCCAGAATCAGGTCCGTGGTGGTGTACGGAAGGGCGGAGAAGGCAAACGGGGCGCCCACGGAGCCGAAGAGCAGGCCCTGCCCCTTGTCGTCCGTGACTGCCACCCAGCGGGTGTCTTCATGATTGCCGCAGTCCTGCGGCCTGCCGTACGGGAAGAAGGAATCCCGGGCCGTCGTCTTGTACACGCCCAGAGGCATGCCGCTCTTGCGGTCCGCATAATTTTCCTCCGGCCCGCGGCCGTAATAGGTCACGTTGCCCATGTTCGCCGGCAACTGGAGTTCATACCCCAGGCGCAGCAGCTCCAGGGGATTGCCGCGCGGCAGCAGCACGGACTGGCAGACGACGGTTCCATCCGGGTAGATGGTCCATTCCAGATTGTTGATGAAATGGGTGTTCGTGTCATTCAGGGGCTGCTTTTTAGGCGTGATGGAGGTCTTGGTGTCTCCATAGCCGCTGATGTTTTCAGCCTGCTTGCCGCTTACCTTGACGGACTGCTTGACGGTGACGCTGCTGCCGTTGTCCACGGCTTCATAGCTGAGCAGTTCATGCTTCAGTTCACGGAGGCCGTTGGCCATGCTCTTGGCCATGACGCCCGGCTCGTTGCTGGAGGCGGCACGCAGGGCGTTCACCGCCATGGGCGTCTTGAACAGGGGCTTGCCGTTCACGGTGAACTGGGTCAGTTCCCCGGTGGCCGCGTCAAACTGCACGGAGAAATCCTTGCCGGACACGGTGTGCTTGTCCGCGCTGAGGGTTACCTTGCCGGAAGGAGCCTTGAACATGGGCAGTTCTCCCTGCACGGGAAGCTGTAGCTGGTCAAAGGCCAGTTCATAGCCCTTCTTTGCCCAGTCCGTGTCCTTCTTCAGCTTGTAGCTGACGCGCAGGGCGTATTCCGCGCCGGGTTTCCGGTTCTTCCACTGGGGAATGTCCGGTACGGACACTACGATCTTTTCCCGGGGACCGGCGGCAGGCGTATTCAATTTGCCTTCCGCCACCACATTCCCGTTCTCCGTCAGGGTCCAGGTGATGTCGTACGGGGTGAGGTCCGTGAAGAAATTCTTGTTAAAGATGGAAATCTTGCCGTCGTCCGTCAGGGACGTGGAGATGTTTTGATAAACGTGCTTCACCTCAAAGTAGCCCGGTTCCGGCGTGCGGTCCGCCAGGATGGTCCCGTTGAACACGAACTGGCCGCTGTTGGGATGGTCGTTGAAGTCGCCGCCGTAGGCAAGCATCTTCTCACCGTTCGGCAGGGTCTTGTACAGCCCCTGGTCCACCCAGTCCCAGATGGCGCCGCCCATGATGCGGTCGGAGGACTCGATGGCCTCCCAGTAATCCGCCAGGTTGCCCATGGCGTTCATCATGTTGTGCGCGTACTCGGAAATGTAGTAGGGCTTCGGGAAATTCTTGTTGCCCGCCATGGAGCGCGTCCAGTCCACGGAGGGGTACTGGTTGGAACCCAGGTCCACGATGTCGTTGTTGCGCTCATAGTGGGTGGGGCGGGACATGTCCCTGGCCTTCACGATCTTTTCCGCGCTGCGGAAATTCTGGCCGGGTCCTGCCTCATTCCCCAGAGACCACATAATCACGCTGGGATGGTTCTTGTTGCGCTCCACCATCGCCATGATGCGGTCCACATGAGCCGGCATCCATTCGATGGGGTGGGAAAGGGACTCCTTGCCGTAGTAGTAGCCGTGGGACTCGATGTTGGCCTCGTCCTGCACGTAAATGCCGTACTTGTCGCAGAGATAGTAGAAATAGGGATCCGCCGGATAATGGGAACAGCGCACATGGTTGATGTTGGCTCTCTTCATCATCTGCACTTCCTGCTCCATCTGTTCCGGAGTCACGTAGTGCCCGGTTTCCGGATGGCTTTCATGGCGGTTCACGCCTTTCACCTTCACCGGCTGGCCGTTCACCAGGAACACGCTGTCCTTGATCACTACATTGCGGAAACCCACGCGGGAGGAAACCATTTCCTCCGTCTTGCCGTCACGCTTCAGCGTCAGCACCAGAGTGTACAGGTTGGGGTCTTCCGCGGACCAGAGCTTCGGCTTGGAATAAATGCCCAGCAGGGAAGTTTTGAAATCCTTCATGCCGGTAATGCGCAGAGGCTTTTCCATCACGCCGTCGTAGGGAGCGTCCTTGGGCTTCACGGGTTCCACCAGTTTCCCGGCGGAATCGTAGAGGGCCATGGAAATGGTGCAGTCATCCAGCTTCTGCGTGGCCGGGAACAGGTTGCGCACATCCACGTCCACCTGGAGGCGCCAGTCGCCGTCCACGGTGCCGGGCTTGGCATGGTCAATGTTCAGGGCCCAGTCCTTCTGGTCCGCCGGATTGGTATGCACGAAAAAATCGCGCACATGCACCTTCGGCAGAGCGAAAATGGAAACATTCCGGAAAATGCCGGAAAGGCGGAACATATCCTGGCATTCCAGATAGGCGCCATCGGAATGGCGGTACACTTCTGCGGCCACTACATTCTCACCCTTCTTAAGGTAAGGGCTGATGTCAAAACGGGCGGGATTGCGTGAATCCTTGGAAAAGCCCACGTACTTGCCGTTGATCCAGAGATAGAAGAAGGAATCCACACCGTCAAACTGCATGTACACTTCCCGGCCGTCCCAGTCCGCGGGCACCTCAAACGTGCGGCGGTAAGAACCCACGGGATTCCGTTCCTTGTAGGACGTGTAATTCTTGTTGGAGGGCTCCTTCATCACATATGGCCAGGAGCGTTCAAAGGGATACGGCTGGTTGGAATAAATGGGTGTGCCATAGCCCTGAGTCTGCCAAGAGGCCGGAACCTTGATCTCCTTCCAGTCCTGAACATCGTAATCCGGCTTGTAAAAGTCGGCCGGGCGACTCTGCGGATCCTTGGCCCAGTGGAATTTCCATTGTCCATTCAGGGACTTCCACCATTGGCTGTTTTCCGGCAGCACTTTCAGGGCTGATTTCAAATCACTGAAAGACATGAAGGAAGCCGTGGGGGCCTCCTTGTTCAAATGCAGGTTCTGCTCTTGCTCCCACTCCAGCCCGGTGGGGGCGGGTTCGGACGGCGGCGCATCCCCGCCATGGGCGGACAGGCCGCACATCACGGTGCCTGCCGCCAGTGCGGTGCAGGACAAACGCCAGGATCTGGTTGTTTTCATGAATATATCGGGTGTGTCAAAGGTTGTATGTACGAACGGATCGTCCTGTTACATACGAATCCGCAATTCTAATTCTAACAGCAAACCTGCATTTTGCAAGCTGCCGCTCCGCTATGCAAGCTGCCCGCACGGAATGCGGGCATTAAAAAGTATGCCTCAGTTGAAGCACGCCTACGCACTGGATGGACTCCTGCCGCGTGTATTCCTTGGTAATATAATGCAGCCCGAAAAGGAATTCCGTACGCTTGTAGGTGACGCCGAACCCGTAGCCCCATTCCGCCACCACGGGATATTTGTTCACGTAATCCGGGGAGGAATGGAAAACGGTGCCGTCCAGATACAGATCATGCGCCACGGCGCGCGCCGACGCGTGAAGATATCCGTAATAACCCCAGTTGGAAACGGAAGTCCTGTTGTAAACGAAGGGGGGAGCGGCGCTGGTAGCCCCGCGGATGCTGTTTTCCGGCGAAGTATTGCCCAGGTTATAGCCGAAGCGGAAAGTCATGCCTCCGCCTGCCTGCACCTTCACGGTGCCGGCATCCGCGTGCCAGTAGGCCAGGGCGTCTGTCTCTAACCCGGAACCATAATGCCTTTCCAGCCCGCGGAGGCGGTAATAGCGTTTGAAAAACAAATTGGCGGTCATTTCGCTGGGAAGCTGGTTGTTCCAGCCGGGCCATTGTTCCATCCCCCACATCTTATGAACCAAATGCTGGGAGCCCTTGGCCAGGGAAGGAGAACCCGTGGTACCCAGCTGGAGTTCCAGGACATTTGCCCGGTCCTCATTTTTAACCAGGGATATCAGGCCCAGCGTCAGATTGCCCACGTAGGGATGCTCTCCGTAAATCGGCTCGCGGAGTTTCCGCTCCGGCGTAAACATCAACTGGGTCAGGTCCAGGCCCCACTGCTGCCGCAGATTGGAGGAACCATTCATCCCCATGAAACGCCGCCAGGAATCAGAAGCATTCGTCCCTCCCAGCACTGTTCCCAGCATGCCTGAAAACGTGCGGCTTTCCGCAGTGGTGCCGGACATCCAGCCAATGCGGACGCCACTGGTATAATTGTCGTCGTCCCCTACAAACATGTCGTTCTCCACATGGAGGCTGATAACAGGCCCTTCCTGAGGGGCTGCGGCAGGGACGGGTCCTGCATAAAGAGAAGACGCTCCCGCCGTTAACAGGCTGGCGCACACGCGGCCGTATGTA
>OBXJ01000437.1_pt1 | contig 23074 bp, 24 predicted proteins | sample 1495401 | NCBI WGS metagenome assembly OBXJ01 (sample SAMEA2580149, study PRJEB22360) | human gut metagenome | biome: human gut; feature: human-associated habitat; material: faeces | place: Denmark | collected 2008/2010 | reverse complement strand
GAAGGTCTTCTATGATAAAATAATAAATCATAGGAGGCCTTTTATTATGGCAAGGGAAAACAAACCCGTACACAAAGTACAAATGACGAAAGGAAAAGGAAATATCATCCAAATGCTCCAGCGGGAGTATGACATTGAGTCTGCCCAGGACATCCAGGATGCGCTCAAAGACCTGCTGGGCGTACCATCAAGGAAATGATGGAAGCTGAAATGGATGAACACTTAGGTTACTCCAAATCAGAACGCTCTGACAGCGATGACTATCGCAATGGCTATAAACCTAAGAGGGTCAACAGGCAGCTGCGGTAGCATGGAGATCCAGGTGCAACAAGACCGCAAATCCACCTTTGAACCTCAAGTGGTTAAAAAGCGCCAAAAGGACATTTCTGATATTGATCAGAAGATTATCTCCATGTATGCAAAAGGGATGACCACCCGCCAGATATCAGATACCTTAGAGGATATCTATGGCTTTGAAGCTTCAGAAGGCTTTATTTCTGATGTGACAGATAAACTCATGCCTCAGATCGAAGACTGGCAGAACAGGCCGCTTGCAGAGGTTTATCCAGTCCTCTATATAGATGCGATTCACTATTCCGTTCGGGACAACGGAGTCATTCGGAAACTAGCAGCTTATGTTATCTTAGGCATCAACCAGGATGGCCAGAAAGAAGTCCTGACGATCCAGGTAGGAGAAAATGGAAGTTCAAAATACTGGCTGTCTGTCTTAAACGGACTGAAAAACAGAGGAGTAAAGGATATCCTCATCATTTGTGCCGATGGACTTAGCGGCATCAAGGAAGCCATTTCAGCAGCTTTTCCAAAGACAGAGTATCAGCGCCGCATCGTCCATCAGGTACGCAATACCCTAAAATATGTGGCAGACAAAGACCGCAAGCCATTTGCGACAGATTTAAAGACCATTTATCAGGCTCCTACGGAAGAAAGTGCTCTGGAAGCCTTAGAGCGTGTCACAGAAAAATGGAGTGAGAAGTATCCGAACTCCATGAAAAGCTGGAGGCAAAACTGGGACGCTATTTCTCCTATCTTCAAGTTTTCAGCCGAGGTACGCAAAGTCATTTATACCATCAATGCCATTGAGAGTCTGAATGCCACTTACCGGAAGCTGAACCGCCAGAGGACTGTATTCCCAAGCGATACTGCATTGCTGAAAGCCCTGTATCTATCCACCTTTGAGGCCACGAAAAAGTGGACGATGCCGATCCGTAACTGGGGGCAGGTTTATGGGGAACTGAGCATCATGTACGAGGGACGGCTACCAGAATAACCCATAAAGTTCCTGTAAGACAGGCGGATTTTCCGCCTGCCCTTGACATACACTGATAGTGCTGTTATATATAAAGTGAGGGCTGAAAACTCCGGAACGAGCCTTCAGCCCCAATCATTATCATAGAAGATCTTAATTACAGACTTTTCTTCACACACTCTTTTGAGGTTGTCACGCCCAGTATTTCAGCGCTGTAAAATACAGTTGAATATGAGAAAACCACACGAAAAGATCAGGCAGTCAGCCTCCCGCAAAGGAGACTGGCTGCCTTGTTCCTATCATCTCATATACTTAGTTCAACGGCTCAATCACAGGAGCAGTCTCGGCTGCTGTGGTTGACTGTGCGGCTTTGGAGGTCTCAGAGGCTTTTGTAGAATCTGCCGCCTTTGTGGATTCTGTACTGTTTGAGGCCTTAGTGGATTTGGCTGCTTCTGTGCTCTCGGCAGCTTTAGTGGACTTGGTCGACTCAGCAGCTTTGGTGGATTTTGCAGCCTCTGTACTCTTAGAGGCTTTGGTGGATTTTGCAGCCTCGGTGGATTTGGAAGCTTTGGTGGATTTATCCGCTTCCGTACTCTTAGAGGTTTTAGAGGACTTTGCCGTTTCCGTACTCTTGGAATCCTTATCCGTCTTAGAGGAAGAGGAAGTGCTGTCTTTTTCATCCTCTTTCTCAGTGCTGCTGCCATTGGTTCCGTTGGTGCCGTCTTCCGGAAAGTCGCTGCTGCGGCCGTTGGTGTCGATGCCGGAACTGTTCAGGGAAAATTCAGCCTGATTTGCGTTGCCTGCCATGTCCTCCAGATAGACGGTGAGAGAACCTTTTTCCAATTCAAAGGTTATGCGGCCGGTTTCCTTGTCATAACTGAGCGGAGTGATCTTTTTGCCGGAATCGTCGGTAGCATAAACGGAATCATAATTGATGCCGGATACGTTGTCCTCTGCCATCAGCTCCAGTTTTCCGTCCTCCATGACGACGCTGTCCTCATCGATGGAGGGCGCAGTATCATCCAGTACGGCAATGTGTTCATTGTGCTGGGCGGGCATACCATTCCAGCTTTCAGCGTAAACCTCCAGTGCACCGTTGTTGGTCAGAGTCGCGTGATAAACGCCGTTTTCCTTCTGAAATTCAATGTCCTGAGATTCCAGAGTGGTGGTGAGCTTGCGGATAGGGAGCAGAGATTTTACCTTGAAGGAGACATCTACGGTTTTGTAATCGGAGGTGTCGCCTATGGTCATCTCGATTCTGGGGGAAGAAGTCACCAGAAAATATAAAATAACGTTAAAGACAATAAAGGGCAGTATGTAGCATAAAAAATTGTGAAGGAAACGATTTTCATTTCCGGGACGGCCGCTGTTGCCGCGTTTTGGACTGCGCCGTGTACTGCCGGAGGCCGGCATACGGCCGCTGCGGGGCGCTGTATAGGATGAATGACGATCCATTGTCCTATCCTCCTTTAAAATTCCTGTAACAATTCAGGAAAGAGCGTTCTTTTAACCGGGAAAGCGGTTGGAACACGGTACAACCGTGCGTTCTCCTGGCTGCTGATAGTAAGACCCGTTTATGGTAGGGACAGATTTCTTATGACCCTTGATCTGCGCTGCCTTGAATGGTTACGGTTTTATGAAAAATACCACTATAGCATAGCAGAAATCCTCCTTACTTACAAGGAAAAAATAGTCTTGTAAGAGTGTTGTAAGAAACGGGCGCAAAAAGGGGATGAAAACGGTGGCGGGATGTGATATGATGAAGATGATACACACATCTTTCCGAAATGGCTCAGGAAACAAAAGAAGGCCGGGAGAAGATGCAATGATCCCCAGGGATCCCATGAGAAAAGGGGCAGGAATATGATAGAGGAAGCAGCATCATTTGCAGCAAAGGCGCATCAGGGAGTATTCAGGAAAGGGACAGAGATTCCGTATATTACGCATCCTATGGAGACAGCTGTTATTGTTTCCGGTTTTACAGATGATCCGGAAATGATTGCTGCGGCTCTTCTGCATGATGTGATCGAGGATGCGGGAGTGACGAAGGAGGAACTGGAGGCGCGTTTTGGCCCCAGAGTGGCGCAGCTGGTGGCAAATGAGTCGGAGGACAAAACAAAGAGCTGGCAGGAGAGAAAAAGCGCTACGATCCGTCATCTGAAATGTGCCTCACGGGAGGTAAAGATTCTGGCCCTTGGAGACAAGCTCAGCAATATGCGGTGTACCTCCAAGGATTATCTGGTACTGGGGGATGCGATCTGGCAGCGGTTTAATGAAAAGGACAAGGCGAAACATTCCTGGTATTACTGGGGGATCGCGGATGCCTTAGAGGAACTTCAGGAACATCTGTATTATAAAGAATATATTATGCTCTGCCGGACGGTGTTTGGCAGAAAGCGAGGGTAATTTATAATTTAAGGAGAATGATAGAATGGGCTGTTTTAGAAAGAAAGGCAGGTTTCTGGCAGCTGTGGCAGCGGCGGGAATCCTGCTGGGAATACAGGCAGTGACTGCGTATGCGGGAACAACGGGGATTGGATCTGCAAAGACAGAGACGGGCGGTCCCGGCGCAGGGGAGATGAGCCCGGAATCCGTGGATCAGAAGTCGGACGGGCAGACGGGAATGGATGCATCTGCAGGTCAGTCCGGTGCCGCAGAAGGCGGAGATCATGGACAGCAGTCCGGCAGTTCGGCGGGAACGGATTCATCCGCCCAACTACAGCGCCTGTATCCCTGGACGCGGCTGGAGTGCCGTGACGGCAGATAATGAGGCCCTTAGGGCCAATGCCGGCGGCTGGGTTACGGCTATGCGGGCTAATTTGATCAATATTCCTGCAGACGCCCAGGTAGGAATCCGCTATCAGGTCAATTTAAGCGGCTCTGGATGGCTGGATCCGGCAGAGGATGGAGCGGAGACGGGAAATGCTTCCGCCGAAGCCCCTCTGGAGGCTATACGTATGGAGCTTTACGGTTCTTCAGCCTCATCGTATGACCTGTACTACACCGTTTATCAGAATGGTTCCTGGACTTCCTGGGCTATGAACGGGGAAACGGCCGGTACAGAGGGAGAAGGCCTGCGGGTAGACGGGATCTGCGCATCCATTACGGCAAAGGGAGCGCAAGCGCCTGCGGCGCCTTGGGTGACTGCTGCAGTGGATCCTTCCAGGCCCATGATCGCGCTTACCTTTGATGATGGCCCCAGGACAGCGGTCACCAGCCGTATTCTTGACAGTCTGCAGCAGAATGGCGGACGCGCCACGTTTTTTATGGTGGGCTCCAATGTGGAGGCAAATGCCGGAGTGGTTCGCCGAATGACAGAGCAGGGCTGTGAGGTAGCGAACCACACGTATAATCACAGGTATATCACGAAGATCGGGGCAGACGGCATCCGCAGTCAGGTCGGCTCCACCAATCAGAAAATTGCATCCGTCTGCGGCGTCTCTCCGGTGCTGATGCGTCCTCCGGGCGGTTATGTGGATGCGGCTTCCCTTTCTGTGTTAGGCTCAATGGGAATGCCGGCGATCATGTGGTCCATTGATACAAGAGACTGGCAGCACCGCAACACGCAAAAGACCATTGACATTGTGCTGAGCCAGGTGAAGGACGGCGACATTATCCTGATGCACGATATTTATGAGCCCACGGCCGCTGCTGCGGAGGTGCTGATTCCAGAACTTACAGCACGAGGGTATCAGCTGGTAACGGTCAGCGAGCTGGCTTCCTATCGTGGAGGGATCCAGCCGGGGCACAAATACAGCCAATTTCGCTGAAAAACTTGCAATTTTTAAAAGGGACATTTATAATATGCCTACCGGGCGGAATTCCATCCGCCCGGATTTTTTTCTAAGGGCTTCAGGGGTTCACACATCCGATAAATTCATTTCTTAATATTTCAAGGGCTCCCACACCAGGATTTATATTGAAAATGAAAAAATCATGCGGCTGTTTATGACAGCGGGAAAACAGGTGCAAAATCATTGTACATTGGCAGTTGAATAGGGGAAAGCTGTATCATTTTGCAGATATCAGGCTTACTGCAGGCTAAAAGGAAAGAAATGGGGGAATACAATGAAGGAAAAAAGAGGAATACGGCGGTTTCTGAGGCTGGCAGGCATGGCGGCTGTATTGACGGCAGGTATGGCGGGGGCAAAGCCGGATAAGGTCCAGGCAGAGCAGATGGTGCCTGAAATGTCTGTCCTGTCGGCGGAAGGGAATGGGCTGGATTCAAATACAGGGGCAGCCGGAAAAGTCATTTTAAAGCAAAGTCTGAAAGAAGAGGAACTGGCAGCCTTAAAGCAGCCGGAATTGTCCTATACAGACGAGAATGGAACGGAGTACCGTCTGGCAGACTGGGAGGTGCGGGAGGTACCGGGGCTTACAAAAAGCTGCACCCTGGAAAAGACGGCCCTGTATCAGGCGGTAGAAGGAGCGGAGACCTTGCCGCCTTACATAGACAGCCGTGAGAATGAGGACGGAACACAGCTGTCAGGCCGTTTATATATGAAGGAAAGCCGGATCCTGAAAGAAGAGTGGAGGGATGATTTTAGGGTTCCCGTGACATTTTACTCCTATGGGGCAGATGCCTACGAACTGGGAGAAATCACAGTTTCCGGGGAAAATGCCCTGGCATCGGTTCTTGAGGAACAGGAGCGGCTTTTAGGGGAAATGGGACTGTCGCCGGAGGACTACCATATTACGTCTATAGACTGGGATGGAGAGAGCTTTATGGATGAGGAGGGACAGGTCTGCCGTCTTGCGTTGGCGGGCGGGGAGAGACGCCTGCGGGATTATGAGACAGTATACAGCGGTCAGGTACAGGCAGAGGAACCCGTTTCTTATGAGGTTTCTGCCATTTATGAGGCGGCGCGGGAATCAGCAGGAGAGGACACAGTACCGGATATACAAGAGGAAACAGGAGAGAACGAAAGGCCCTCTCCCGTGCCGGATCGATATTCAAGGTGGGTTCAGACCGGTGTGGTGATCACGATTGCAGCAGGTTTTTTCGGCCTGATTTTGGGGATTTTTCTCCTGGCCATGTCCAGGAGAAGGAGAAGAAAAGAAAGTGAGGAGGAGTTTGAGTACAGCTGAATTTTAATTATATTTTCATAGATTTTAAAGAAAAATTCAAAAAAAAGACATAGTAAAAACACAGGTTACGTAGTAAGATTAACGTACATACAGAGATGTACGGAGAGAGGAGATGTTATATTTATGAAAAAAAGATATCTTATGATTGCAGTGATGACGGTGGCTTTGGGAATGACAGCCTGCTCATCTAAGAAAACAGAGACAACAGCAGCTCCCACTACGACAGAGGCCCAGACAACCCAGGAAGAAGCGACTCCTGAGGATGCAGTAGAGGCGTCTGAGAGTTTTTATGGTTTCGTAAAGGCGGTAGAGGGGCAGACAGTGACCGTTGCTGATGATACCGGCGCTACGGCCAAATTTGATGTATCTGCGGCGGCAGTTACAGGAGCAGATGCCATCGGCGAAGGCGACGAGGTAGATGTCTACTATACCGGAGAGCTGGGCGATACGGCTGCAAAGGCAGTGGAGGTGGATATTATCACATCCGCGGCTGACATTGCAAAAGAGGAGGCTGCTCAGACGGATGATCTGACAATTACAGGAACCATTGAGAGCACAGAGGATGGAAGCCTGACCTTAAAGACAGAAGACGGATCCTATAAGCTGAATACGCTCATTGCCCAGAAGGTCACAAAGGACGGCATCAAGGCAGGAACCGAGGCAGACATTACTTACTATGGAGATCTGGAGGACGAGGAAACTCCGGCAGTAGCTACAAAGATCGTTACCGCTGATGCAAGAGATACCGCAGAGGCCAAGATCAAGACGCTTACAGGCACGGTAGCTCAGGTGGAGAGCAATTACATTGTTCTGGATACGGCGGATCCTGACAACACATTTTTCTCTTTTGTAGGGAAAGACGGTATGTTTGACGGCGTGAAAACCGGCGATAAGGTTACGGTTATCTATGAGGGAACTCTGACAGCTAAGACGATCACAGCAACAGGGCTTCAGAAATAATAACTCTGTCCGTCCAGAGACAGGAAGATAAGCTGCCCTGAATCTTTATAAAATATAGTAAAGGTATGCCTGTCAGCCAGGATTTCTTTGGCTGGCAGGCGTTTTTTGATAGACAAAATAGAATCTGCAAAAAAATTAGCACTCGACCCTTGACACTGCTAACAACGTGTGTTATAGTACGGCTATAACAAAAACACAGACACACGATTCCGCAGATAAAGAAAGGGGAATGGCGTATGAATATCAATAAATTTACACAGAAATCAATGGAAGCAGTGCAGAACTGTGAGAAGCTGGCTTACGAGTATGGCAACCAGCAGATCGATCAGCCCCATCTGCTGTACAGCCTTCTGACCCTGGAGGACAGCCTGATTATGAAGCTGATTACAAAAATGGGCATCCAGGGAGAACTCTTTAAAAATGAAGCAAAGCAGGCCCTTGAAAAGCTTACGAAGGTAAGCGGAGGGGGTCAGCTTTATATCAGCAATGACCTGAATAAGGTACTGATCAATGCCGAGGATGAGGCTAAGGCCATGGGCGATGAGTATGTGTCCGTAGAGCATTTGTTTCTGGCGCTGTTAAAGCAGCCGGGCCGGGAGATGAAGGAGCTGTTTAAGACTTACGGTATTACAAGAGAACGGTTCCTTCAGGCCCTGTCCACCGTTCGAGGCAATCAGAGGGTGGTAAGCGACAACCCGGAAGCCACCTACGACACACTGGAAAAATATGGTTATGATCTGGTGGAACGGGCCAGGAACCAGAAGCTGGATCCGGTGATTGGCCGTGACAGTGAGATCAGGAACGTAGTCCGTATCCTGTCCCGTAAAACGAAAAACAATCCGGTGCTTATTGGTGAACCTGGCGTCGGAAAGACCGCCGTTGTGGAGGGACTGGCTCAGAGGATTGTCCGGGGTGATGTGCCGGAGGGATTAAAGGATAAGAAGCTGTTTGCACTGGATATGGGTTCTCTGGTAGCAGGCGCCAAGTACAGGGGGGAGTTTGAGGAACGCTTAAAAGCGGTTCTGGAAGAGGTGAAAAAGAGTGAGGGCCAGATCATTCTCTTTATCGATGAGCTTCATACCATTGTAGGCGCAGGAAAGACAGAAGGGGCCATGGATGCAGGAAATATGTTAAAGCCCATGCTGGCAAGAGGCGAGCTTCACTGTATCGGCGCTACGACCTTAAACGAGTACCGCCAGTATATTGAAAAGGACGCGGCTCTGGAGCGCCGGTTCCAGCCGGTTATGGTGGCAGAGCCTACGGTGGAGGACACCATTTCCATTTTACGGGGGCTTAAGGAGCGGTATGAGGTATACCATGGCGTGAAGATCACAGACTCTGCTCTGGTAAGCGCAGCCATGCTTTCCGACCGCTATATTTCCGACCGTTTCCTGCCTGATAAGGCCATTGACCTGGTAGATGAGGCCTGCGCCATGATTAAGACGGAGATGGACAGTATGCCGGCAGAGCTGGATGAGCTGTCCAGGAAAATCATGCAGATGGAGATAGAGGAGGCGGCTCTTAAGAAGGAGACAGACCGCTTAAGTCAGGATCGTCTGCAGGATCTGCAGCGGGAGCTGGCGGAGCTTCACGATGAATTTACAGCCAAAAAGGCTCAGTGGGAGAATGAGAAATCCAGTGTAGACCGTCTCTCGGCCCTCAGAGAGGAAATCGAGGCGGTAAACCGCCAGATCCAGGATGCGAAACAGAAATACGATCTGAATAAAGCGGCTGAACTGCAGTACGGTAAGCTGCCGCAGCTTCAGAAGGAACTGGAGGCAGAGGAGGAAAAGGTCAGGAGCGAGGATCTGAGCCTGGTTCGTGAGAGTGTGACGGAGGATGAGATCGCAAGAATCATTTCCCGATGGACCGGAATCCCGGTGGCAAAGCTGACGGAAAGCGAGAGAAGCAAGACACTCCATCTGGATGAAGTGCTTCACAGGAGGGTGGTAGGACAGGACGAAGGCGTTGAGAAGGTGACGGAGGCGATTATCCGCTCCAAGGCCGGTATCAAGGATCCTACAAAGCCCATTGGTTCCTTCCTGTTCTTAGGGCCCACAGGCGTAGGCAAAACAGAGCTTGCCAAGGCGCTGGCGGAGTCATTGTTTGATGATGAGTCGAATATGGTGCGTATTGATATGAGCGAGTACATGGAGAAGCATTCTGTGGCCCGTCTCATCGGAGCGCCTCCCGGCTATGTGGGCTATGACGAGGGAGGCCAGCTGACGGAGGCAGTGCGCAGAAAGCCTTACAGCGTAGTGCTGTTTGATGAGGTGGAAAAGGCCCACCCGGATGTATTTAACGTGCTGCTTCAGGTGCTGGATGACGGCCGGATTACGGATTCTCAGGGGCGGACGGTAGATTTCAAAAATACTATAATCATTCTGACCTCCAATATCGGTTCTCAGTATCTGTTAGAGGGCATCGATGAAACGGGCAGTATCCGTCCAGAGGCGGAAAGCGCCGTGATGAATGACCTGCGGGCACATTTCAGGCCGGAATTTTTGAATCGTCTGGACGAGATCATCCTCTTTAAACCCCTGACGCGGGAAAATATCGGCAGCATAGTGAAACTGTGCGTGGAGGATCTGAATAGGCGGCTGGCTGACCGGGAACTGAAGCTGGAGCTGACAGACGCTGCTGGGAAGTTCATCACGGAACACGGCTATGACCCCATATATGGTGCTCGGCCGTTAAAGAGGTATCTGCAGAAGCACGTAGAGACTCTGGCTGCCAGACTGATTCTGGGAGACGGACTGCGGGAAGGTTCTGTGATTGTGGTGGATGTATCTGAGGATGGAAAGCGGCTGACCGCTTATGCAAAATAAAAGACGCAGCAGGATATATGGGATGATATCTTTTCAGCAATAGACAGAAAATTTCGCTTTTAGAAATATAATTGCAAAAACTGAAAGCCCCGACTGGCAGATTCACATAAAAATTGGTACAAATAGGAAAAATATATTGAAAAGGCTATTTTTCGGTGATATAATCGGAACGGCTGAGCGTTTCAGGCAGGCTTTGACTGACTGAAAGAACGGATATTTGCCAGATGCGGATCAGGACGGTTTTCGAGCAGCAGAGGGCGGGAAAGGCAGGAAACAAAAGGTGAGTACGATTCCCAGGGATCCTATGATCCTGTTGAGTTATGTAAATACACAGCTTCGCGACCGTTACAGTTCTTTAGAAGAGATGTGCAGGGAGCTGGAGCTGGAGCAGGCATCGATTGAGCATACGCTGGCGGAGGCAGGATTTGCCTATGACCCGGAGAGAAACTGTTTCCGGTGACGGATTGCCAGGCAGCGGCTGAAGAGTTGATTAGATGTAGGCTTTGGCCGGTCTTTTCTGATCTGTTGGGATCAGAAAAGACCGGCTTTTGCATGGCTGAATCGTTATATTTTGTGAAATAACATGGAGAAAATGGGGGAAGAATCAGAGGAATGCCGCGTTACAGATATACAGCGAAAGGTATGAACGGCAGAGTCTGCAAAGGCAGCATGGAGGCATCAGACCCGGCAGATCTGACAGAGCGTTTAAAACAGAGGGAGCTTTACTGTTTCCGGTGGAGGGAAATAGAGGAGTCCCGTTCCAGCGGTCTGTCTCCTCTCAAAATCAGAATGCTCCCTCCCCTGTGCCGGCAGTTCAGTTCCATGATGGCGGCGGGAGTGCCTTTGGGGGATATTCTGACGGTGAGCATTCGGGCGGAGGGAGACAAAGGGATGAAGAAGGTGCTTCTGCGGATCCGCAAGGCGGTTTATGAAGGCAGCACGCTGTCTGAAGCCATGGAGGCAACGGAAGGGATTTTTCCTAACCTTCTTGTATACATGATACAAACCGGTGAGGCCAGTGGCCGTCTGGATGAGATACTGGACCGTCTGGCAGCCTATTACAGCCGTGAGGAAGAACTGGCGGGAAAGGTTCGGGCCGCTATGACGTATCCGCTGATTCTTCTGTTCGTTACCATATGCTGTTCCATTTTTCTTCTGACAGCGGTCCTTCCCCAGTTTGCCGCCATGCTGCAGGGAGCCAGGCTGCCGGCGCTTACCCGGCTTATGCTGGGAGCGGGTGAGCAGCTGCGGCTTCATGGCGGTCTGTATGCTGCGGCAATGCTTATACTTATTCTCTTTATTCTTAGCGCATCTGCGGTTACCGGTGTGCGCCTGCGGATCGGACGGGCGCTGCTTCATATTCCGTTTGCAGGCAAACTGCTTAAAATTATATACACATCCCGGTTTGCGTCATCCTTCTCCGTGCTGTATGGAAGCGGAACCGGAATCCTTGAGGCTCTGGATATAGCGGGCCGCGTGATTGGAAATGAACATATTCGGCTGGAAATCAGAGAAGCCTGTTTTTGTATGGAACAGGGACAGAGTCTGTCAAAGGCCCTTGGCAGGCTGGAGATGTTTCCGCCGGTGTTTTTATCCATGACAGCAGCTGCGGAGGAGTCCGGTGATCTGGAACGGATCATGGAACAGACAGGCAGGGACTATGAGAAGGAGGCAGAACGGGCCATGAATCAGATGATTGCCCTTCTGGAACCGGCTATGATACTGGTAATGGCGGGGATGGTGGGAAGCATTGTGCTGGCTGTGATGCTGCCGATGTTTCAGATGTATTCCTCGATACTGTAGAAACAAATGTTTGACGAATGAGCTTTTGACAGCTGGGTGGATCAGGAATGAAATATTATCTCTATTTGACAGAACGCCGTCTGTTCTGTTTTGAAATAGAATGCGGGGCAGGCCTTTTGAGGGAAAGAAGGGAGCGCTTTCACCTGCTCTGCGTAAAGGCCTATGAAAATGGAGACAGCCTGGAAAAGGCGTTTAAGGAAACGGCCTGTCTTTGCGGACTGGAGGGACAAAGCGCCGTGCTGGCTCTGGAACCTTTGGCAGGGGCCCGGTCTATGAGACTTCCGCCGTCGGGAAAGAAAACGGCGGTTCGGATGGCAAAGGCACAGATGCTTCGCGCAGCTGCATATGAAAGAAAATGTGAAAAGGATTTCACAGACCCTTTTGATCGGGTTATGACGGTTCAGCTGCTTACCGGTTCTGTGAGAGAGGAGGGGATACTTGCCGCTTTTGGGAAAATGCCGGTTAAAGCGATGGTATATACGGCAGATCGGAACGTATTAAAGGATACGCTGCGAATGGCCAGACAGGCGGGAATCCGTCTGAAGGCGGCGGTGCCGGGGCCGGATTTTCTGGCTCATGTGTATGAGGCGGAGAGATGGAGACGGGTAGAAGATAGAATCCGGCTGGGGAAGGAGGCCGGTTTTATTGTTATATGCCCGGAGAAGGACGGCATACGGGTATGCGGGATCTGGAAAGGAAAATGCGCCGCATGGATCCGGTCGGAGCTGAAACCGGAGGTCTTTTTGAGGCTGGGAGGCACAGAGCTTTTATATGAGGAGCTTGGGGATCTGGCCTGTCAGGCCAGAGAAGAGATGGAAACGCTGGACGGCAGATTTGCACCAGCCGGTATTTTTCTTACTGCCGGGTGTCTGGAGGATGCAAAGGGGGCGGCTGAGGCGGTGGAAGCAGCCGCAAAGCTCCCATGCATATGTTTGGAAAAGCCAGGGATATCAGGGATAAGACATACCCGTTGGCTGTCGTTTCCCATATCGGCCGGATGGGGGAAACGCCAAACAGAAGAGGAGGCATCGTTGGCTTTAAGGGAAATGGATGTGGATTCTCTTGGCGCGTATGAGAGGAACCGGGGAAAATGGATTAAACTGCGCAGCGGGGGAAATGTGGGCGTGTTTTTACTGGCGGTCAGTCTGGCGCTGTTTATAGGACTTGGGAGCTTCTTTCAGGGAAAGCTGGAGAACGAACAGAAACGGCTGACGGAGGTTTCTGAACAGCTGGATCGGGAGGACAGGCAGGGGGAGGAGGAGCAGCTGGAAACGCTTAAGGATGAGCTGGAGGCGGTTCAGCCCCCATCCTTTCTGGGAATATTAGATTCTGTTCTGGAGCCGGGGCTGGAGATCCGGCAGGTGGAATGGGATGGGGAAGAAGGCCTGCTGACCATTGCGCTGAGGGCTGTCCGCGCGGGCCAGATCCCCATGTATGGGAACCGCGTGCAGGAAGCGCTCCCGTTTTTGCATATTACGGGAAGCAAGTGGGAAAAGTCCGGGGATGAAACCGTTTTCCTGGGAGTGATTACGGCCAGCGCTGGAAAGGAGGAGGCGGTTGAAACTGAGTAAGAGAGAACGGGCGCTGTTGTGGACGGTATTTCTGATGGCATTGTGGCTGATGTTTTACCGGTTTTATATGGAACCGATTCTGATACAGCTGGATGGCTGTGAGGAGGAGATTCGTGAAATACAAAGCCGGATGGAACGTATCAGCAGCAGAAAGAGCGGGGAACAGGAGGCGCTGTCCCCAGAGGAAGCAGGACAGGGCCAACTGTTTTATCGAAACCTGACGGCCGGGGATATGGACCGGATTCTCCGGGAACTGGCCGTGGCTTCTCAGATAGAGCTTTTAAGTTTTGAAACCGGAGAAACATCGCCTATGGGAACCGCTGGATTTTACCAGACGCCGGTAAAGCTGGAATTTCGCTGTGCCAGCCTGAACCAGTGGAGTGATTTGGCAGAACGGATCGGCAGCCGGGGTCTCGGGCTGCAGGTAAAAGAAGTGAGTCTCTGGGAAGAGGAAACAAAGGATGGGACCGCAGGCGGCAGGAAGGGGACAATGACGGTGATGTTTTGCCATGAAAATGAATAAGGATCCGATGCGGGGCCGGGAGGGCTTTTCACTGATAGAGGCCGTGTTGAGCGCGGCTCTGATCCTTCTTGGGGCCACTGCATTTCTCACCATGGCTGCCGCAAACGGAAAACTGCTTTTACAGAGCGGCCGGATTGCCAAAGACAGCTACGGATGGCTGCGGCAGCCGACGGAGAGGGAGAGAAAACAGGGGAAACCATGGAGGTTATATTCCAAAAAGACGGGGAAGAGGCTGTGGAGGTATTCGATCAGTATCGGATGCCGCAGGATGAGCAATCAGCGGGAGAGGGGGTACCGTTTTTCCGTTACAGAGAACCGTAGAGGAGAGCGCAGAATCGCAAAAACACGAAGGAAGCAGGAGCGCCTGGGGCGCAAGGAGAAATGGGATGTCCGAAAGATACGGCGCGAGGGGTAAGGGCATGGAAAGGGACACGGCTTACAGGGATAAATGGGGCTATACGCTTATAGAGCTTGTAACGGCTCTTTCTGTCAGCGTGATGATAGGAACATTCCTGGCCGGATTTCTGTTTCAGCAGGCAAGTCTCTACCGCCGGCAGAGCGCTGCAGCCCAGGCTTTGAGCCTGGGCGGATTGATCTATGTACAACTGGAGGAGCAGCTGCGCTATGGGGAGCACTTTTACCCAGACCCTCAGGATCCGGGAAGGCTCTTTTATACGGTAAGGCGGGAGAATTCGGGAACAAAGGACGCAAAAGTGTGGAAAAGTCTTGGCGCTGGGGAGCTTTTTGTGGATATCCCCCAGGGCTTTGAGACAAAAATAGACTTTAGCGGAACAACAGATAAGAGGGCAGAGGCTGAGATGACGATTTTATTTCAGGGAGACATAGTTTACACCCAGAAATATACCATCTGTTCTCTTTTGGGTGATATAGGGGAGAGTTTGGAGGATGAATGAAACAGGCATACCAGAAGAAGGGCAGGAAAGAGTTGTGTGATGTACGGGAAATAAAACACAGCATGGGAGACCGACGCTGCGGGGGCAGCTCCATGGTATATGTGATCCTTATGATTACGCTTATGGTCACGCTTTCCTGCGGGTATATGGTTATTTCCCACCGCAGTCTTCAGTCGGCGCTTCGGACCAGGAAATACCTGAAAGCCAGTCTGAGTGCAAAGTCCATGCACCGGGGATTCTGCGAAGCCGTCAGCCGCGGTGACAGCCCTTCCATGAATCTGATATGGGATGAATTTGATGCAGACTGCCTGGAACTGCGGGAAACCTATGAAGAAGAGATGGAAATGGCGCAGGACAGAGAGGGCGATTCCAGGAAACAGACGGATTGGGAGGAATACCTGAAAGAATACCTTGGAGATAAGGAGTATGTGATAGAAGGATATGGGGAGGACGTTTCAAACAGACTTAAGGTTCATATCACGGTTCGGGCAAAGCCTATGCATGAGCGGGCCTTTGTGGAAACGGCTGTTACAGAGGACGGATATCAGATGTCCCTTGAGAGTGAGATCCGTTTCGACGGGGCTTTGGCCAGCGGGGATTAACCAAATCAATTCCCTGGCTGTCGGGGATTGACCGGTTCCCCGGTCAGCTCCGAGGCCTCACAGGCTTTCTCCTTGTTTCTGTTTCTACAGGCCCCACAGTCCCATATACCACTGGCCGAGTTCATTTCCAAAGAGAGCTGTCATGATGAGGGCAGCAGTGAAAAATGGCATCATAGGAAGCCGGTCTTTCGGATCCGCACGGCCTGAGAGGAGCAGCGGAAGGCAGAATACAGAGGCAAGCACATACCCTGCGGCCATAGCGCAGAACCCATGGGGCCAGCCAAGGAAAAAACCGCAGGCTGCCATCATTTTTACATCCCCAAGGCCTATGCCTCCTCCGGTTAAAATACGCAGCAGCCACAGCCCGCCTCCGCAGATCACAAGGCCGGCCATGCGGCGGAGAAATTCGGGCCAGAATCTGCCGTGATCTGCGAAAAATCCGACGATTCCCAGAATAAGCACCAGAAGGGAGAGTCCATCCGGTATATAAAAATGCCGTCCGTCGATGAAGGCCGCTGTTATAATCAGAGAGAAGAAGGCGCACAGGATCACGGATCTGAACCCGGTTCCCCGAAAGAAACAGGTCAGAGAAAATAAAATCCCCATCCCCAGTTCGACGGCAGGGTACTGTATGGAAATGTTCGCCCTGCACCAGCGGCATTTTCCGCCCAGAAAGAGCCAGGAGAGAACCGGAACCAGTTCAAGGGCGCGCAGCGTGCGGCCGCAGACGGGGCAGGCCGAGCGGCCGGATATAAAACTGCGCCCCTCAGGGATCCGCAGGATGCACACATTTAAAAAACTGCCGGTTAAAATACCGGCAATACCATATAAAAGGATAAAAAGCTTCATCTATATCACCTCTATGCTGTTATGGGCAGATGGGATCGGTATATCACCGCATTTATCTGCTGAACCGTTATCAGTATATCATTACCGGAAGAAGGGAGCAACCAGTGGATCAGCCATATATTACAGCCATGAAACCAACGATAGAAGAGATCCTTGTGGAAGAGGGCTATATTTCCAGACAGCAGTTAAGGCGTCTGCGCCTCTTCCATAAGAAATGTCCGGAGCGCTCCGTAACAGAGCTTTTGACAGAGCTGGGATATGCGGATGAAACCAGGATTCTGATGTGCGCGGCAGGCAGAGAGCATCTGGAGGTGGCGGATCTTAAGAAGCTGACTCCAGATCCGGACGTCCTTTCACTGATTCCGGCGGGATTTGCGGTACGAAACCGGCTGCTGCCGCTGTCCTGTCCGGATCAGATACTGACAATGGCCTGCGGATTTCCGCTGCCTTCGGAGGCTCTGGCGGAGGCGTCCCTTCTGACGGGGAGGGAGATCCGGCCTGTGCTGGTTCCTTCCGGGGAATTGGAAGATGCTGTGAGAGCGGCATATGCCGGTGCAAAGGAAGAGACCAGAAAGGAACATAGCGGGGAGACGCAGCCGCTTAAGGAGGAGTTTCTCACAGAGGAGGGGGATGAGACGGCTCCTGCAGTGCGGATGGTCAACCGCCTGATCGAGACGGCTTACCGGGAAAATGCCAGCGATATCCATGTAGAACCTGGAAGAAAGACGTGTATCATCCGTCTGCGCATCAATGGGGATCTGGAGCGTCACGGAGAGATGGAACTGTCCTTTTACCATCCCATGGTCACGCGGCTAAAGCTGATGGGCGGTATGGATATCGCAGAAAAACGGCTTCCTCAGGATGGAAAATACCGCTACCAGAGGGGAGAGATTGCTACGGATCTGCGCATTTCCACCCTTCCGTCCGTTTACGGGGAAAAGGTGGTGCTGCGTCTGCTTGGGAACGACAGGGACCGCAGGCTGATGGATATCCGTCAGCTGGGGATGGAACCGGAACAGATGGGCGCATTTGAGCGGATGATAAAGTCTCCTTACGGCCTGGTGCTGGTAACAGGGCCTACAGGAAGCGGGAAATCCACCACGCTGTATGCGGTTTTAAGCCGTCTGGCAGAGGGGAAGATCAACGTAGTTACGGTGGAGGATCCAGTGGAAAAGGAGATAGAGGGAACGGTTCAGGTGCAGGTAAATACCAGGGCAGGGCTGAACTTTGCCTCGGCTCTGCGGTCCATCCTAAGGCAGGATCCCGATGTGATTATGGTGGGAGAGATGAGGGATGAGGAAACGGCTGCCATGGGCGTCAGGGCCGCCATCACAGGCCATCTGGTACTGTCTACCCTGCATACCAACGATTGTCCTGCTGTGGTGAACCGCCTGCGCAATATGGGTGTTCCTTCCTATATGATAGCGGCAGCTCTTACGGGAGCGGTGGCCCAGAGGCTGGTAAAGGTTCTCTGTCCCTGCTGCAAGCGGAGGGTAAAGGCGAGGCAGGAGCAGAGACAGACATTGTGCCGCCTTGCCGGCAAGGCGGCGGAGGAGGTGTGGGAAGCGCCGGGGTGTGAAAGCTGCCGGGGAACCGGTTACATCCATCGCCGGGCCATCTACGAGATCATGGAAGTAGACGGGGAGATTAAGGAGATGATCCTTCAGGAAGAAAGTGCCGCCAGGATCCGCAAAGCCCTGAGGGAGCGGGGCTGTCCTTCCCTTAAGGATCAGGCGGCCAGACTGGTGGCCGAGGGAGAGATCGATTTGAAGGAAGCAGAGAGAATACTGTATTTTGGGGAATAAAGGAGATATGTCCCATCCAGTTCAAAACGGTCTTTTCCATGGACAATCCATACAAAGGAGAGAAATGATATGAAACAGAAACGCAGTACAAATTCACAGTCCGGCTTTACCCTGGTGGAGATGATCTGTGTCATCGCCATTCTGGGAATCCTGGCTGCGGTGGCAGTTCCGGCCTACAGTAAAATTCAGGAAAAATCCGCCAGCCAGGTGGCCATCACCAATGCTAAGAGCAATTACATCCAGGGACGGGCACAGCAGGAAATGGTGGAAGGCGGAGTGATGAAACCCTCAGAGACAGAAGATTTTCACTATGATGCCCAGGAGGACAGCGCCTACTGGGAGGGTGAGATCGGAGGAAAGACGTATCATGCCGTTTATCCCGGAGAGGACGGAGAAGGCACGGTGGAGGCTGGAAATAAATAGCGGAATATGATAGACTGGAGGAGAAAACGATGCCAGAAAGATCCAGCCGGAGAAATGACGGCTTTACGCTTGTGGAACTGACAGCTGTTTTGGCGATTCTGACGGTTCTGATGTATATTGCGGTTCCTGGTATGTTAAGCTATATAAAGAAAGCAGAAGAAACAGCCGCCTTTACCGAAGCACAGGTTGCCGCAGAGGCGGTTCAGCGCTATCTGAACGATGAAAAAGAGGCCGGCCGTCTGACACCGGGCCGCCTCCACCGCCTGATGAATGTGAGGTTAAATGATCCTTCCGGCCCGCTAAAGCCGTATATCAGCACCAGTTCCAGGAATGCAAGGGTAGTATCTGTGGATGTGGATCTGGCAGAGGGACGTTTGAAGAGCCTTACATATGAAAACAAAAAAGTCCGCGTGAAGGTAACAATAGAGGAGGACGGGACTAAGAAAGTGGAGGATGCCGGATCAGACAGCCCGTAAAAAGGCAGGAGGAAGCATATGACCCATCTGATTGTTATCAATCTGTTGTTTTCCGTTATTATTGTGTTTTTTCAGCGCAGGGATCCCAGGTCTGTGTGGACCTGGCTCCTTGCGCTGAATTTTATTCCTGTATTTGGCATTGTATTTTACCTGCTGTTTGGCCAGGATCTGAAAAAAAGCCGGATGTTTAAGGTAAAGGAGATCAGCGACCGTTTAAATATGCCGGTCAGGAATCAGGAGAAGCTTCTTCTTTCCAATGATATGCCGGAGGAAATGATGGATCCCATGTCAAGAGATTTCAGCAGCCTGATTCTCTATAATCTGGCAACATCCGGGGCGGTGCTGACCATGGATAACCATGTTAAGGTCTACACAGACGGACAGGTGAAATTTGAGGCCCTTAGAACCGCCCTTCGGAAAGCCAGGAGGTTTATTCATATTCAGTACTACATTATCAAAAATGATGAGGTTTTTGATTCAATTATTCCTATTTTAGAGGATAAGATCCGGGAAGGCGTGGAGGTGCGGATTCTCTATGACGGCATGGGCGGCCGTTTTATGCCAAAGAAAAAATGGGAGCAGCTGCGCCGGTCCGGGATTCGGGTGGGAGTATTCTTCCCGCCGTTTCTTGGGTGGCTGAACCTTCGCGTCAACTACAGAAACCACCGTAAAATCGTGATCATTGACGGAGCGGTGGGATTTGTAGGCGGGTTTAATATCGGACGGGAATATATTTCAAAGGATCCTGCGTTCGGTTACTGGCGGGACACCCACCTTCGGATCACGGGGGAAGCGGTAGTCAGCCTCCAGATCCGGTTTGCACTGGACTGGAATTATGCAACAGGGGAGAACCTCTTTAAAAATGAGGCTTACTTTCAGCCGTCGCAGTCTGGCGATGGGGACTCTCCACATAAGGCTGAATCTGCAAAATTGGATGAGCACGCCTGTCAGGACGGCAGCCAGGTATGTATGCAGATCATTGCCAGCGGGCCGGACACCCGAGAACCCCATATACGAAACAACTACCTGGCGCTGTTTCACAAGGCCAAGCGCCATATCTATATCCAGACCCCGTATTTTGTGCCGGATGATGCTATTTTGTCAGCCTTAAAAATAGCCGCTCTGTCTGGCGTGGATGTCCGCCTTATGATCCCCTGCAAGCCGGATCACCCCTTTGTATACCGCGCCACCTGTGCCTATGCGGGGGAGCTTTTGGACTATGGGGTTAAGGTCTATATTTACACCAACGGCTTTCTTCACTCCAAGGGAATCATGATCGACGGACGTGTCAGCTGTTACGGCACAGCCAATATGGATATACGCAGCTTTGAATTAAACTTCGAGGTAAATGCAACGATTTATGATGAAGATGTCACTGCTGAGCTGGAGCGGGCCTTTATGAACGATCTTCCCCACTGCCGTCAGGTCACTCGGGAGAATTACGAAAAACGGGGACTCTGGACACGGATCAGAGAGCAGGGAAGCCGACTGCTGTCGCCTTTGCTGTAGCTGGGAATCGGCGCGGGTGGAGCGTAAGAAAAACGCGGCGGAATAGTTTTTGTCCGGTCCGTCCATACTAGCCCTATGAAGAATCTGCAAAAAAAACTTTTTTACAATCACTGTTTGCTGAGGGAGTCTGGAGTCCTTTGCCGTATAGTACATTCCCGCTTTTTCATCGGCTTCTGCCGCTGCGGGGTAGCGGGCTGGTGCCTGGAGGTATTGTTTACCTCGGCAGAGTCCTGGATGCGGGGGGATCTGCGGCTTATGGGGCGTACCTCTCTTTGGATGTTTCCCATCTATGGCATGGGCGTCCTGCTGCCTGGAATCACCAGCTTTGCCGACCGGTGGCTTACAGGGCTTTGCCTGTTTCCGCAGGCGGGAGAGGAGCATATATCTGGTGCGCCACGGACTGATGGACATGGTACTGATCTTTACCGCGGAATACCTGACAGGCGTGTTTTTAAATGCCTTTGGCGTCTGCCCCTGGGATTATTCCATGTGGCCGGACCATATTGGCGGCGTGATCCGCCTGGCCTTTGCTCCCCTGTGGTTTTGTACCGGCCTTCTCTTTGAACGGATCCTGGCCCCTTCGTAAGAAGGGGCTGCACACGCGTTGGCACCTGGCTGCAACAAAGTATTGTGTTTGCTCCGTTTCCTGTTATATAATGAGAACATACCGGATAAGGTATGTTTTTCTGTTTCCGGTATATCCTAAAATAAAAGGCAAAGGAGAATACATATGATACGCTTGATCCTGGCAGTCATTGCCATTGTCCTGTATCTGATCCTGACCATTCCGGTTTTATGGATCTTAAAGGTGCGGGAGAGGAAGAATCCAGAGGCCGCCAACTGGCGCAGCTTTTATATGGTTCGCTGGATTTTCCGGCTCATCAGCCGTCTTGCCGGAATCCGGTATGAGGTGCGGGGACTGGAAAATATACCCAGTGACCGTGCGGTGCTTTATGTGGGAAACCACAGAAGCTATTTTGATATTGTGATGGGATATATAACGGTTCCCGGCCTTACCGGCTTTATCGCAAAGAAGGAGATGGCTAAGATCCCTCTGTTAAATCGCTGGATGGATAGGATGAACTGCCTTTTTCTCGACCGTTCCAATATCAAGGAGGGCTTAAAGACCATCCTGACCGGTATTGAAAAGATCAAAGGCGGGATTTCCATGTGGATCTTCCCGGAAGGCACCCGCGGTGCCAGTGAGGATCCAAAGGAACTTCTGGAGTTTCATGAAGGGAGCTTAAAAATTGCGGAAAAAAGCGGCTGTCCCGTGATCCCTGTCGCCATGGTGGGAACGGCGGAGGTTTTGGAACGCCATTTCCCATGGATCCGCCCCAGCCATGTGATTATCCAGTACGGAAAGCCCATTTACATAAAGGAGCTTTCGGAAAAGGACCGTAAATTCCCCGGAGCATATACAAGACAGGTCATAAGCTCCATGGTGGAGGAATTGGAGGGACAGAGATGAAGGAACTGAATCTGCAGAACATCCGTCAGCAGCTGGATGTGATGGATGCCCAGCTGACGGAGCTGTTTGAGAAACGAATGGAACTGTGCAGAGAGGTAGCTGAATACAAAATACATACGGGCAAACCTGTTTATGACAGCGCAAGGGAAAAACAGAAGCTGGAAGCCGTCACCGCCCTGGCGCACAGCGATTTTACCAGGAAAGGCACCTATGAATTGTTTTCCCAGATCATGACCATCAGCCGCAGACTCCAGTACGGCCTTCTGGCCGCTCACGGCCAGGCCATGGATATGGGTTTTACCATGGTCGAGGATCTGAAACGGGAAAATGTCCGCATCGCCTATCAGGGTGTGGAAGGCTCCTACGGCCACGGGGCGGCTCTTCAGTATTTCGGCCGGGAGGCGGATGTGTATCACGTAAAGACCATGGAGGATGCTATGGTCGAGGTGGAGGAAGGACGGGCGGATTACTGCATCCTTCCGATTGAAAACTCCTCCGCCGGAGCGGTCAGCGATAATTACGACCTGCTGGTAAAGCATGATGTATACATTGTGGCGGAGACAGAGCTTCCTGTAAGCCATGCACTTTTAGGTCTGCCGGAGTCATCCTTAGAGGATATCCGGACGGTGTATTCTCACCCTCAGGCGCTGATGCAGAGTTCCAGGTATCTCAATTCGCATCGGGACTGGAAGCAGATCAGTACAGTAAACACCGCTGTGGCGGCAAAGAAGGTGGCAGAGGAAAAGAACATCTCCCAGGCAGCCGTAGCCAGCCCCGCAGCGGGAGAGCTCTACGGCCTTAAAGCCCTTGAAACCTCCATTAACCACAATAAAAACAACGTGACCCGTTTTATCATTTTATCCAGGATTCCGGTGTACAAAAAAGGCTCCAGTAAAGTAAGCATCTGCTTCGAGGGCGCCCACAGGAGCGGTTCACTTTACAATATGCTGGGCAATCTTATTTATAACGATATCAATATGCTTAT
>OBXJ01000436.1_pt1 | contig 23117 bp, 26 predicted proteins | sample 1495401 | NCBI WGS metagenome assembly OBXJ01 (sample SAMEA2580149, study PRJEB22360) | human gut metagenome | biome: human gut; feature: human-associated habitat; material: faeces | place: Denmark | collected 2008/2010 | reverse complement strand
GTTTGGAAAATACTGTGTGGTTGGAAGAAAGAATTGTGAATATACCAAGTAGTGTTCGTTTGGGAGTATGAAGCCTCTAATTTTAGTCGGTGGCGGCGGACATTGTAAATCGGTGATTGATGTCGCTGAGAGTATGGGGCATTCCATCCTGGGTATATTGGATCTTCCGGAAAATGTCGGCCATTCCATCTTAGGCTATCCTGTTCTTGGTACTGATGACGATATTCCCTTATTTGTGAATCAGGCTGACTTTATTGTTACTGTCGGATTTATAAAGGAATCTTCTCTAAGGTTGAAGATTCATGATAAAATACGAACTTCCGGTGGGCATTTGGGTACCCTGATTGCTTCCACCGCTTATGTTTCCAGACATGCTCAGATCGGTGCGGGTACTGTGGTCATGCATCATGCCTTTGTGAATGCCGGTGCACGGATTGGCAGTGGTTGTATCATCAATACTTTTGTAAATGTGGAGCATGATGCCCTGATCGGTGATAATTGTCATATATCAACCGGTGCTATGGTTAATGGAGATTGCAAGGTCGGCGAATGTTCTTTTTTGGGCAGCCAGTCGGTAATGGTGAATGGTACTTCCATTATTTCCGGTTGTATCATCGGCGCGGGTTCGGTAGTACGTAAGGATATTCTGGAAAAGGGAATTTATTCGGGTAATCCCGCAACTTTGAAAATAAAGATTTAATGCATACTTTGATTATAGCCGAAGCCGGGGTAAACCATAACGGTTCTATTGCCCTTGCTAAAAAGTTAATAGATGTTGCTTCGGAGGCCGGTGTGGACTATGTAAAATTTCAAACCTTTAAGACAGAGAATTTAGTTTCTCTTTCCGCTCCCAAAGCGGAATATCAGCGAAGGAACATGCCGGATACTGATTGTTCACAGTATTCTATGCTTAAGAAATTAGAATTGTCTGTGGACCAGCATTTTGAATTAATAGAATATTGTAAATTGAAAGGCGTACGCTTTTTATCTACGGCTTTTGATATGGATAGCCTCCGTTTCCTATCCGGTCTTCACCTCGGATTATGGAAAATACCTTCAGGTGAAATAACCAATTATCCATATATCAAATTTATAGCGGAACAGAAAGAGCCCGTTATCCTTTCTACCGGAATGAGTACAGTGGAGGAAATCCAATCTGCCATCTCGTTATTGAACCGGTTTGGTGTAAAAACAGATCAAATAACGATTCTTCACTGTAATACGGAGTATCCTACTCCCATGTGTGATGTAAATTTGAAGGCTATGTGTAAGCTCCATGAAGAGTTTGGAATACGTACGGGATATTCGGATCATACGGTTGGTATAGAGATCCCGCTGGCCGCTGTCGCTCTTGGTGCTACAGTGATAGAAAAACATTTTACCCTTGATCGCTGCATGGAAGGTCCCGACCATAAAGCTTCTTTGGAGCCTTCCGAATTAAAACAAATGGTTTCGGCTATTCGTAATGTGGAAGAGGCTTTGGGCCGGGAAGAGAAAGTTGTATCTTTATCAGAATCCGGGAATCGTATTGTCGCCCGCAAGAGTATTGTTGCCGCGAGGGATATCCGAAAGGGAGAACCGTTGACGGAAGAAAACCTGACTGTCAAACGTCCCGGTACCGGTATTTCACCCATGCAATGGGAGTCCGTCATTGGTACTGAGGCATGCCGTTCATTTAAAAAGGATGATTTGATAGTACTCCAATGAGGAAGATATGTGTTATAACGGGCAGCCGTGCGGAATATGGCCTACTCAGTGGTCTGATGGCCAAGATTCAATTTGACAGGGATTTGCAGCTGCAAATCATAGCTACTAATATGCACCTTTCTCCGGAGTTTGGCCTGACTTATAAAGAGATTGAAACAGATGGTTTCCGCATTGATAAGAAAGTCGAGATGCTTCTCTCTTCTGATACTGCCAATGGGACCGCCAAATCAGTCGGATTGGCTACCATAGGTTTTGCCGATGCGTTTGAAGACCTGTCTCCTGATCTGATATTGGTCTTGGGAGACCGTTTTGAGATACTGGCTGCTGTGAGTGCCGCCCTTTTCTATAAGATCCCTGTTGCGCATATACATGGAGGAGAGATAACGGAAGGCGCTTATGACGATAATATACGGCATGCCATTACGAAGATGAGCCATCTTCATTTTACATCGGCAGAGCCTTATCGCAGACGGGTCATTCAATTGGGCGAGAGTCCTGATAGGGTTTTTAATGTCGGTGCTCTTGGAGTGGAGAATATCAAACATGTGCCTTTACTGTCCAAAGAGGAGCTGGAAAAGAGTCTTAATTTTCAGTTGGGAGATAAGTCTTTGCTGGTCACATTCCATCCTGTCACCTTGGAAAACTCTACGGCCGAACAGCAATGCATGAATCTTTTGGAGTCTTTGGAGTCCTTTCCTGATTATCGGATAATTTTTACCTTTCCCAATTCGGATACGGATGGTCGTATAATAATTGATTTAATCAAGCGATTTGTGGAAAGACACCGTAGTGAGTCAGTCGCTTTCGTTTCGTTGGGTAAGGTCCGTTATCTTTCCACTTTACAATATGTATCGGCCGTTGTCGGTAATTCTTCCAGCGGTATCATTGAAGTTCCCAGCTTCGGTATTCCGACATTGAATATCGGCGATAGACAAAAAGGACGGATAAGCTCCCGCAGTGTTGTCCATTGTGGAACTTCGAAAGAAGATATCTGTCTGGGTATACAAACGGTATTGTCGGATCCGGTTGTCAGAATCGCCAAACAGAAACGGAATCCTTATGATAAGGAGGGCACGGCGGATGCCATATGCACTATTTTGAAGACTGTCTCTTGGGATGGCCTGACATCAAAATCCTTTTATGACCTTTAATTACAATGTCTGATTATTCCAAATATTTAATTCCTCATACGGCAACTATCCGCGAAGCGTTGGTTGCTTTGAATGATTTATCTCACGATGTGCTTGTCCTTTTTGTTATGAATGAATTTGACCAGATGGTAGGGACATTGACTGATGGCGATATTCGCCGCTATCTGATTGGCGGAGGTGAGATAAAAGACTGTGTTTGCGGCGCAATGACCAGGTCTTTCTTGTTTATGACGGAAGATTCCCCTTTCTCAACAATAAAAGAGTACAAAGATCGTGGTATATCTTTGGTTCCTTGCCTGGATGGGAAGAAGAGGATACTGAAGGTTATTAACCTAAAGAAACGGAAATCCATTCTTCCTATAGATGCCGTGTTAATGGCGGGTGGAAAAGGAGAGCGACTTCGTCCGTTAACAGAGACAATTCCTAAGCCGTTACTCCATGTCGGTGATAAAGCTATTATTGATTATAACGTAGACCGTCTGATTTCTTATGGAGTGGAGCATATTTCGGTTACTGTGAATTACCTGGGGGAGCAATTGGAGGATCATTTCAAGGAACCGCGTGATGGTATACGGGTCAAATGTGTCCGTGAACCTCGCTATTTGGGCACTATCGGTTCAATCAAATTTGTATATCCTTTTTGCCATGACACGGTTTTAGTTATGAACTCAGACTTGTTTACCAATATAGATTATGAAGATTTCTATCTCCATTTTAAAGAACACGATGCTGATATGTCCGTGGCTGCCGTTCCTTATTCTATCTCTGTACCCTATGGAATTTTTGAATTGGAAGGGCGGAACATTCATGGGGTCAAAGAAAAGCCGACCTATAACTATTATGCGAATGCCGGAATTTATCTGATAAAAAAGAGTTTGTTGGATATGATACCTGATAATTGTTTTTATAATGCCACGGACTTTATGGAACTGTTGATTCATAATAACCTGAAAGTAGTCCGTTATCCTATAACCGGCTATTGGATTGATATAGGTAAACATGAAGATTATAAAAAGGCACAAGATTTAGTTAAACATTTATGATATATGAAAATTTTGATCACTATATGCGCTCGTGGCGGTTCTAAGGGAATTCCCGGTAAGAATATTAAGCCGTTGAACGGGCAACCTTTAATCGGATATTCGATTGCCGTGGCAAAAGAGTTTCAGTCAGTATTTGAAGGTACTGACATTATGCTTTCTACCGATTCGGAAGAAATTATTCGAGTGGCTGGAGTATACGGGCTTAAATCAGACTATAAACGTCCGGAATATTTGGCTAATGATACGGTTGGTAAGATTGATGCTATAAAAGATCTTGTTTTATATTCGGAAAGTAAACAAGGGCAAACATATGATTATATTTTAGATTTGGATGTGACTTCTCCATTAAGGAATTTACAAGATTTAAAGATTGCTTTTGATATTCTCCGTTCTGATGAAAATGCAATAAACTTATTTTCAGTAAGTGAGGCCGGCAGAAGTCCTTATTTCAATATGGTAGAACAAAAAGAAAATGGATATTATGCCCAAGTGAAAATGCCTGATAATAATGTTTTTACCAGGCAGTCTGCTCCTCAGGTTTACGACTTGAACGCTTCTTTTTATTTCTATAAAAGATCTTTTTTTGACATGGGTTATAAAGGGGCGATCACCGACCGTTCTTTGGTTTATAAGGTACCTCACATTTGTTTTGACTTAGACCATCCGATCGATTTTGAGATAATTTCCTATCTAATGTCGAATAATAAACTGGATTTCTTATTATGAATGTTTTGATTGTCGGATTAGGTTCAATTGCCCGGAAACATATCGCTGCTTTGAGGAGTCTTGAGCCTGAAGTGCAAATTTATGCTTTACGCTCAACCAGGTTTTCTAATTCTGTCGATGGAGTAACAGACTTGTTTTCCATGAAAGAGGTAGAAGAATATTCTTTTGATTTTGCAATTATTTCTAATCCAACGTCAGAACATCAGAAGACAATTCAACAAATGGGAGTATTAAATATTCCGCTTTTTATCGAGAAACCTCTTTCTCATCAACTGGACGTCAAGGAAACAGTTGTAGAGATTGAACGAAAAAATGTTCTAACTTATGTCGCATGTAACCTTCGTTTTTTGGATGCTCTTCTTTTTACTAAGCAATATATTGCCGGATCCAGCTTACGAATCAATGAGATCAATGTTTATTGTGGCTCTTATTTGCCTTCCTGGAGGGGGGAAGGGGTTGATTATACAATGAATTATAGTGCTATTCCTGAACTTGGTGGTGGCGTTCATATAGACTTGATACACGAAATCGATTATATTTATTGGTTGTGTGGTACTCCATCATACACTCAAAGAATATTTTCCTGTTCTTCTTCCTTGGGAATAAAATCGTATGATTATGCCAATTACTGTCTGTGCTATGATGATTATCATGTGAGTATTATTCTTAATTATTATCGTCGTGATGCCCGGCGTTCTTTAGAGATCGTTTGTGAGGGTGAGACGATTTATGTTGACTTGTTGGAGAATTGTGTGTCTATAGACGGGGAAATCGCTTTTCGCTCCAGCCAAAGAATAGCGGATACTTATCAACTCCAACTTGCTTATTTTTTGGATTGCTTACGTGTGGGAAAACCTACATTCAATACAATAACAGATGCATATAATGTACTTCAAATTTGTTTGGAATCATGATATTAAAAGATAAAATAATATTGGTAACGGGAGGCAGTGGCCTTATCGGACGTGAAATAGTCTCGGATATCCGTCGTCAAGGTGGAATTGCAATAAACGCAGATATCAATGTCGATACTTGCCTTGAGAAAGGTACCTATCATTTGGATATCTCAGATGATCTATCAATTCACAGCTTAGTATCTATGGTAAAAGAAACGTTTGGCCGGATAGATGGACTGGTAAATAGTGCGTATCCGCGTACTCCAGACTGGGGAGCTTTTTTCGAAAATATTGCTCCCGCTTCCTGGAGGAAGAATGTAGATCTGCAAATGAATAGTTGTTTTGTCATTTGCCAGTCTGTATTGTCGGTTATGTCCGGGCAAGGATATGGTTCTATTGTCAATATCGCCTCTATTTATGGAGTTGTGGGTAATGATTTTACTCTTTATGAAGAATATGGGGGAACTTCGCCGGCCGCTTACTGCGCCATAAAAGGAGGTATCATTAATTTTTCCCGCTATTTGGCTTCTTATTATGGTAAGAATAATATTCGGATTAATTGTGTTTCTCCCGGTGGCATTTTTGATCATCAACCTCCCTCTTTTGTTGAGCGTTACTGTGCTAAGGTGCCAATGCGTCGAATGGGTACTCCTGCGGACATTGCTCCAGCTGTTTCGTTTATGCTTTCAGATGGTGCCCGATATGTAACGGGACAGAATTTAATAGTTGATGGTGGCTGGACGGCCATTTAGTAGAGTCTTATCTTGTAAAAAATAAAAATAAGTAAATTATTTGATTATGAAATATTGTACAAAATGTGTGATGCCGGATACGAGGCCGGGTATTACTTTTAATGAAGAAGGCGTGTGTTCAGCTTGCCAGTCTTACGAAAATCGTAAGAAAGTGAATTATAAAGTTCGTTTTGAGGAGTTTAAGGCTCTTTGCGATAAGTATCGTGGTATGAATGGACCTAATGGCTATGATTGTATGGTTGCTGTAAGTGGGGGAAAAGATAGCCATTTTCAAGTTTATATGATGAAAGAAGTGCTTCATATGAACCCGTTGCTTGTTTCTGTGGAGGATAATCTTCCGATGACTAAGGCCGGCATTCATAACTTAAAAAATATTTCAGAAGCTTTCGGGTGTGATATTATAAGTATGAAACCCAATATCCGCGCTCAAAAGATAATAATGAAGAAAACTTTTGAACGATATGGTAAGCCCACTTATTTTATAGATAGATATATCTATACTTATCCTTTGCACATGGCATTGAAATTTAATACTCCTTTATTAGTTTACGGAGAGAATGTCAGCTATGAATATGGTGGTAATGGTGCTGTGGAAACTTATTCCGCCAAGGATCAGATATCTAATGGAGTAGGAGCCGGTATACCTACTGGAGATTTATTAGGTGATGGCGTTACTCTGAAAGATTTAAATTTTTTCGAACCTCCTGCGCTTGAAGATATCAATAGTCTTGACCCGATCTATATGAGTTATTTTGTGGAGTGGAATAGTTTTAAGAATTATGAAATAGCTAAGCGATACGGTTTTCATGACTTAACTCACGAATGGAATAGAACGCATCATGTGGAGCAGATGGACCAAGTGGACAGTCGTGCCTATTTGGTACATTCCTGGATGAAGTATCCCAAATTCGGTCATGCCTCTGCCACGGATTATGCTGCCCGTATGGTACGTTATGGTATGATAACAAGAGACGAAGCTTTTAAATTGGTAAAGGAACATGACCATGCATTGGATCCTCTTTGTGTGAGAGATTTTTGTGAATTCCTGGGATATACGGAAAAGGAATTTTGGGATATTGTAGATAGAATGTATAATAAAGAGTTGTTTTATCAAGATTCTTTGTTTCTATGGAAGTTGAGGTGATAGGTTGATTTATGAGTGACAGAAATCTTATTATTATTTGTCAAGCTCCTGCAGATGTTCAATACGTTGTGAATATGTATAATGATAATTCTGCTCGTTGTAATAGTATTTTTGTAATTAATGTATTCAATGTATTTCTTTTCTTGAAATCATTAGATTTAGATGTTGAGATATATTATATCCCATATAAGCTACATTCATTTAAAAACTTAGTTGATATAATGAAGGAAAGAAAGAGGCTTAACAGCCTTTGGAGCCAGTATAAAATTTATTTTTCTAACTCCGATATATATTTCTTTTCTAGATTTGAGGACTGGATTACAGGATATTTCTTGAATAGAATAAGTGTGAATTGTAGTAATACTATTTATTATTACAACCATTATGATAATCCTGACTTATATACTAAACAGAAAGTCTCTGTTGCAAATCGAATTCGTCTTTTATTTTTAAAGTTTATAACAGGAGTTACGTTTAAGGGGGAAATAGCAGAAATGTTTCCAGAATATTCTCTTCCTAAGAATAATTGCCAGTGTATAATTGCTAATATCAACAATAAGGTTAGTGATAAATTTTGTTATAAATTGACTGGGCGGAAGAATTGTTTGCTGTTTTTATCTGGAGCTGGTGAAAAATTGTATATATATACTTCGTATATAAAAGTTGTAGTAGATGTTGTTGATAAACTTTACTTGATGGGTTACGATGTTTATCTGAAACCTCATCCTAGAGTGGGTTTGCATAAAGAGTTGAGAGGAGTAAAAGTAAATATAATCCCGGAATATATTCCAAGTGAATTTATTGATACAAAACACATTACTTTGTGTTTAGGGTTTGATTCAACTGCGTTAGTTGGATTTGCAAAGAATAATATTCAGACTTTTTCATTACTTCCTATGCTGAATTTTATTTCAAAAGAGCAATATGCGATAATGGAAAAATATTTGTTAAGAATGTCTGGTGATAAAATCTGTTTTGCTGTTAATCTAGATTTTATAAAATAGTTCTTTTGAGGTTTGTTATTCTTTTAGTGTAAGAAAATAGTTTAGTATTTGTATAATGTCTAAGTTGATAAAAAATACCATTGTGTATTCCTTGTCAAATATTGCAACAGCATTTATTGGCTTTGTTGTATTTCCTATAATTTCAAATAAAATAGGTGTTTCTGAATTGGGAATTTACAATCTGATGCAAACTTTATCCTCTGTGTTAATCATTGTAATAGGACTTTCGCTAGAGAAATCGCTATACATATTGTATTATGATAGTGTTGTCATTGAAGATAAGGGGAAATTTGCTGGTACATTATTGTTATCTATGTTAGTATTTGGATTCTTTATAATACTATTATGTGTTTTGTGTCGAAATTTTATAATTGGCTTTCTTAATATAAATATTATTTCTATTTGCGTTGTATTGACTATTATATATACTTATTTGCAAAATATATTCCTGTTTTTTCAGACACTAAATCAAATAAATCAGAACGCTTTGAGGTATGTAATTTTTTCGTTGATTTTAATGTTAATAGTCAATGTGTCTAATATTATCTCAATATTTTATTTTGATCCAAGTGTTAATTCTCTTATATATTCAACTTTTATAGCTTATATAATTATAACACCTTTGGCAATTGTTTACGGGAAAAAATATATCGTGCTTAAGTTTGATAAACGCTACTTATTACATGCGTTAAAATGCAGTATACCTATGTTATTTTCTGTGCTGTTTGTATGGATGTTCAGTATGTCTGATAGGCTATTTATTTCCAGATATACGTCATCTACTGCAGTGGGGCTATATGCTATAGGAGCTAAATTCGCTTCTATTATTACATTGTTTTCTGCAGCGTTGTTTCAAGCATATCAACCAGTGTTTTTTGAAATCTCAAATACAATGGAAATGGAGGCTTCTAAATCGAAGCTAAAAAAAATAAATAATATATTGTGCTTATTGATAAGCTTTGCATTCTTGTTGGTAGTCTTATATGGAAAGCATGTTTTAAATTACTTCTTCTCTGAAACTTACTATGATTCATTCCTGTATATTTATGTGCTTTCTATTGCTGCTTGGATTATTCAGATATCAGGTTTGTATAATCTGATGATCTACCAAAGGAAGAAGACTGTAGGTATATCAATGTGTGGGGTTATGGCAGGCGTTATTAGTGTGTGTCTGAATATAATTTTATTACCTATTTTTGGGGCTAAATTTGCCGCAATAAATAATTTAATAGTGTCTTTTTGTATCATTATTTCTGTTTCTTTTTTGGCTAAAAGAGCCTTTTATATTCCTTTACCTATGAAAAGTCTGTTGTTGGTGTTTGTTGTTTGTTTGATAAGCGGGGGGATTGATATGTCGTCTGTATCTGTTTGTTGTCAGTTGGTAATTAAGACATTATTGCTGATGCTATTTCTCTATATCGTTTATTGTTATAAGTTTTTTTCTTTTGAGTTTAATGTGATATTTCAAATATTTAAAAAATGATGTTTTTAGTTCGTGCAGTTCTTTTCCTTAAAATAGACCTATTATATAGGAAAATTAAAACAATACTGGATTTAGCTTTGTGGGAAAGAACGAAAAAAAAGTTGAATATGTCTGTTAATTATGTGCAGCAAGGACATAATTATCCCTTAATTGTTGCAAGTAATGGAATTTTTAATTTTAGTATAGACAGAACTAGTCATCTGAAGTCAGATACATTTATAGAATGTTCTGGTGGGGTTTTTATTGGCAAATATTTTCATACAGGACGCAATTTGACTATTTTTTCTTCTAATCATAATTATAATAGGCCATCATCACTTCCATATGATAGTCTTGATATTCATAAACCAGTGGTAATTAAAGATTTTGTTTGGTGTGGGGCAAATGTCACAATACTTCCTGGGGTTTGTATTGAAGAAGGTGTGGTTATTGGTGCAGGTTCGGTTGTAACTAGAAATATTCCAAAATATGCTGTTATTGGAGGAAATCCAGCCTCTGTAATAAAATATAGAGATCAGGATGCTTTTGAGAAACTTAAAAAAGAAAATAAATTTAATTGACTTGTTGACTAATGTATTTGCTGGTTTTAATTCAGTCGATTCAAAATAATATGTGAAAGATGATCAAGGTATCTGTGATAACAGTATGTTATAATGCTGAAAAAACTATTGAGAGGACTGTTGAAAGTGTAATTTCTCAATCATATCCCAATTTTGAATATGTAATTGTTGATGGAGGAAGTAGAGATTCAACATTGGATATCATTGAAAAATACTCTCTTAATATTTCTAGTTTGATTTCTGAACCAGATAATGGGATTTATGACGCGATGAATAAAGGGGTTCAAATATCCACTGGTATGTATGTAATATTTATGAATAGCGGAGATATTTTTGTAGATAATAATGTATTGCTTAATTTATTTTCAAATATTCATGATTTTCCTGATGTTATATATGGAAATACTGTATTGCTTTATTCTTATGGTAAATTTTTGGTTAAAGCAAAATCTTTAAGTGAGCTTAATAGGCATATGATTTTCTGTCATCAATCTAGTTTAGTAAAAAGGGAAATTATTGCAAATCATCCGTTTGATTCTCATTTTAAAATAGCAGCGGATTATGGGCTATTCTATAATTTATATGTTCAAGGTAAAATATTTGTTTATGTTGATCTTCCGATATCTGTATATGAGGCAGAAGATGGCTTGTCTTCTTCTGCTCCTTTCTTATTGTATAGAGAATATTCTTTGATAAATGGCTGCTCTTATCTGGTGGATAAAGTGTATTTGGCTTTTTGTGTTTTTATTGATTTTATGTTAAAAATGATATTGTCTAAAAAGAAGTATTATGAGCTGATGATAGTTAGGAAAAAAAGAAAAAATGTGATGCCGTATGAGTTGTAATATGATTTGTAAACCATTGATTTCTATTATAGTTCCAGTTTATAATGTAGAGAAGTATATAGGACGATGTATTAATAGTATATTAAGTCAATCTTATGATAATTATGAATTAATTTTGATTGATGATGGCTCATCCGATTCTAGCTTAAATATTTGCAAATCATTTGTGTCAGATAATGTTGTGGTGATTTCTCAATCTAATGAGGGGGTGTCAAGTGCTAGGAATCGCGGAATTGATATTGCGAAAGGTGATTTTATATCATTTATTGATGGTGACGATTGGGTTGAAGAGGATTATATTGCTTCTTTTTTTAGTGATGATTACCTTGATTTAAATATGTTATATATTCAAGGTATAAAACGCGAATATACTAATTGTACGAAATTGACAGATGTATTTCCTGATAGTATTGTAGATGAGAAAAATTATTCATATTTTATTCCTAAATATAAATTATTTCATAGCGGATATCCAGTAGCTAAATTATTTAATTTGTCTATAATAAGGGAGTATAATTTACGTTTTGAGATAGGGTTACAAACTCATGAGGATCACTTGTTCGTTTTGAAATATCATGAATATGTAAAAGGGATATGTTTGAAGAAGGGGTGCGGTTATCATTATATGATAAATCAAGCTGTCAATACATTGTCTAAAAAACGGCACGATCCTCAAATGCTTTTCAAAGCTTCGGATTTATTTTTTGAAGAGTATAAAGTGTTGTTGAAGAAGTTCGTGCTATTGGATGATGGTTATATTGACTTGTTGTACACTGACTATGGATTGACACAACGGATTAAGGCATTACTTAATATGTATATGTTTCAATATGATCGTTCGGTGAGATTAACTTTGTTAGTTCGCGAATTTCGTTTGCATAGAAAAGTTTATCTAAATCATTATTGTTCAGCCAAGAAAATCCGGAATTTGATTTTGTTTATTTTATTGTATCTTCCTTTGTCTGGCGTCGATGTACTTTTTTATTGTTGTAATAAAATGTTGAATCTAAAAAAATAACCATTTAAATATTTTGTTTTATTATTTTCTTCCTTGGTGTGCGTTTGTCGCTGCCGTTATTTCATATTCTAAGTATCCTAAATACCGTAACCTATATTATTGTGGTCTTTTTTTTCTATTTTTTCTTATAATTTATGTTGCGGGGTTTAGATATCAAGTTGGAGCTGATTGGTATTCGTATTTAGATATATTCTTAGGATATAAAGAAGCTGAGGAGGTCTCAACAGGTTTTATATCAAATGTTTTGAAATTCTTATCATGTGGGTATCAAGTTTTTGTGTTTGTATATTTTTTGTTGTCTTTTGTATTGAAGCTATGGCTCTTTAATCGTTTGTCCTCTTCTTTTGCAATCTCTCTCTTGATATATCTGGGGTTTTGGTTTTTAGTGTATGACTTGAATGGAATACGGCAGGGTATGTCTTTGTCATTTACAGGGATTGCTTTTTATTTTGCATATAGGAGACGTTTAAGGTATTATTTATTGTTTGTATTAGCAGCTATATCTTTTCATGCTTCTGCTATATGTTTTTTACCTTTTTATTGGATGGTAAAATTAAAAGTATCTTATTTTTACCAAGTTGTTGTTTTATGCTTGGTCGTATGTTTAGCTTATTTCCATATATCAGAGTGGTTATTACTGCTATTAGGGGAAATAATAGGAGAGTCTTATTTAACAAATAAAGCATTATCTTATGCACTTTCTGATGCTTTTGGTACTAATATAATCTTTTCTTTCACAACCGTACATCGTATATTAATTTTCTTTTTAACATTATTTGTGTTGAAAAAAATAAATATTGATAATAATTTGAAACAGGCCTTGAATATGACTGCATTTATAAATATTATTATTTATTTTTTGTTTTGTCAATACGAAATAATTGCTACACGATTATCATTGCCATTTAGATTTACTGAATGTATCTTGTTTTCGTTTATTCCATTTGTTTTTAAATCACATTCTCGGATATTCGCTATTTTATTGATCTTAATTTATGTTGAATGGCAGGTGTATCAGACCTTGTCTATCCCTAACGGGGGATTGTTGCCATATAAAAATATTTTTATTATTTAGAAATGAAAATTGCAATCGATTGTCGTATGCTCACCAAAAGTGGAATAGGAGTCTATTTGGAAAATATATTAGAATATTTGCTAGATAGTAGTAGGTATTCCTTTTTGCTTATAGGTGAAAAAAAACATTTATCAAAATATGAAAACCGTAATAACTGTGAATATCTATATACTAATACCGGAATATTTACTATAAGTGAACTTCTTTTCATGAATACTAAGCGTATTAACGAATGTACGATTTATTATTCTCCTAATTTTAATTTTCCGATGGGATTAAAGATACCAATTTTATTATCTATTCATGATTTAGTTTTCTTAGAAGTACCAAGATTTACATCACCGTTGGGTAGGTATATTAGATTGTTATATGTTAAAAGAGCTGTAAAACAGGCTGATGTGATATTTACTGTATCTAATTTTTCAAAAGAACGAATAATTTCACTTTTAGCTGCTAAACAAAAAATATATGTAACATATAACGGAATAAATCGTGCTTTGTTAAACTATGATAGCACATGTGTAAAACCTCGGTTTAATTTTGATTATTTTCTTTATGTTGGTAATATAAAACCCCATAAAGGATTGTCTATGTTATTAGATGCATACTCTTTGGTAAGGAGATCTGGTGATCTTAGAAAGTTGGTAATTGTCGGTGATTATAAGTCTTTTAAAACAAGAGATAAGGTTGTTCTTCGTAGGATATCTAACAATCCTGATATTATATTTACTGGCAGAGTTACTAACGAAGAATTATATACTATTATGAGGGGGGCATCAATGCTAATTCAGCCTTCATTATATGAGGGGTTTGGTATTCCTCCATTAGAGTCATTGTTTTTAGGTACACCAGTCGTTTTATCCAATATTCCTGTTTTTAAAGAGTTATACGCTAATTTGGATGTCTGCTTTTATGATTTGGAATCAACGCATCAGTTAGCCGAATATATGTTGAATGGAGTGGAAAAAAAATCTTCTAATTTTATTCTACCTGTTCAGTTTGATTATAGATATGCTGCAAATGTTATATTAAAAATAATAAATAGTTATGAGAGTTTTACAACTCGGTAAGTTTTATCCTTTCTCAGGAGGAATTGAAAGGGTTATGTACGACCTTGCTGATGGTTTATCGGAACGAAATATTCGTTGTGACATACTATGTGCTAGTGTTGTTGGAAAAGGTAATTTAGATATTACTGTTAATGATAAGTTTAGTATTTATGCTGCTAATAGTTATGTAAAGATAATGAGTACTATTATTTCTCCTTCAATGATTTTTGAATTGAAAAGGATAATGCATAATTATGATATAATTCATATACATCATCCTGATCCCATGGCTGCATTAGCTCTATTTTTATCAGGATTCACTGGTCCTGTTATTTTGCATTGGCATAGTGACATTATTAAACAGAAAAAGATGTTGCTTTTTTATTCAATTCTTCAAAATTGGTTGTTAAAACGTAGTAAATTAGTTGTTACTACATCTCCTTTATACTTGGATGGATCTCCTTTTCTACGTGATTTTAAAGAGAAATGTGTTTCTGTGCCCATTGGTGTTGATAAGAAAGTTGATGCCGAAGACGGGAGTGATATTCATTTAATTAAAAAAAAATATTCTGGGAGAAAGATAATATATTCTTTGGGAAGATTAATATATTATAAGGGCTATGAATATCTGATTGACGCTGCTTCTTATTTAGATGATAGTTATATTATATTGATTGGAGGAGGGGGGCCAATGTATACTTTGTTACAAGAACAGATTAAAGATAAAGGACTTGAAGAAAAAGTTAAATTGCTAGGGAGGGTAGCTGATGACATGATGTCTAAATATTACCAAGCTTGTGACCTTTTTTGTATGAGTTCTATTGAAAGAACAGAAGCTTTTGGAATAGCACAAATTGAAGCTATGAGTTTTGGTAAACCTATAGTAGCAACTAAAATACCAGGCTCTGGTGTAGCATGGGTAAATGAAGATGGTGTGACAGGAATAAACGTCGAATGTCGTGATTCTAAAGGATTGGCTATGGCTTTTAAGCAGATATTATCTGATGATGCCTTGTATCATAAACTTTCTTTGGGGGCATTGGTGAGATATCAAACTTTGTTCACTAAAAAAAATATGATTGATAATGTTTTGACAATTTACGAAAAAATGTTACGGTAAAGTGGAGTTGTTGTTAACTGGTGCTTCCGGATTTTTGGGGCGTAATATTTGTTCTATATTGCAAGATAGATATGCTATAAAGACTGTAGGACTAACTCCTTTAAATTATTATGTGGCAAATTTGGCCACGGAAATACCTAAGTTTAGTGAAAAAATCGATATCGTTTTTCATGCTGCAGGCAAAGCTCATTCAATGCCTAAAACAGAGATGGAGAAACAACTTTTTTTTGATGTAAACTTTCAAGGTACTAAAAATTTGTGTACTGCTTTGGAGCGAAGTGGAATTCCTAAAGCGTTTATTTTCATTAGTACCGTTGCTGTTTATGGTTGTGATTCGGGTGAGAATATTACGGAAGAGCATCCTTTGAATGGAATAACTCCTTATGCTCTAAGTAAGATCAAGGCGGAGAAATATCTGGAGGAATGGTGTGGCATGCATAATGTGAAATTGAGTATACTTCGTCCTTCTTTAATTGCCGGTCCTAATCCTCCTGGTAATTTGGGCGCAATGATTTATGGGATTAAGAGTGGCAAGTATCTGAGTATTGCCGGTGGAAAAGCCCAAAAGAGTGTTTTGATGGTGCAGGATATTGCTAATCTGATTCCTCTATTAATAGAGAAAGGAGGAACATATAATGTGTGTGATAGTTATCAACCTAGTTTTCGTGAATTGGAATTGGTGGTTTGCCGGCAGCTAAATAAAAAAAGACCTTTATCTATCCCTTATTGGCTTGCTAAAACTATGGCTATTGTTGGTGATTATCTGGGGGAAAGAGCTCCGATAAACTCTCTGAAGCTTCGCAAGATCACAAACTCTTTGACTTTTAGTAATGAAAAAGCAGTGCGTGAACTTGGGTGGAAGCCTATGAATGTTCTGAAAAATTTTCGGATAGAATAAAGGAGGTGCTCTAAATGGAAATTTTTCTTTGGATTATAGGAATCCTAATAGGAATTCTTTTTTTTGCCTTTTTAGGACTTCAACTTTGGTTTTATTTCATTAAAAAGAACGAATAGTTTATGTATTATCTGCTAATCTTAGTTCTGCTATTCCTGGCAGAACTTTTTTATTTCCGTATTGCTGATAAATGCAATATTATCGATAAGCCAAACGAGCGGAGTTCACACACTCGGATTACTCTGAGAGGAAGAGGAATCATCTTCTATTTGAGTGCATTGACTTTTTTTCTGACGAATCAGTTTGAATATCCTTGGTTTATATTGGCTTTGACCTTGATCACTTTTATCAGTTTTATAGATGATATCCGTTCTACTTCGCAGGGTTTGCGTTTAGTCTTCCATTTTACGGCAATGGCCCTGATGTTCTATCAATGGGGGTTGTTCAGCTTGCCTTGGTGGACGTTGCTTGTCGCTCTGATCGTCTGTACGGGGATTATCAATGCCTATAACTTTATGGATGGCATTAACGGCATTACCGGCGGGTATTCATTGGTTATCCTGGTTTCTTTGGCATATGTGAATGCGGAAGTGATCTCCTTCACAGAACAGAGTTTTATTTATACGATGATTTGTTCTGTGTTGGTGTTTGACTTCTTTAATTTCCGTAAGAGAGCGAAATGCTTTGCCGGTGATGTAGGTTCGGTCAGTATAGCTTTTGTAGTCCTGTTCCTGATCGGGAGTTTGATTCTTCAAACGAAAGATTTCAGCTGGCTTGTATTGCTTGTTGTGTACGGGGTGGATAGTGTGTTGACGATCGTACACCGGTTGTTGCTACATGAAAATATTGGTTTGCCTCACCGGAAACATTTGTATCAGATCATGGCCAATGAACTGAAGATACCACACGTGGCAGTGGCATTGACCTATATGTCGGTGCAAACCGTAGTTCTAGTAGGATATTTGCTGTTACGGGAGTATGGATATGGGTATTTATTAGGGAGCATCTTGGTGTTGGGACTATTATACTTCCTATTTATGAAGAGATTCTTCTATTTACATAAATCAAATTAATTACTCATATATGTGTACCGGAGAAGATAAGCAATTGGAGGCATTTGCGAGGTTTGTTAAACTTACTGGGTTACGGCCCAATCTGGAGCGGAAAGACTGGGCCGGTTTTGCCAAAAGATATAATGGTCCCGGATATGCTCAGAATCAGTACGATAAAAAACTGGAAGAGGCTTATCGGAGATTTACGAAGTAGAAAAGAGATATGCCCTAATGGGTATAGATTTTTGTTTCGTCCCCGATTTTATGCCATGCCAGGTATAAAACTGGGGACATTTCGTTAAACGGGTATAATGTGAATAATCGGACAATAGCAGAGTATGTGAAGTAGATGTATAAGAAAAAATAAGTAATAGCACTGATAATGTGATGATTATAACTTATTCTGCATAACTTGATCCGGATGCCCTGTTTTCTTTTGTCATCTTCCTGCAAATGTTCACCTTTGCAATGTTGATCAACGCAATGTGGATAAAATCAGTAGTAATAACATTAAAAAAAGGAGATGCAGGAATATGGCATTATTTTATAAAGCAGTAAAATCGACTATGGCAACTAAGTCCGGTGATAAGAAATGGCACTTGAACTTGGTGAAGGTAGGCAAGGTGGTATCTACTCAGCAATTGGCTGAGATGATTGCGGAAAAATCGTCGTTGACTCCGGGGGATGTGCATAATGTGGTTCGTAACTTGATGACAGCGATGCGTAGTGCATTGCTGGACAGTAAGACGGTACGTCTGGACGGATTGGGTACTTTTACGATGAAAGCGCGTACACGAGGAAGGGGAGTGGACAAAGAGGAAGAGGTGAACCCGAATCAGGTGGCAGCCCTTCTTTGTCATTTTACTCCTGAATATACTCGTCCTGCGGCTATCGGTACTACCCGGGCTTTGTTTCAGGGTGTTGAGTTCCAGAAAGCGAGTGGGATCGGTGCTTCGGGCAATAATGGTTCCGGAGGTGGTGATGGAGACATAGTAGATGATCCGACTGCGTAGTTAGCGGTTCTATAGGATTAGAATATGAGGAAAAATAATTGGAACATCTTTTTGAAAGTAATCATTGCTGTGGCAAGTGCTATTGCCGGGGTAATAGGAGGTCAGGGATTACTTTGACGGTCAGCCGATCATTTCGGTTGAAATAATAAATGCCGTTGTCTGTTTGAAAGAATGGATAGCGGCATTTTATTATATGGTTTACGGAATCGGTAATTAGGAATAATCTTGTATATTTGTGAGTGAAGCCATTAATAGGAATACGCTATGGCTAAACTTTACCCGATTGGGATACAGAACTTTGAAAGTTTGCGAGATGATAATTACTTTTATATAGATTCTCATTTGAAAACCTCTAAATCTTCAGTTTAGAGGATGAAAAATGCGGGGTAGCATGTGATGGAGTTCAAATTTGACGGGAGTGCGGAAGAGGCTTTGAAACAGATAGAAGAAAAGGGATATGCCGTTCCGTTTGCCAATGATTCCCGCCAACTGATAAAGGCAGGAGTGAACTTTAGCTCGAAAACAAGGAATATTGATAGTTGGATCGTGGACTGACTGTAAGCTTCACATGGCTACATAAATTGATATAAAAAGAATAAAATCTACATTAAGATGATTAGATTTTGTAAGTTTCTGTTTTTTTGTTATTTTTGTATTCAAGTTAGGTTGTTAATTTACTGAATATAGTAACCTTACACAAACAGACAAACATCGTCTTATGAAGAGAAATGTATCATTGCTGAAGTATGCACTGCTGATAGCACTTTGCTGTGTAGCATGTGTAAATGAGAAAGATTTGTATGAACCGTCGGGGGGGGATCCTGGCGAAACGGAAGAGTTGGACCTATCGTTCAAATTCGCTTTGAGATCCGATAAACAGATTCATATATCTGTTACCCGGGCAGATGGAAAAGCTGCTGAGGGGATAGGGGTTGGAGTGTATCTTCAACAGCCTTATGAAGAAGACGGGATTATTTCCGGTAAGCCTCTCTATATGGGCTATACAGATGGGAATGGGCAGATTGATGCTACTATTTCTGTTCCGGCAAACAGTGATAAGTTGTATGTCGCTTCGTTGACAGCCGGTTATCCCGGAGTGCAGGAGATGGATGTGCAACCTTCGATGACGTGCAACTTGACTGCAACAGCCTTTCAAATCAAGACTGCTACTACCCGTATGGTTGCTACCCGGAGTGAAACAGGATTGGATGTTCCCGTCGACCAGAAACTAAGCAATCTTTATGAATTGTATAGCCCTTATACTGATTCGGAGATTGGAAAAGACGGTATACCACTTTTGAATGCCTCTCCGCTTGTTACGAGAGAGGAATTATCTGCTAAGTTTCTAAATTTAATGAATAGTTGGTATCCGGAACAGAAGAATGTGCAGGATGTGGATTTGAAAAAGAGCTCTGATCTGGTGGTGACTGACGAATTGGGAGCGGAAGTGTGGGCTACGTATGTCGGTGATGGGGGATTTTATGTAAATAATGCGACCGTCTACAATGTGTTGACTTATTATAGCTACCAGGAAGGGGAGCTTGGCAGACGTGAAGATATACAGGGACATCGTATGACTTTGTTACTTCCGAATACTCATCAGCAAAGGTGTCCTTCGGGTTTAAAAGTACAATTGTTGTATTGGGACGGAAAACAATATAGTAAGGTATTCCCGAAAGGTGCACGTATCGGTTTTGCTGTGGCACGTGACGGATTGAATATAGCTAATGTAAATGCTGCCAATGGAGGAGTGAATTCAAAAAGTTCCTATAAGTTCAAGAATCAGACCTTCCCGAATGGAGATGTTAATGGCTTTTATTACTCTACCCCATCTTTGAATGCAACGAAAAGGACGAATGCGGTGATTCGAAATGTGCCCGATTATAACTGTTGCATTATGGGCTTCGATATTCGCCCTTATGATGATCCGAAAGCTGATTATGATTTTAATGATGTGATGATAAAGCTTACCGCATCACCGGTATCTGCCATAAAACCGGAAGAAGACATTCCGGTGATCGATGAATTTACTCCATCGGAGGCTGTTTACGGTACATTGGCCTTTGAAGACCAGTGGCCTAAGATGGGGGACTATGACTTCAACGATTTTGTGATGAATTACAGTTATGAGTTGGAGAAAGGGGATAATAATATGATTACTGCTCTAAAGTTGACTTTCGCACCGATTGCAAAGGGAGCAGCTTCATGGACGCATATCGGTGTGGGCATCGAACTGCCGCTTTCGGCTGACAATATCGACAAAGCAAAGTCGGAAGGTGCTACACTTGAAGAGGGTAATGACCGGGCCACTTTTATTGTCTGGAATGATGTTAATACTGCTTTCGGTACGACTGAAGGATATGTGAATACGGAGGGTGCGGCGGTCGAAGTTTCCGCTATTCCGGTTGAAGTAACCGTACGACTGAAGACTCCTGTCAGCAGCTTGTTAACTCAGAAGTTTAATCCGTTTATTTTTGTCAACAGCCGTCAAAGAGAAATACATCTGGTAGATTATAAGCCGACAAAACATGCCGACACTTCACTCTTCGGGACAGAAAATGACAGATCGGATCCTGGGGCTGAAGTTTATTATCGTATGGATAACCGATATCCATGGGCTCTTGATTTCCCGCGGAAGGAAGACTCTTCACCGGCGTGGAATTATCCCAAGGAAAGAGTTATCATTACGAAAGCATATCCTAATTATGAGAAATGGGTGCTTGATCAATCCAATCTTTCCTGGTTTGACGCGAGTGTGTCGGGGAACGTGAATAAGGAATTCTTATATTAAGGAGAAAAACAAAATCCTCCGTAGAAAAAAGGTATCTACGGAGGATTATTTATTTTTTCTTTCTTAAGTCTCTCCCTTCGAACCGACAGATTGCCTCTATCCATTCTTCGGTCAGTGGCTTGGATTCGTGTCTCTCCAGATCGAATGTCACCATGACCGAACGACAGATGCATTTCACTTCCATTGTTTCGGTGTCGATGACCCGTTGCAGCAGATGAAAGCTTTTGGTTCCGATTTCGCAAACTGCGGTTTGTACGGCGATGTGGTCCGATGAAAAAATCTGTGCCAGAAAGTCGGCTTCAATGTGTACGACTACAATGCCGTCTTTTTCCCAGTCGACTCCCGGGCATACAGAAGCGAAATATTCTGTTTTGCCGAGATCGTAAAATGAAAAATAGACGGTGTTGTTGACGTGTCCGAATTTGTCTACGTCGTTGAATCGTAGTTGTATAGGTAAACTGTGATGAAATTCGATTTCTTCCATTTGTTTTCTCTTAACCTTTGTTATTATTGGGCAAAATTAGTATTTTTGCACGTTATTCTCACAAGAAATAGATCAAGAAATGATAGAAGACATTAAAAAAGCTTGTCAAGTGATGAGCGAAGGCGGGGTGATTCTCTATCCCACCGATACGGTTTGGGGAATTGGCTGTGATGCTACCAATGAAGACGCTGTGCGCCGGGTGTATGAGATAAAACGACGTGCTGACAGCAAGGCGATGCTGGTATTGGTAGACTCGCCGGTGAAAGTGGAATTCTATGTGCAGGATGTTCCTACGGTAGCTTGGGATTTGATTGAGGTTGCCGATAAGCCATTAACTATCATTTATTCCGGTGCTCGCAACCTGGCTTCAAATCTGCTTGCAGAGGATGGAAGCGTAGGCATCCGGGTGACAAACGAGGCGTTTTCCCGTCGTTTGTGCCAGCAGTTTCGCAAAGCGATTGTCTCGACATCTGCCAATGTCAGCGGACAACCGGGAGCAGCCAATTTTAATGAAATCAGCGAAGAAATAAAATCGTCGGTGGATTACATTGTCAATTTTCGACAAGATGATATGAGTCGTCCTAAACCATCGAGTATCATTAAACTGGATAAAGGTGGAGTGATCAAGATTATTCGCGAATGATGGAAAAAGAAAAGATAAGTTTATTACAGCGCTTTATTATCTGGCGCGAGAATAAAATCAAAGAAAAGCAGTTTATTCTCATTTTAAGTTTTCTGGTCGGTATTTTTACTGCCATTGCTGCACTGCTCCTAAAATTCTTTATTCATACGATACAGAATTTCCTGACAGATAACTTTAATACGACGGAGGCCAACTACCTGTATCTGGTTTATCCGGTGGTCGGTATTTTTCTGGCAGGATGGTTTGTACGCAATATCGTAAAGGATGATATCAGCCATGGAGTCACGAAGATTCTTTATGCAATTTCGAGGAGGCAGGGGCGTATCAAAAGACATAACATCTGGTCGTCGACCATTGCCAGTGCCATTACCATCGGTTTCGGCGGATCGGTAGGAGCCGAGGCACCTATTGTGTTGACCGGATCGGCAATCGGGTCGAATTTGGGAAGTATGTTCAAGATGGAGCACCGTACACTGATGTTGCTGGTAGGCTGTGGAGCGGCGGGTGCCATCGGAGGTATTTTTAAAGCGCCTATTGCCGGACTGGTGTTTACGCTTGAAGTACTGATGATCGACCTTACCATGTCGTCTTTATTACCATTGCTGATTTCGGCTGTCACGGCTGCCACTGTTTCGTATATTACGACCGGGCAGGAGGTTCAACAAT
>OBXJ01000393.1_pt1 | contig 27245 bp, 22 predicted proteins | sample 1495401 | NCBI WGS metagenome assembly OBXJ01 (sample SAMEA2580149, study PRJEB22360) | human gut metagenome | biome: human gut; feature: human-associated habitat; material: faeces | place: Denmark | collected 2008/2010 | reverse complement strand
ACAATCAGATATAACGGTCTTGAATACACAATTGTGTTTCAAAAAACGTACGTCTTTTGAAACACAATTTTTACTCTCCGCACTAAATGCAAGGAGGATAGATAAATGACTGATAATTAAAACGATGTAGAAAGATTTGCACAGATAAAAAAAGCGTCTTATCTTTGTTACATCAGACGTACGTTTTTTGAAACACAATTGTGTATTCAAGACCGTTATATCTGATTGTAATACACAAACTTACGCATAATAAAAGTTGTATCAAACAGTCTTTCCGGACTTATACGAAGATGTATAGGTCCGCAATGCATCTTTGATACGATTATTCACTTTAATATCTTAGTATATGAATAGAACTTTTATTATGCGAGAGTGTCTCGGTAAAGCCTTATGGCTGTGTTTTTGCCTTTCGATAACAGGATGTGCGGAAGATGACAGAATGGCTCCCCTGTCGGCTGACAGCGGGGATACTGCCGGCGAGTTAATTCCTATCCATATCAGTCTGACGGGTGACAACGACTATCATTCTTCCTCTTTTAATGACGCTTCGACCCGTAGCCACTCTCCCCTGATCGCCGAATGGGTGGGAGTAAAAGCTTTCTCACCTACACGCACAGGAGAGCAACCGGACTACGAAGGTCCCCGGATAGCCTCAATGGAACTGACGGAAGATACCCTGCCCCGTGTAAGTACCCGTGCAACAGTGCCTGTGGGAGTCTATTTCCGGCTGATTGTTTTCCGGAAGTCCGGAAGTGAATATGTCTTCCAGTCGGCTGCCGATTACACCTCCAATGGTACGGGCACTCCTGTACTCAAACAAGGGAGACTGCTGACACGCTCGGGAACGATACGTGTGGTGGGTTACTCCTTTAATACCACTACAGCTGCCGACTTGGGAACTATGCCTTCCACGTATGCCTACAACAGCAGCACAGTGTCTATCCCTAACATGAGCAAGGACTTCATGACCTTCGATTCCGGAGATATAACGAATGTAAATAGCCTCAGCCACAATCTTCCGGTGAGTTTCAATCAGAAGTTGTGCAAACTGACAATTACCATCAGTCCTACCGGATTTCCAAGCAATACGATCACCAATTGCACGGGTGTATATGTAAAGCAAGGGGGAAACTCCACATCATGGAAGATCGGCCCTTCGACCAATGTGGTGGCCGCCAACACGAATAATACGGCGGCATTCAGTCCGAGCACGACCCTAAGTACAACCATACGCATGGTTCCGTTTGCAGGGGCCAGAACGATAACAGTGCATTTCAATACACTGACGGTAGGCGGACGGATTGTGAACAACAACACCGAAATCACGTCCACCCAAAGCGTACAGTTGAAGGAAGGGAAAAGCTATACACTAAAAATACAGTTTAAAAAAGGTCCCGGAATCAATGTGTTGGAGAGTGATATAAACCTTACAGGTAACGGGTGTACGGCTCAGGATAAGAAAGACCTGGCCAAATTGGTATGGGCGGACGGGAATCTGAAAAGTACAGGAGCGAGTAATAATTATGTGTGGGGAACCAATTCAGAATACGGATATTTTTATCAATGGCATAAAGATTATAATGGAAACAATATAGATCCATGTACGAGACTTAACCCTACCACGTATGGTTCAGGGTGGCGACTGCCAACAAAAAACGAATGGACAAAATTTGCAAGATGCTGTAATGTAAACTCCAAAGTAACTATTGGAGGTGCAAATGGAATGTGGTTTTTGAACTCAACAAAGGGAGTATTTATGCAATTGGCCGGTTGGCGTGACTCTGATGCAGGAACATCCGCAACAACTTGGCCTGGTACTTTCGGCCTTTATCCCTCTGAAACAACAGGCTGGTTGTTAGATATTGACTTGGGATTTATTCGCGTGCATGACATAGGCGCCACATCTGCCGGAATGACTGTCCGTTGCGTAAAAGGTACCAAACAATAATATTCACTTTTAAACTTAACAAATCATGAAAACCGAACTCAAAGGCTGGCTTGCGGACAATACCGTGACCACCGACAACAAAGAAGACAAAATCCTGGTATTGGAAAGCGCCGGAAACCTGACACTATCCGATGTACTGGATGAAATGAAGAAAGAAGATACCGGCTTGCGGGCAGAGACTTTAAAGCATGCCGTCGACCTCTTTCAGCGTACGGTATCGGAATTGGTACTGAACGGATACTCTGTCAATACGGGGTTATTCCGTGCTGTTCCCCAGTTTCGCGGTGTAATAGACGGTAGAGTATGGAATCCTGAGAGAAATTCTATCTATGTTTCCTTCAATCAGGATAAGGATTTACGTGAAGCTATCGCACGAACCGGCGTGAAAATTCTGGGAGCCAAAGGCGATTCGGCCTATTTCATCGGTGGTGAAGACGCCGCCACCCGTGCTACGGACGGTAGTGCAACTGCAGGACGTAACTATCGCTTACAAGGCAAGAACATCAAAGTAGCAGGTACAGATCCTGCCGTAGGTATCGTCTTGATTGATGAAAAAGGCACGGAAACGAAGCTACCGATGGATATGATAGCAGTAAACAACCCTTCGGAAGTACTGGTACTCCTACCGGCAGACCTGACAGACGGAATATACAAACTGCGACTGACCACACAATATACCAGTGGCAACCGGCAACTGAAGACACCACATGTCATCAGCCAAACCATCGTAATAGGCAATACAACCGAGGGCGACGGAGATATTGTGGACGACCCGACAGCATAAATCATACCGCATCGCTTCCCTTATGCAGGGGTGCATCGATATCTTGTGCAGTTCTGCACAAGGTGCCGGTGCACCCCTGCACAATGCGGCAATGCAACCAAGCTCTAAAATTACTGATAAACCTGTACCGGAAGTTCTCCCCTTAAAGCCCCCAAAGCATTCAATGCCAAAGCCTCCATCTCATCTTCTCCCGGATACACGAAAACGGGAGCAAGGAAAGAGATACGTTCCCTTAAACGGGAAATTACATAATCGGAATAGGCAATGCCTCCGGTCAGCAGGATGGCGTCTACCTTTCCACATAAAACAGTAGAGGCAGCACCGATACTTTTGGCCACATTGTAGATCATGGCATCGAGCACCAACCGGGCATGGTCATCACCTGCCTCAATGAACTGAATAATGGCAGGAATATCAGTAGTTCCCAAATGGGCGGTAAGCCCGGCACGACCCGAAATTCGTTTCTTCAATTCATCTTTGGTGAATTTCCCGCTGAAACAAAGGTCTATCAGTTGTCCGGCGGGAAGAGTTCCGGCTCTTTCGGGTGAGAAAGGCCCTTCGCCATCCAATGCATTATTGGCATCGACTGCACGCCCATGACGATGGACTGCAACAGAAATACCTCCTCCCAAATGGCAGACGATCAAATCAAGATCTTCATAACGAGTGCCATGTTCGGCAGCATAACGACGGGCAATAGCTTTCTGATTCAGTGCATGCCAGATAGTGATACGCGGCATCAAAGGCGAACCGGTAATACGGGCAACCTCTTCCAGTTCGTCCACCACACCCGGATCTGCAATAAACGCCCGGCATCCGGGTAAAGCTGCGGCCAATTCATCGGCTATCAAACCTCCCAGATTGCAGGCATGTGTACGCATAGCGTGAAGGGTATCCCGCTTCATGGCTTCGTTAACCTCATAAACTCCACCGGGAATAGGCTTCACCAAGCCTCCGCGTCCAATGACAGCATCGAACCGGAAAGGAATATTGTTTACCTCCAACTCTCGGAGAACAAGCGATTTACGAAATTCGAACTGATCGATCACCCGGGGGAAGGCAGACAACTCTTCCACCGTATGGCGGATGTTGCGTACCAACAAAGGAGTTTCATTTTCATAAACAGCGATCTTTGTTGAAGTGGAACCGGGATTGATAACAAGGAGCCTTTCCCCCCGTCCATTCTTCACAGAAGACGGAGTAGAGCTTATATTCAGTTTATCCATATTCTTAGTTTAATTATGATCATCATTCGGAGCATCTTCCTCTCTCTGCCGACCGGGTAGAAGCTGTCAGACACGCCATCGCAATACTATAATACTTGGAAAGTCCGGAATCACTGCGTGACGGTAACACCACCGGGCAAATGGGGCCTTGCAGCAATCCTGCCATATCGGCTTTGGCAAACAACGAAACAGATTTATAGAAAGCATTGCCCGACTCGATATTGGGGAATATCAATACATCGGCCTGTCCGTTGATGGGCGATACAATTCCTTTAATATCCCCGCTGGCCTGCTCGCAAGAGGTGCGTACATCCAACGGACCATCGATAATCACATTACCAAACTCTCCGGCTTCGGCCAACTCCACAATATTAACATAATCGAGCGAATGGGGAAACTTGGCACTTACCTTCTCCGTACAATGGATCAAAGAGATACGGGGTTGTTCTATCCCAAACCGCCGGCAAGTACAGATGGCATACCATATCATCTCAATGCGTTGTTGCAAAGTGGGACGAGGAATAACAGCGGCATCTGAGAAGAACAATAATTTATCATATGTCGGAATCTGCATTACGGCCAAATGAGTCAGAATCTTCCCCTTAGGCAGCAAGCCTTTCTCCTTGTCGAGAATGGCATGAAGCAAATTGTCAGTATTGATAATACCTTTCATCAGAATATCGGCTCCCCCTTCCCGAACAATACGAACAGCTTCACGCGCTGCCTCATCGGGATCTTCAATGTGGAGGGTCTTCACATATTCCGGGTACTTCTGCAGACTGGGATACTTTTGCAGGATGGCCGAGTCACCAATCATCAGGAATTCCGCAATCTCTTCGTCGAGTGCACGGGCAATGGCATATTCTGTATTCGGATCGTTGGCACAGACAACGGCAATCCGTTTCCGTCGGTTTAAGGTTTTGAGATGGGCTGTCAGTTGGTCAAAGTTTCTAATAGGTTCCATAACGTTAGATTTTTAGCAAATATCAGAAAAAGGATCGAGAAGTACATCATGGAATACTGAAAAAATAGACAAACCGAGTAACATTTTGATATAATACAACGCTTTCATTTCTACGGATGCAGGTAATTTCGTTTTTTAATGTAAATTTGTGTCCTGTTAAACTCCTATAATCAAACAGAACCATGAAAACAAAAACATTTCTCGCTCTTTTCTGCCTGTTGTGTATCAGTTCAGGCTTTTCATCGTGCCAACGTCATTCATCCGACCAGTGGAAATTGGTTTGGGAAGATAATTTCGACCAGAAAACAGGCTTTGATCCACAGGTCTGGAGTAAAATACCACGTGGCAAATCGGACTGGAATAACTATATGACCGACTTCGATTCCTGTTTCGATATGCGTGACGGCAATATGGTGCTGCGAGGCATCATCAATTACAGCCAGCCCAATGATACAGCACCCTATCTGACCGGAGGAATCTACACCAAAGGGAAAAAAGCATTCAGCAACGGACGCCTCGAAATACGCGCCAAACTGAACGGTGCACGTGGCGAGTGGCCAGCCATCTGGATGCTCCCGATAGATGCTCCCTGGCCGATGGGTGGAGAAATCGATATCATGGAACGTCTGAATCACGATACAATCGCTTATCAGACTATACATACCAATTATACGCACAATCTGGGTATCAAAGACAATCCGTTATCACACTCCGTAGGTGCGATCAATCCCGACGACTACAATGTATATTCAGTAGAAATGTATCCGGACAGCATTGCATTCTATATCAATGATACACATACTTTCACCTATCCCCGCATCGAAACAGACAAAGAAGGGCAGTTTCCTTTCGACCAGCCTTTCTATCTACTGATCGACATGCAGTTGGGTGGCTCGTGGGTAGGGGCTGTAGACCCGAAAGAACTCCCGGTGGAGATGTATGTAGATTGGGTAAGATTCTATCAGAAAGAGAAATAGAACCTTTTTACCCTACAAGCGTTAAAGACAAATCAGATATCAGCTTATTAAATCACTTTATTAAATGAACTTACAATTTCCCCCATTTCTGCACGAAGGCGATAAAGTAGCCATCGTATCGCCTTCAAGCAAAATAGACAGTATATTCCTGAAAGGTGCCAAGACGCGTCTAAGCTCCTGGGGACTTACTCCTGTCATGGGAGATCATGTCCGAAGTTCATGGGGCTCGTATGCCGGTGCCACCCATCAGCGCCTCAAAGATTTTCAGGTAGCCATGGACGATGAAGAAATTAAGGCCATCTTGTGCAGCCGTGGTGGTTACGGAGCGGTTCACTTGCTGGATAAGCTGGACTTCACACGCTTTCGTAACCACCCGAAATGGCTGATCGGGTTCAGTGACATCACTGCGCTCCACAACTTATTTCAATACAATGGTTTTGCCTCACTCCATGCTCCCATGGCACGCCATCTCGCTGTAACAGGAGAGGAGGATCCATGTTCATTATATCTCCGCGACATTCTTTTCGGTAAACTGCCCGGATATAAATGCCACCGCCATAAGTTGAATCATCTGGGACAGGCCAAAGGCATCCTGCGAGGCGGCAACATGGCTGTGTTCCACGGTCTCCGCGGAACACCATACGATATTCCTCCCGAAGGTACGATCCTCTTCATCGAGGATGTGGGCGAACGTCCTTATGCCATCGAACGCATGATGTATAACCTGAAATTGGGAGGCGTACTTGAAAAGTTATCCGGACTTATCATCGGACAATTTACCGAATACAAAGAAGACTATTCACTGAAAAAGGACCTTTACAGCACACTGGATGCCTTGGTGAAGGAGTATGACTTCCCCATATGTTATGACTTTCCGGTGGGACATGTGACAGAGAACCTACCACTAATCAACGGTGCGGAAGTGGAGTTCGTATCCGGAAAGAAAGGAGTGGAATTGTTAATAAACCCTCCTATCTGACTCACCCTACAGTGAAAATCATTAATTTTGAGGCTTTAAACTCCAAAAGCATAATTATGAAAAGAAACTCTATGTTCATACTGTCAGCTTTCATCCTGTTTTCTGCTTTCTCCTGCGGAACAAACGGCAGCAAGACCACTTCGACCGACATCACCGAGAAAAAGGTAATTGTCCAAGTGCCCCAATTTGACGCAGACAGTGCTTACAAGTACATACAGGCGCAAGTCGACTTCGGACCGCGCACACCAAATTCTAAAGGTCATGTTGCCTGTGGAGACTACCTGGCCGCCAAACTGGCCGAACATGGAGCCAAAGTGATCAGCCAAAACGCTGAATTACCCGCATACGACGGTACACTGCTGAAAGCACGCAACATCATAGGATCTTTTAAGCCCGAAAGCAAAAAACGCATCGCACTCTTTGCGCATTGGGATACCCGTCCATGGGCCGACAATGATCCGAATGAAAAGAATCATCACACACCGATACTGGGCGCCAATGATGGAGCAAGCGGAGTGGGTGTATTACTCGAAATTGCCCGCCAGATCAACCAACAGCAACCGGAACTGGGAATCGACATCATCTTTCTGGATGCGGAAGATTACGGAGCACCTCAGTTTTATACAGGCGAACATCGGGAAGACCAGTGGTGTCTCGGCGCACAATATTGGGCACGAACCCCACACGTAGATGGCTATAATGCCCGCTTCGGAATTTTACTCGATATGGTGGGCGGCAAAGATGCTACTTTCTTTAAAGAAGTATATTCCGAGAAATATGCCAAAGGTATCAACAAGAAGGTATGGAAAAAGGCTAACGACGCCGGATACGGACGTTACTTTATTAACGAAGTAGGCGGTCAGATCACTGACGATCATCTGTTTATCAATCGCCTGGCAGGTATCCCGACTATCGACATCATTCCAAACGACGAAAATTGTGAACTGTCCAGCTTCGGACCGACCTGGCACACCGTGAATGACAATATGGATGCCATCGACCGCTCTACACTCAAAGCTGTGGGACAAACGGTACTGGAAGTTATTTATAACGAGAAATAATTATTTATCATGTCAATCAACGAATTACAAGACGAAGTCGTTGCTGAATTCAGCGACTTTGATGACTGGATGGATCGCTACCAGTTACTTATCGACTTAGGAAACGAGCAGGAACCGCTCGACGAGAAATATAAAACGGAACAGAATCTGATTGAAGGTTGCCAAAGCCGTGTATGGCTTCAGGCAGACGAAGTAGACGGGAAAATTATCTTTAAAGCAGAAAGCGATGCACTGATCGTGAAAGGCATCATAGCACTGTTGATTAAAGTCGTATCGGGACATACACCCGACGAGATTCTTAATTCGGAACTCTACTTTATCGACAGAATCGGTCTGAAGGACCACCTATCCCCCACTCGTAGCAACGGATTGTTGTCGATGGTGAAACAAATGCGGATGTATGCACTCGCATTCAAAGCCAAAGAGGCCAAAGGCTAAATCTCCAGATAAGGATGTGTCAGGACTCGTATTCACCACAGATCACACCGATTTACACAGATAGATATTACTGGTTATCAGCAGATTAAAATCATCCTGTGTTAATATCTGCGTAATCTGTGGTGAATTATGACGTACCTCCATCTTCTTCATCCACCTGATACTCCAGAATATCCCCCGGCTGGCAATCTAGCACTCTACAGATCGCCTCAAGGGTAGAGAAACGAATCGCTTTGGCCTTTCCCGTTTTCAGGATAGAAAGGTTGGCAGGCGTAATGTCAATCTTCTCTGCCAACTCCCCCAAAGATATTTTTCTTCGGGCCATCATTATGTCAAGGTTTACTATTATAGCCATAATTCTATTAATTTTTCAATATTCGGATTCAGATAGTAAGATCTTGTTCTTCTTTCATCTTCAACCCGATGGCGAATACCTCGCCTACAATTAGTGAAACCAGTCCCAGAATGACCAGCATCACAGAATCTATGCTTGTCTCCATAGAATATCCGGACAACGAGAAGACTGAAGACAACTCATAATCATTCATCAGGGCCGGCACTGCCTCACTAATAAAGTTCAGCAACAAGGCGACTCCCAACCATCGCAACCGACGGACATTCTTCCAATTAAAAATATCCGATTTATTGATAGCTACAATCAGCTGAATAAAAAGCACTGTTGACGCAATGATGGCAAAAACAGCCAGAAGCCCGGAAATCACCTGGGCAACCATCATCCAGGTACTCCTGTCGACTTTTACATTCGTAACCATCTGTGTATAGGCAACGGGGACATAAGAGCCGGTCTTTTCATTATAGACAGAATCTTTAAAGGACGAAAAATCCTTGGGCATCAGTGTGGCAATCCGAAAGTTGATAGCCTGCTCTACACTTTGATTACCGGAATGACTTATCTTCATCCCTTCGGAAAAGCCATGACCGAAATCACGCCCCATATTAAACACCGAATAACAGAATACCAGAAAAACCAGTAAACATAGTATGTTCAATCTTCTTTTCATATTATGACTTATTATTCAATCTTTATCGTTTATTTTCATTCATCTTTCCGCCACGTTCCCGGAACCGTAACCTGCTTTATCCGAAGAAAACAGCCTACGAACACCATAGCCGCCACTGCTATCAATAGATAATAGGGAGTCGTACCCGTCACATCCCTGATTGTATCTGCATCGGGATAGGTCAGACTCAGCATGACAGAAATACTGTTGTTCACAATGTGTATCAGGATACAAGGAATCAGACTTCGTGTCCGATAATAAACCCATGCCAGCAAAAGGCCTCCAAAGAAGGCTGCAACTATCTGAGCCGGATTCAAATGAAATACTCCGAAAAGCAGTGCCGAAAGGAAGATGGCTTTCCGGGGAGAATAGCGTTCAAGCAATGCTTTAGTGGCACCACCACGGAACAGAAGTTCCTCAAGAATCGGCCCCAACAAAGTAATGGCCACAATGCCTAACCAACCGGACTGGAGAGCGTCGAACTGCTGTTCCAGAATATCAGGTACCCAAGATAAGACGGCAGTCAACAGATCCATCAGGACAGTCATCGACAAGCCTATCAGAAACGTTATGATCAGAAATGGAAATGAAATGAATGACCAACTTGTCTTGTCTTTGGGTATATAGTGTGCTTTCCATAAATAAAAAAACATCACTGCCATGGAAAGCAGCATCGAAGGAGCCAATGTCAACTCCGAAACCCGGGTGGCATCTACGCTCCCACCATTCATACGGGCAATGATAGTAAAAGGAATACCGATCAGCCCACCGCAAATAAGCTGGATTCCCAGATAAATCAGAATTAATTTGATCGCCGTTTTCATTCAGTCTTTTGTTTTAAATATGTACAAAGATAACGGTTTTAATTGACTACCGCTTCGGTAGAAGAGCTATTTGTATGGTGACCATGCAAAACTGAACTACATACAAACAAAGCTAACATGGAGATGGATACTACCAACATCGTAATGCTCATCAATGACTTTCTCATAAAACTTACTTTGAAGATTCGTTATGTTATTCAATAATAATTTATCGTTTTTCGATATGCAAAGATTCATATTAATTTTCACCTAAACAAGTAATTCGATAATTATTTATCGATAAACAATAAATATAGAATGTTTTTCGATATTTGTAGAGGATAAACGCTGATATAAAGAAGCCTCAAAGAACCAGCGTCAGGGAGAGTATATCCATTTGATAGCGTATTACACCTTTAGACGTCACTCTGACACTATTCATCCTAATCTACTGACACGCACTAAAACACAAATCATCAAACAGGAAGAAGAAAATGCATACAAGACGCATATAACATGCAATAAGATGCAACATCGACCGAAGATTTCCAATAAATATGCATGATATCTTTAGAAGAGAGGTCACATACCATTAAAAGAAAGACATCATTGGGTTAAAACAAAAGCTTCATTAGTTCAAAACTTCACCTGCATGAAGCCGGAAGAGAGACAAAAGAGGACATTTGCATGCCTGCAATCATTTTTCAGCACGCATAGAATGATCAGGGAGAGAATAACGATTTGCACCTTAAAACAGAATATTCTGCAAATTAAAGAACACAGAACAGGCTCAAAACAGAACAAGAGACATGTATTATCCGCAATCAGGATGACTATCTGAAAAGCCGAATTCACAAAATAAGCTCCTATTTAAGAGCCGGAAGATAACGGGCCGAATATAACTCACTCAGTGGCAAACAAAAAACACAAAATGTCAATTGACATTTTGTATTTTCCCCAAAAGCGCTTCCACATCGGCTGCATCCTGATGAAGCTGCGCTATCAATCCTTCAATCCCATCGAACTTCAGCTCCGGACGGAGATATTTTACAAAAGAGAGCCGGATAAATTTATCGTAAATATCGGAATGAAAATGGAGGATATTCACTTCTATCGAACGTTCGGGACCATTCCCTATCGTGGGACGAGTACCGATATTGAGCATACCATTATAAGTATGCCCGTCGAACGTGACATGAACTGCATAGACACCATCGGCAGGAACCAACTTATCAGGATCGTCTACACTGAGATTGGCCGTAGGGAATCCGATTTTCCTTCCTACCTGATAACCGCTCACCACCGTACCATCCAGAAAATAGTCGTAACCCAGACAACGTGCAGCTCGATCTACTTCGCCCTGATGCAACATCTTACGAATGACAGAAGAGCTTATATGGAGATCATCACACACACAGGCACGAGCACGAATCACCTCTATTCCCATTTCAGAGCCATAACGGCAATAATCCTCAAAGCCTTCACTACGATTGTGTCCGAAGCGGTGGTCATATCCGATGACAAGTGTCTGCACCCGATAACGGTCTCTCAGGATATCGGACATAAATTCATGGGCAGTCAGATGTGATACTTCACGTGTAAAATCAAGCATAAAGCAATAATCCACACCCATTTCTTCAAGCAGCGCCAGTTTCTCTTCCGAAGTGGTCAATAACTCCGGACGATAGTCTGCATTCATCACCTTACGAGGATGAATGGGAAAAGTAATCAGTGCAGAACGCAATCCACGAGCCGCAGCCAACTCTCTGACTTGTTCTATCAGAAAGCGATGCCCCATATGTACTCCATCGAAGAAACCGATGGTGGCAACACATGGTTCGGGTAGAACTCCCGGTATATTACGGATTATCTGCATGCTGTTTCTCCTATTTATTTTAATTCTCGGCAAAAAGCGGTCTCCAGTCTTCACCGGGTTTCACTGTATAGGTAGAGATGCCCAATGCCTGGGCGCCCTGGCAGTTGGCTTCGGAGTCATCTATGAAAAAAGTTTCGCGCGGATCGAGGTTTGCATCATCAAGCACTCCCCGGAAAATCTCTTCAGCGGGCTTTAGCATTTTCATTTCATACGAGAGGTACATCTTTTCAAAATAGTCTTCTACACGGAAGCCCCGATACGGAAACGCATGCTCACATGCCCACTTCCAATGTATCTCGTTGGTATTGCTCAGCAGATAGACCACATATTTCTCGCGGAGTTTCAATAACATATCAAGCTTAAAACGTGGGATATCCACCAAGAAACTATTCCAAGCAGCATCAATTTGCTCATCCGTCACCTCCTGAGTTATCTGCCCGCGGATACTATCACGAAACTGGGCTGACGAGATCAACCCTTTCTCATGTTGCATAAAGATTCCCTGCTGAGAATACATGCCTAACAATTCGTCCACCTTCTCTAATCCCAACTTCCGGAAGTTTTCTATACAACGCTGACGGTCGAGATTAATCAATACACCACCAAAATCAAAAATAAGGTTTTTAATTCCTTTTCTTTTCATCTCTATTCTGTTTTTGAAAGCTTATACACGACAGAGCACGCAAAGGAAACGGAGTTTTTATATCCTGTTCATAAAAGACACTTTCTTTGCGTCCACTGTGATAAATAGCTTTCATTTTCATTTCTGAGTTAAACGTTTAACCAAGCGAATCAATTCTCCAATCCACAAGACGAGAGAAGAAGAACCGATGATGATAAGCCATGTTTGCCAGTCGAGCGGTTCTGTACGGAATACAGCTCCACCGAACTGCACTATAAGAAACTGCCCACCCAGGATGGCCAGTACAATCAATTCCATTCCGTACGACTTCGTAAGACCCTTGAATGCTGAATCGGTAGTGCCAAACACACGGGCGTTGAACAGATTCCAAAACTGAAGCATTACAAAGAAGGTGAAAAAAATGGTCAACCGCTGTACCGTCATTCCACCGTCGGCATTTGTAAAGTAGTATATCATCGCCATCAGTACTACCAGAAAGAGTGTACCGACACCGAATATATTATGTTGCATCGCTTTACTAATAATAAAATCAGTACTGCGACGCGGTTTATCGTTCATAACACTCTCACTTGGCGGAATAGAAGCCAAAGCTAAAGCGGCAAATGTATCCATGATGAGATTTACCCATAACATTTGGGTCACAGTCAACGGTAGTTCTGTTCCCACAATAGAACCGAGCAATACGATGAGAAGTGCCACAAAGTTAATGGTCAGCTGAAATACGATGAAACGCTGGATATTCTTATAAAGTGACCGCCCCCACATCACAGCAGTCCCGATACTGTTGAAAGAGTCGTCCAGCAAAGTGATGTCACTGGCCTCTTTGGCAACTGAAGTTCCGGTACCCATCGAAAGCCCTACCTGTGCATGATTGAGCGCCGGCGCATCGTTCGTTCCGTCTCCGGTCACAGCCACAACGGCTCCTTTCTGCTGCAGCAATTGTACCAGACGTTGTTTGTCGGTAGGACGGGCACGCGACATAATTTTCAAGTCCATCACTCTATCCAATGCTTCTTCATCACTCAATTCGGCAAAAGCAACTCCGGTAATGCGATTGCGTTCCGTATCTTCCGGTTTCCACAGCCCGATCTGACGCGCAATCTCAGTTGCGGTGCCCGGAGTATCCCCGGTCACAATCTTGATACCGATACCTGCCGACTGGCATTTAGCTACTGCCGCAGGCACATCGGGACGTATAGGATCGGAAATGGCAACGACTCCAAGGAAATTAAGATTATTTTCTGAAACAAGTGCCACACAGTCATCCGGTTCGTTATCTTCCACCAAACGGAATGCAAAACCAAGTGTACGCATAGCCATATTCTGATAACCCAGTAATTGTGCTTCGACAGTCGAACGATATTCCATACTATCCACACGACGGCCATCGAGAATCACCTCCTTACATTTGCCAAGCACGATTTCGGGCGCACCTTTTATATATAATACCTTTTTGCCTATCAACGGCGACTTCACCAAAGTAGCCATAAACTTACGTTCAGTCGAGAACGTCAATTGGTCGAGCACCCGTGCTCCTTCTCTGAGTTCAAGATAGTTACGTTTCTGGCTATTCAGCCACAGCAACAAGGCAACTTCCGTAGGATTACCTACTCCTTTCGGCTTCTCACCCTCTCCCGTTTCTTCAAGAAAAGCAGTGGAGTTAGCACTAATCCCTTCCGCAATCAGTCTGCTGATATCGTCATCTGCCAGTTTCCCACCATCTTTCAAACCATAGAAATTGGGCTCGTGCACCTGCATCAGATTTTGTGTCAACGTACCGGTCTTGTCTGTACAAATCACGGTAATCGCCCCCATTGTTTCGCAAGCGTGCATCTTACGCACCAAATTGTTAGTGGCAAGCATACGGCGCATATTCAGTGCCAGGCTGAGGGTCACACTCATAGGCAATCCCTCGGGAACGGCAACCACGATCAGGGTAACCGCCATCATGAAATATTTCAATGTACGCTCCAACACCGGCAACCAGTCATGCCAACCGTTCAGAGCCCCAAAATCGAAATACAGTACAACGTCTTTTATAAAGAAAATAAGGAAAGCAAGTCCGGCTACGGTAAAACCGATCTTACCGATCAGGTTGGCCAATTTGGTCAGCTGGATATTCAATGGTGTAGGCTCCGTAGTTTGTTCCGTACTCTGACGTGCCACTTTCCCAATCTCCGTAGCATCTCCCACACGAAGTACCTTCATCGATCCATGACCATCGACCACAGTTGTACCGCGCATCACCAGATTGGAAGCATACGTAGCTTCTTCATCAAAATCGGCTTCGATTATTGTTTTATTAATCACCGGTTCCCCGGTCAGGTTCGATTCGTTCACCTGCAAAGAAATAGCTTCTATCAGTTCGCCATCTGCGGGAATCTCTTCACCGGTCTCCAATACCACAATGTCACCTACTACCACATCTTTACGCGGAATCTCCTGAATACGCCCGTTACGAATCACCTTTACTAAAGTCTCTTCAGTAACGGCATTCAGTAAATCGAATTTCTTATTGGCATCGTATTCGAAATAGAAACCGATACCGGTTGCCAACAGGATAGCGGCTATAATACCGATCGTTTCGGCATACTCATTCTCGATAACGGAAATGATAAGAGAGAATACAGCTGCAATAAGCAGCACACGTACAACAGGATCTTCAAATTTTTCCAAATAAAGCTTCAGGAGCGAAGGACGCTTAGGAGGCGTCAGTAGGTTGGCACCATATTTCTCCCGGCTTTGGAGAACTTCTTGATCAGTCAGGCCCAAATGAAAATAATCGTCGTTCTTTGCAGTCATGCAGATACATACATTAAATTAGAAGTTGCAAAAGTACAACATAAATCCGGTATAAGATGTTTCTTAAATCTTTTTTAAGGATTCCAGTTTTCCCAACAGTACTTTTGACGAAATGGGCTTCGTCAGGAAATCGGTAAAGCCGCTATGCATGATTTTCTGGCGGTCTTCTTCATACGCAAAAGCAGTAAGAGCAATGATAGGCACTGTAGCCGACATCTGTCGGATAGCCTCCGTAGCCTCGTAGCCATTCACCTCAGGCATACGGATATCCATCAAGATAATGTCCGGTTGGAATTTCAGGAAAAGAGAAATGGCCTCTTCACCATTGTGAGCCCAATGTAATTCGTAACGTGAAGCAAGGATAGCTTCGCAAAGACGATAATTGTCTTCCATATCTTCGGCCACCAGTATGCTCAGTTTTTTATCACTTCCCGCATCGATAACCGGAACCCGTACTGCAGAAGGCAATTCTTCCTGCTCTTTCTCAATGATGACTTTGGGTTTAATATCGGAATGTTCGGGCAATGTAAACCAAAAGGTACTTCCTTTGCCTACCTCAGATTCGGCTCCGATTTCCCCACCCAGCTTATTTACAATCGTCTTACAGATAGAGAGTCCGAGTCCGTTACCGTTTTTATCACTTTGCAAACGCACAAAACGATCGAAAACGCCCTCCAATTTATCCGCCGAAATACCCGAACCGGTATCGCTAACATAAAACCGAAGTCCATTCTCGGAAGACTGATATCCGATACGGATACTGCCCTCTGTGGTAAATTTGATTGCATTAGATACAAAATTGGACACAACCTGAGCAATTCGGTTACGATCCGTATGAACCATACACGAGGGCAACCCGGGTTCTGTTATAATCTGTACAGGCGAGTTAGAGCCTATCTTCATACGGAACAATTGTTCCAAATCATTCAGTAACAAGTTGATATCGACATCAGAATAAACAAACTCCAATGTACCGGCCTCAATCTTCGACAAATCAAGAATATCATTAACCAGCTGTAATAGCAATTCGCTGTTCGTATGGAGTATCTCCAGGTATTTTTGCTTTTCTTCTTCTGTATTGGCCGCTGCCAGCAGTTCGGAAAAGCCGACGATGGCATTCAGTGGCGTACGGATTTCATGACTCATATTGGCTAGAAAAGCGGACTTGGAACGATCTGCATTTTCCGCTTTTTCCTTCGCTTCAGCCAACGCCTCTTCCGTTTGTTTAATCGAAGTAATGTCATGCACCGTCAGCACCATACGCTCTTCACTATCCAGAGTCATAAATACTCCCGAGATCATTACGTCGCACTTTACAAATTCATGCTCGTCTATGGCAATATTCAGTGATGATTGCAAATCAGTAAATTCTTTCTTCTGGCGGAAAGCGTTTCCTATTGCTCCCCTCACCGGACATTCCTGGCAAAAAGCATGGGTTCCGCATCCCCCTTTGGCAGACAAGGCATTCCGGCATTGCAACAGATCACCTACACGCTTCTCCTTACCGTCCGGACTGAGATGAGTCAAATCATAATAATTAGTTTTCAGGACTTTGAAATCAGAATCGATTACCAAAACATACGCATGAATATGTGTCAGAATCGCATCAAACAGACAATTTACATTCTCCAGTTTCCGGTCCGATGCAGATTGCATTAACTTACCTTGTCTCTTTTCCCACAGAATAGCTCCTAAAAAAGCCACACATACCAGTGATAATACAATCTGCCACATCATAGTTTATAATTCCTTGATTAATGTTTTGTTGCTACAGACAAAGGTAGTGCTTTATTAATGAAAAAAGAAAAAATAAATGAACAATACGTCCGATACTTTTGTTATATTTGCATAAACTTAAAAAAAAGAGACGACATGAAGTACATTTGCACCGTTTGTGATTTCATTTACGATCCGGAGATAGGTGATCCGGAAGGCGGAATCGAACCCGGAACACAGTTTGAAGATATTCCTGATGATTGGGTATGCCCTCTGTGTGGAGTTGGAAAAGAAGATTTCGAACCGTATAATGACTAAACGATTCATTAACGATGAACGATAAGCGATGAGCACTCTCAATTACACGCTTTATCGTTCATCGTTCATCACTTTTTTCAAGACGCTTTCTTTTCTTTTACGTCACTGCTCGCTTCTACTACATTTACTACATAGTCACCGAGTTTTTCACATTCGGCGATAATATCCATGTAATAAACGCCCATCTGATAATCATATTCTTTATTATTCACATCCAGGATATTCTGATTCTTCAGTTGGTTACGATAGTTATTAATTTCATTCTCAATATTGAATGACTTATTAACATCGATACTCTGATGTTCGGGTTTCTCGACCACGACAATCATTTGCGACAGAGCATCATTGGTCAGTTTCATCATGAAATGAATGTGCTCATATTGCTTCTCTGTGAAATCCTGATTGGTCTGACGCTTCCGGCTGATGGTACGTGCCAGGTTATAGCAACTGTCACCAATACTTTCAATCTCGGTTACCTCACGAAGCATGGCACGTATCTGAAGCTTACTTTCCGAGCTCAAACGCCCTTCAGATACCTGATTCAAGTAATTGGCAATTTCCAATTCCATATTATCACTGATATTCTCGTATTTCTCAATCCGGCTGAAAAGTTTATTGAAGTCATCATCCTTTTCAGTATGCAACAGATCTTGTACCATACCAAACATACGATGAATACGCTCGGAAAACAGATGAATCTCCTTACGGGCCTGAAGTATGGATAATTCGGCCGTAGAAAGCATACCTCCGGTAATAAAGCGCAAGCGTGGCTCTTCATCTTCTTCCTTGGGACGAATAATGGCACACACGGTACGCTCAATCAGTTTCACTCCCCAGATCAGCAGACAGACGTTACATATATTAAAAATAGAGTGGAAAGCGGACAACTTATAAGAAATAGCCACCTCTGCACTTCCCGGATGGAAGAAGGTATCGACCACCCAATTGACGAATACCATAAAAGGATGGAAAATAATCAGCACCCAGATCACACCAAAAACATTGAAAACAAAGTGAGCCAAAGCAGCACGTTTTGCTTGTGAATTAGCAGTCAGGGCAGCCAGGTTGGCTGTAATAGTAGTTCCGATATTCTCACCCAAGACCAATGCGGCACCCAGTTCCAGGCTGATCCATCCGTTGGCACACATAATTAAAGTAATAGCCATCGTCGCGGCGGAAGCCTGTACGATCATAGTGAGAATAGTACCGATAAATAAAAAGAGCAGAACCGAGAAAAATCCCATATCTGTATAGTTCTGTACAAAAGCCAGCATTTCCGGATTGGCATTCAGGTCGGGGGCATTTGCTTTGAGGTACGAAAGCCCCATAAAGAGGAAAGAAAAACCAAAGATAAATTCACCGATAGACTTACGGTTACTTTTACCCGAAAAAATAAGAGGAAGGGCAATGGCTAAAAGAGGAAGGGCAAAAGCAGCCATGTCGACTTTAAACCCAAAAATAGAAATGATCCATGCGGTGACTGTCGTACCGATATTAGCACCCATTATCACACTAATGGATTCGGCCAATGTCAGCAGACCGGCATTTACAAAACTGACCACCATCACCGTCGTTGCCGAAGAAGATTGGATAAGGGCGGTGATCAACACACCTGTTAAAACTCCCGTTACCCGGTTTGTAGTCATTGCTGTCAGAATTCCTCGCAATCTGTCACCTGCGACTTTCTGTAAGCCCTCGCTCATGATCTTCATTCCATAAAGAAAAAGTCCTAACGAGCCAATGAGCTTTAAAAAATCATAAAAAGAATATTCCATCTATAATTATTTTAGTGGTTGTTTGTCTTCTTAGCAATTATGTGATATATTTATCCGTACTATTCACCCCAAAATGACGTGAAATGAAACAGATGTTACAAATATATTGCAAAAATAATAATATTTCTAAAGAATTCCCTATTGGGAGCTCACTTTTGGATATTTATTACGGCTTTAATCTTAATTTTCCTTATCAGGTAGTCAGTGCTAAAGTAAATAATCGCTCTGAAGGACTCAATTTTCGTGTATATAACAATAAAGATGTAGAGTTTCTGGATGTAAGAGATTCTTCGGGAATGCGTACGTATGTGCGTTCTCTCTGCTTTGTGCTCTACAAAGCTGTCAGCGAACTCTTTCCGAATGGCAAACTTTTTGTGGAGCATCCGGTATCCAAAGGATACTTCTGCAATTTGCGGATCGGGCGCCCCGTCACACTTGAAGACGTGTCACAAATAAAGAAACGTATGCAGGAAATTATAGCGGAAGACATTACCTATCACCGCATTGAGTGTCATACAACTGAAGCCGTACGTGTATTCAGTGAACGGGGCATGAATGACAAGGTAAAATTACTCGAATCTTCCGGTTCTATCTATACCTATTATTATACTTTGGGAGGTACTGCCGACTATTATTACGGTAATCTGCTCCCAAGTACAGGATTTATCCACTTATTCGACCTCGTTAAATACTACGACGGACTGTTGCTGCGTATTCCTAACAAAGAAAACCCATCTGTACTGGAAGATGTGGTAAAACAGGAGAAAATGCTCGATGTTTTCAAAGAGCACCTGCGATGGAACTACATCATGGGATTGAACAATGTAGGAGATTTCAATATTGCTTGTGAAGAGGGACATGCCACGGACCTGATCAATGTGGCAGAAGCTCTGCAAGAGAAGAAAATAGCACAAATAGCCGATAGCATTTTCCACCGCGGAGAAAACGGGACTCGTGTAAAACTGGTGTTGATTTCCGGACCGTCATCATCCGGGAAAACAACTTTTAGTAAGCGACTCTCCATCCAGTTAATGACCAACGGCCTGAAACCATATCCCATCTCACTGGACAATTATTTTGTAGACCGTGAAGACACTCCATTGGATGAAAACGGCAATTATGACTATGAATCCCTTTATGCCCTCGACCTGGAGTTATTCAATACACAACTACAGGCTTTGTTGCGTGGCGAGGAAGTAGAACTGCCCCGCTATAACTTTATGTTGGGAAAAAAAGAATATAAAGGTGATAAATTGCGGATCGACGAACATACGGTATTGATTCTTGAGGGAATACACGCCCTTAATCCGGAACTGACTCCGCAAATCCCGGCAGCAAATAAGTTCAAAATATACGTCTCTGCCTTGACAACCATCTCGCTGGACGATCATAACTGGATCCCAACGACGGACAACCGACTTTTGCGCCGTATTATCCGGGACTTCAACTATCGCGGCTATTCTGCCCAAGAGACTATCTCACGCTGGCCCAGCGTACGCGCCGGAGAAGATAAATGGATTTTCCCTTATCAGGAGAATGCCGATGTGATGTTCAACTCCGCCCTTTTATTTGAATTTGCCGTGCTCCGCTGTCATGCCGAGCCCATTCTTACCAGCGTGCCACGTAACTGTCCGGAATATGCTGAAGCATACCGATTGCTGAAGTTTATCAAATATTTCACTCCTGTACAGGATAAGGAGATTCCTCCAACCTCACTTTTGAGAGAATTCTTGGGAGGAAGCAGTTTTAAATATTAGATAGAGCCATATTCCAAATCATTATCAGACATAGACTTTACAAATACCGGCTCCGGAGAGAGCCTTATTTGTAGAATCTATGCCTGAATTATCAAATTTTATCCACCTTTCAACCAACCGGTAATGCCCGCCATTCCTCTTTGAAGAAGAATCAAAGAAGAAATGAAAAATAAGAGGGGGAAATGAGAGGTTTCTACAAAGATTTTTTAACTTTGTCACTGTTTAAAACCAAATCGCATGAAAATATCGACTTTAATCCTGACCATCCTCGTTTGTTTTAGCACAATCGTCGATGCACAAGGCACACAAAACAGAGCAAATGAACTGATGAAACAAGCGCAGAGTAGTCTGGAACAAAAAGAATACACTAAGGCGCGTTATCTTTTCATCCAGGCCTATGGCGCTTTCGCAACGCAGGAAAATTATCCGAAAGCCGTGGAATGCGGAATTCAGGGAGCAGCTCTGTACCATCGTGAAAATTATTACAAAGAGGCATTCGACCTCTGTAGAGGAATGGATCAGCTAGTCTGGGCCGGTGAACAAAAACAGCAGAAACAATTTTACCCGCTACGTTTCCAAATCACCAAAGAGAGACTGCAGATGTACATCGGACTAAAGAATGCGGCGCAGGCAAAATTCAATTGGATAAGTTGGCAGAAACCGTAGGCCTGGCCAAGAACGATTCATTAAGCGAGAACCTACTATACACACAGGCAAGTTATTACTACACATTCGGGCAAAACACTCAGGGAGACGCGTGCTTTCAGAAATTAATCAACCAATATAAAGCCCAAAAGAATTACGATAAGGTCAACGAATGCTATAAAAACCTGATTGCCATCGGACGTAAATCTAACAATGCCTCACTGGTGGCCCGCACTTACGAGAACTTCATCGTCTGGACCGATTCGGTAAAAGCAATGACGGCACAAGACGAACTGAACGTACTGAAACGCAAGTATGACGAAAGCCAGCAGATCATTCAGGAGAAAGAAGACACACTTTCGGGCAAACAGTATATGATCGTCGGGCTGTGCACACTGGTAGTAATCCTGATTGCCGGTCTGATATTTGTGGCCATCGTACTGCTTCGTTTCATTGCCAGTAACCGGAAACTGAAAAAGAGCGTACAGATAGCCAATGAACACAATGAACTGAAGACACAGTTTATCCAGAATATTTCAGCACAGATGGAACCTACGCTGGATACACTCGCCTCTTCTGCCGCCGAGCTGTCGGACAAAGCACCTCAACAGGCACAGCAGATGCAAGGACAAGTAGCAGCCCTGAAGAAGTTCAGCAATGATATACAGGAACTTTCCACATTGGAAAACTCTCTGACCGAACCTTATGAAATGAAGGAGATCAACGTAAATACTTTCTGTGAAGCTACCATGGATAAGGTGAAAGAGTTTGTACAACCCGAAGTTTCGACCGTAGTCAATGCTGCCAAACTCCAGATCAAGACCAATCCTGAACAACTGGAACGGATCTTGATTCACTTGCTGAAGAACGCTGCGGAATATACCGAAAGCGGAAAGATATTCCTTGATTTCAAAAAGAGAGGCGCACATACGCACCAATTCATTATATCGGATACCGGTACGGGTATTCCCGTTGAGAAACAAGAGAACCTGTTCAAGCCCTTCACTGAAATCAAAGACCTGACAGAAGGAGACGGTTTAGGACTACCCATCTGCGCCCTGATAGCAACCAAAATGAACGGCAGCCTGACACTGGATACCAGTTATACCAAGGGGAGCAGGTTTGTACTCGAATTACATACATAATTAAATAAAAGAAGTGAATGTGCCGCAACTAAAGTGAGCACTCTAAAAAGTTACAGACTGTAATCCATAAACATAAAAGAGCCATATCATTACTCAAAAATAGAGTTTGACATGGCTCTTTTCATTGTTCATAAGGGCAGGCAAATTTCAAATGAGAAGCTCTCCCTTTCTACATCAGGATTTAAACACATCCTCTCCCGCTATTTTTTTCGGGGGGAGACGTTATCAGACGGTAAGCTCCAACAACACTTCTCCTTTGGTATTGAGTACTTTCACCTTAAGTATGTCCTTCTTCTTTTCAATCACCATTACCGTTGCACTTTTCATGCTATAACCGCCACCGATAATCACCGGGAAGTTATTGCCAAGGCTGCCTTTGGGATGATAGGCATATTCATGTGTGTGCGCGTTAAGGCTGATATTGAAAGGTGCTTTCTCCAGAAGTTTACCCCAAAGCCCGGAACACAGATTCTCGTAGTCGTTTCCGTAAAGCGGAATGTGATGAATCAGAATCCGCTTAGCGGCTTTCTTAAATTCTTTGGAAGCGAGCTCACGCTTCAAAAATCCTACCTGGTCATTACGCAGCTTCGTAAAGTCGTTGAGTCCGTAATATACCCAATGATCATCCGGCTTATCTTCACCGCAATCGAGCATTACGATACGGGTATCTCCCCAGTTGAAGGAGCCGTAAGTCTTATCGCCTACATAATCGAACAGGCTGTGCAGGCCTACCGAATAGGCATTCCGGATCTCGTGATTGCCGCGCATAAAGAAGACAGGTACGCGGTCACCCTCCACGCCTTCGGTCAGTTCGCTGATAAAGGCTGTTGCCTGATCGTGATTGGCGGGGTCGTCTACACAATCGCCGTTGAACACTACAAAATCATAGTCAATCCCCTTTATCTGTTCGCACAATGCCTGAAACGTCTTCGATTGTTTATGCAGGTCGTTGAACACCACAGCCGTAAAACTGTCATCACCGGCTGCGGGTAACGTGAACTCCCTGAGTTCTGTACGGGCTGTATTGCCAAACACCTTTTTGTAGGCCTGGTAAAGCAGGATCTCCTGCGAACAGGTACGATAATAATATTTCTGTCCGGGCTGCAAACTATCGAGGCGAATCTTGTGAAGAGTATTGCCACAAACAACTTGACCATCCAGAAGGGTACGTGCGCGCTTCAGGTTGGAAGGGTCCGTGCCGTACTCCACCCAGCAATAGGCCGGCACGTTGGTCTGCCACATCACTGTGATTCCACCTCCTACGGGATTCTGAAGATAGGGTTTGGTACGGCAAATCCGATTCTCGGGTACCGCCATCCGTACTTCTACCAACAAAGGACGATGATCGGACGCCAGAGGCTCATCGATCACCCGGGCCGAGTTGACAACAAAAGTAGGCGTTTCCTGTTTCAGAGCAATCAGGTAGTCGAGCGTCTCCTTCGGTTCGGAAGCCGGATAAGTGGGCTGCTTCGGGTTGGAAAGTATCTGGAATGTACTCTTCAAATCTTTGATAAAGCCGGAGTCGGCATCCGAGTTGAAGTCACCGGCAAGGAAGAAAGGTTTCCGGGTATTGGCTGTAACGGACTTCAGGATTTCGAGAGACTTCATCCGATCCTCTTCGGTCAGAGAGAGGTGCGTACACGCAAAGACATACTCTGGGAACTCGGCGACAAGCAGCGTGCGTGGCTCTTCACGTCCCGGAAGGGCGAAGGTTTGCACACGGAGCGGAGTCTCTTTCGAAAGTATACCGATGCCATACTTTCCTCCGTCATAATCGATGGCAGGCGCAAAGCAGGGATGCAATTGAGTGCGTTCCGCCAGTTCCTTGAGAACATCGGTCCGGTTGCTCCGGGCAGTCATGCTGTCCAGTTCCTGGATGGCAACGATGTCCGGACGGGCGTTGTTGATCACATTGGCTACACGCTGATAATTGCATATACCGTCCATGCCATTGGCGTTACGGACGTTGTAGGTCATCAGGCGCAGCACATCTTCAGCCTGGGCTGACAGCACAAAAAGTGCTGAGAATAAGAGCAATAATAGTTTTCTCATAAGGGTTCCTCCCTAAAAGATGTCGCGGAAGCCTGTTTCACTACAGAGCTGCATAGGCAGAGAGGCACAGGAGAGGAGCTCTACGGAGCGTGACCTGCAGAACGGAGGTATGCCATAACTCACCACAGAGTGATACAGAACTTCACAGGACGAACTTAATCTATTGACAGATAACAGTATCCATCTGTATACATTCGTGTAATCTGTGGTGAATGCGAGTTCCGACACATCCTCTTTCCACGAATCACCGCTTATCGTTTGGAGACCGTTCCGCCGGATACCGGCCTATGTCCTTTGCGGGCAGCTCCCGCTACATCTTCATTGTTATATTTTGAGTTATTAAATCTGAATAATAGCACATATACTGTCTCTTCCTGTCGAAAAGAGGGATCAGGGAAGAGGTTTTCTGTACACCAGCGTCAGCCCGTCCACTGCCCCGTACTCTGTCATCAGTTGACGGAAAGCGGCATAATCCGCCGGGCGAATCATCTGTTTCTTCAACTTCAGGCTCCGGATCACTTGTGTTTTCGCTCCTTCGGGACGGATGGAAATGGTTAATGTACCTACGGCATTGTCCATCTTCTTCTCCATCGGCCGAGTGACAGGTTCCATACCTGCAGGAGTATCTACGGTATAGGTGAAAGATTCATCCGCCAGCCCGGGCAACAAAAGATTCGAAGTGCGCTTGCTATTGAACCGGACGTACTGGGAACCGGCCAGGCTGCCACGCTCTACGGGGAGGGTGAAGACCAGATAGCCATCTTTGGCATTTGCCGCGTCGGGCTGCAATGCATAGTCTTTTCTCAGGGTAACCGGTGGAAGATTCAGTTCAAACGGCTGTGTCAATGAAGCTACATAGGCATAATCTTTCTGCCAGGAAACGGCTGAGGGAGTTTTGCCTTTCAGTGACAGAGCCTGTTGGCTTCCTCCGGCGTCGGTCCACACAAACAGTTCGCGGATGCTACCTACTCCCAGTGATGCCGTATTCTCGGACGGAGCGCAGACCGCCCCTATCCCGGCTTTCAGTCCGGCCGCTTTCAGCAATGCGGCCATCAGATTCGCCTTCTCGGCCTCCGTGCCGTATGCCGAACGGATCACCTCTGCGGCGGGACGGATGCGATAACCGCTTTCCGCCAACGGGAGGGACGAATAGTAAAGATTATCAATCACATAGTCACGTATCGCGGTTACTTTTTCTTTATCGTCCTTCGCTCCGGCAGTCAGTTTTCCGGCCAGCGCACGAATCCCTGCATCTCCTTCCGGTTGCCATTGTGACGTCAGAAATGACAGGGGTTTCTCCTCAGTCGTGGCAGTCAGCAGAGGCAAATCACCGCCGATCACCGACACCTGCGGTTCACGGCTGAGGGCGGGCAGATTCTTCAGGGTCCAGCTGACTTGCTTCATCCCTTCGGATTCGGTTACGGAAGCTTTTGCCTTGTGGTTGTTAAGGGCATATTCCAGATGTTGCCCCCGGGGAACGGTGATGCTGATCTCGTACTCCTTCACCGGCGAAGAGTGCTCCAGCAACCGGCAGATCTGAATCCCCGGCAAATACCCCGGTTTGGTTGTAATGGAATAGTCCAGATAGATGGTAGCTCCGAGTTCCAGCCCGGTGTGTACGACTACCATCTCGCGCAAAGCATTGAATGCCGGCGCATTGGCTGCTGCCGAGGGGAGCACTTCGACCAGAGCATTGGCGGGGGTCTTGACGATATTTCCGTCTTTCTGTCGGGTATACGACTCGTGAATCTGCAAAGTCTGATAACGGGGATCGTACGTAATGAACGACTCCCCATACGTGCGGTTCATGGCCGTGTGAGTGTACAGCGTCAGGACTTTCGACTGACGATAAACCTGCGTACCATCAGCCTGCAGGGTCCAGCTTTCTTTGATTTTCTTAAATTCCGCTTCCCGGGCGGTGACCGGAAGAGTCAGCGCAAACAGGCAGAGGAGCAGAAGGGTATATATTTTAGTCATGTGTGACGATCATCTTTTTAGAGTTTAACAATCAAATAATCCGCAAAGCTTTTGTAGGCATTCACCGCAGCACGGAATCCTTCCCAGTCGGCTGCCCGATAGATGCGCTTCTTCAAGGCGAGTTTCTGTTTCAGCATCAGTTTGTTGCCAACCTGCTGCAACGAGCCTTCGAAGTCGGCTGCCGGAGCGGCCTTTTGTTCGCTGCGCGGCTCTCCCGCCAGGCGATATCCCCGCGGCAGGGCAATCGTTTCGTCCAATTCGACCAGACGAGAGCAAGCATCACGGAAGCCGTATTGGCGGGGGTTCTAGCCGGGATCGATGGGCCAGAGCATCCGCC
>OBXJ01000372.1_pt1 | contig 29769 bp, 25 predicted proteins | sample 1495401 | NCBI WGS metagenome assembly OBXJ01 (sample SAMEA2580149, study PRJEB22360) | human gut metagenome | biome: human gut; feature: human-associated habitat; material: faeces | place: Denmark | collected 2008/2010 | reverse complement strand
CTTTCATTTCCTCTGTAAAAAACCGTTTCTTCCCACGGTTTTCTCGGCAGGGCCTTCCCGTCTTTATCGGTATACCCGAGAGCGACTGCGGCCACCATTTCTCCTTCCGTGTTCAGCCATTCCTTCAATTCTTCATAAGCAAAGAAAATATTACAGGTCCAAAGCGTTCCGATCCCTCTTGCCGTCGCTTCAAGGCACATATTCTGGACGGCCGCGCTCACCGACTGTATGTCTGCCAGTTCCACCAGTCTTTCTGCGGTCGTTCTTTCTTTTCTGTAGTCCCGTCCTCTTGTATTCATGACAAAAACGGTGACCGGTGCCTGTTCAAGGATACGGGCGGTGTAAATCGCTGCAGGAATCAGCTTTTCATACCCTTTCCCGAATTCTGCGGACTCGTTATTTCTGTTTCTTTGTATCCCCGCTTTTAATGCGCGGACCATTTCTTTTCTTTCATCACCGCGGATGACGATAAATTTCCAAGGCTGCTCATTATGCTCCGACGGTGCCCACGTGGCCGCCTCTATAACGGCATTTATTTCCTCTTCCGGTACACTTTTCCGTATAAACCGCCTTGTACTGCGGCGCTTCCTTATTTCTTCAATCACTTTATACTCCATTCCTTCCGCCATGCACGGAAAAACAAGACCTATTATAACGAAATGTCATAAGAGGTGCAAGCTTTCTTCCATGAACGGAGTTTTTTCTCCCTATTTCCGCCGTTTATTATTTTATTTCACGGAAAAAACATATATAATGAAAGAAATACAAACATTTATTTTCCTGTACGGCAGGATTTTTTTATACGAACGGAGAAAACTTTATGGCTTTAAAAGAATACTCTTTCCCTTACGGACGGGGGTTCCAGAAGGTAATGCTTCCGGAGGAAAAAATTTCGGATAACCTGGAAGGCGTTCCGACCAAATCGTGCGACATCAAAGAAGCTACGCTTGCATGCATGCGCCACCCGATAGGATCGGCTCCGCTGGCTGAAAAGGTCCGTCCCGGCGATAAAGTCTGCCTTGTCGTTGCCGATATCACCCGTGCCTGGAACCACGCAGGGGATTTCATTATTCATATCATCAATGAATTGAACGGTGCCGGCGTTCCCGATGAAGATATCTGTGTCGTTTTTGCCCAAGGAACCCACAGGGCCCACACGGAAGAGGAAAATATAGAATGCGTAGGCGAAGAAGCGGCAAAGCGTATCAAACTGTACCAGCACGACTGCAGGGATAAGAACGGCCTCACTTATATGGGAACGACAAGCCGCGGAACGGAAGTTTTTATCAATAAAAGAGTTGTCGGAGCGGACAAAGTGATTTTGGTCAATGCCGTTTCCACTCACGATATGGCAGGTTTCGGCGGCGGCCGCAAATTGATTCTTCCCGGCGTGGCAGGGTGGGACACGATACAGCAGAACCACTGCCATGCGCTGGGCGATGAAATCGGCTCCGGCCTCAATCCCGACTCCCATGTTTTAAAAATTGAAGGAAATCCTGTGAGCGAAGATATGCAGGAAGGCTGTGATATGGTGGCCCCCTGTTTCCTTATCCACTCTCTCATCAATGCGGACGGTGAAGTGTCCGGCATGGTCGGCGGCGATCCTTACAAAGCATGGCGTAAAGGAACGGAAGAAATTTACAGAATGCAGAAAGTGCCGATGAAACAAAAAGCAGACGTCACTATCGTAAGTGCCGGAGGCTACCCGAAAGACACGAATCTCTACCAGGGAACGAAATGCTACACCGCAGCGGAAATGGCAACAAAAAAAGGCGGCATCATCATCACCCTCATGGAAGCGGATGACGTGAACGAACCGCCGGCCTATCTGGACAGCTTTAAATATCCTGATGTAGAGTCTATGGAAAAAGCGCTCCGTGCCTGCTTTACCATTCCCTTTTTCGTCGCTTTCTGTAATTTGCAGACTGCTCTTAACCACACCGTATATTTCGTGACGAAAAAAGAAAACTTTGACGTCATTCGTGAAAAAACGCACCAAATTCCCGTGGCTACACTGGAAGAGGCCTGGGCGCTCGCACAAAAACAACTGGAAAAAGAAGGAAAAACCGGCTATACCGTCAATCTGATTCCCCACGGAAGTGCGGTCGTACCGTTCCTGAAATAAATGTAAAAAGGACAGTTTCAAATCACTGTCCTTTTATATTGCCAAAAATTCCGGTAAAAAAACGCCCCGCAAGGGGCGGTAAATCCTGATATGAATTCTACAGCATATCCCGTTTCCACAAAATCAAAGCCGTAATAATCGTAACCACCGTGCCGAGCATAATGACCGCGGAGAATCCGAGTTCCACGCCTTCCCACGGAACGGGCACATTGATTCCCCAAAGGCTGAAAATCAAAGTGGGAACTGCCAAAAGAATCGTCACCGACGTAAGGAATTTCATGATTTGCGACAGACGGTTGGAAATAATCGAAGAAAAAGAATCCATCATGGACATCAGAATGTTCGTGTAGATTTCCACCATTTCCAAAGCCTGCTTATTTTCAATGATTACGTCTTCCAGTAAATCTTCATCTTCCTCATACATTTTGAGAAGCGAATGAACCGGACTGTTACGGAGACGCATCAGACGCTCCATCACACTTTCATTGGCATGAAGAGCGAAGTTGAAGTACGTCAGAGATTTTTGGAGTTCCAAAAGACGGAACAGTTCTTTATTCTGCAAAGATTTACGGACCTGCGTTTCAATGGAGTCCGTCTTTTTGTAAATTTGCTGCAGGAAATACAGGAAGGAAGAAGACGAAGCCGATAAAATCTGGAAGAGGAACCTTGTTTTCTTATACGTGTGGAACGAAAGAAAACTGTTTCTCACAAATTTGCGGATCACCGAATTTTCTTCCAGGCACACGGTGACAAAATATTCCCTTGTAATAAAAATACCCAGCGGCAACGCATCATACGCATCCGTTTCCAAAACGACCGGCGTATTGACAACGACAAATATAAAATCATCCTCCAGCTCTACGTGGGAACGTTCTTCCCGGTCAAGAGCCGTCTGGAGTGCATCGATAGGTATCCCCGTCAATTCATGGAGTTTCCCCAATTCCTCTGCGTCGGGAGCAGCACAATTCAGCCAGGATCCTTTATCAACGGCATCCAAAGCCACTTCAAGAAGCTTGTGATTTTCATCATGTTTATAAGCGACAAGCATCTTCTGCCCCTCCTTTCACGCACAGTATCCTTATCTAATATAGTTATTCACGAGAAATATGTCAACAAGAAAAAGGAAAATCCTCGGGATTCCGCCTTTTCACAACGCAAAAATATATTTCACAACGCATAAAAAAATCCGCCCTCTTTACAAAGGCGGATTTTCATGAACGGTTTTACATTTAAACGCTTTCCACTTCTTTTTTCTCTCCGGTAACAGACATCCAGATGCAACCGATGACAAGACCGGCTACAAAGAACGAAACCCATGCCATACTGTATTCCGCGAGCGGAAGAGAGGCCAAAACATCATCGACCGGTCCGAGTTTCAGTCCGAAACCGTGAAGACCGTCACAAAGAGCGGGCAGTCCCGTAAGTCCCGTAGCCCAGGCATATACACAATGACGTCCTTTGAAAAAAGGATCGAGGAACGCCAGAATGATTAAAGAAATTGCCAACGGATAGAGCAAAAGCAGAACGGGAATCGAGTTTTTGATGATTGTCGTCAAACCGAAAAGGGCGATAAAGAAACAAAGCACCGCATAAACCGTTACAAAAACTTTCGCGGAAATCTTCGGGAAAAGCAGATTGAAATAAGCCGCACAAGCCGCACCGAGACCGACACTGGTGGTCAGGCAGGCAAAAATAACGATAACGCCGAGAATGGCACTTCCTGCTCCGCCGAAATAATACATAGCCGTTTTTACCAAGACGGGAGCTCCGTTTTCCTGAATTCCGATAACAGGTACGGAATTGGCCCCCAAATAGCAAAGTGCCGCATAAATCAATGCCATGAAAAACGTGGAAACCAAGCCGGAACGAAGTGTATTCTTTGTAATCTCCTCATTCGTTTTCGCTCCGTAAAGCTTCACCGATTCGACAACGATGATGCCGAATACCAAAGCCGCCAGACCGTCCATCGTATTATATCCGTCAACCATGGCCTGGGTAAACGCCTTGACACCGGTGTCATAAGCAGAAGTGGGAGCCTGCCAGGTTCCCATAGGAGAAACAATCGCACTGATAATCAAAAGGAATAAAAAGAGCAAAAGTACAGGTGTCATAAATTTCCCGACACGGTCAACCATTTTTGACGGGGAAATAGCAAGCCACCAGGTAATGATGAAGAACACGGCAGCAAACACATAAAGGCCGACCGTTCTCATCTCCGGCGGAAGACTCTGTGCCACTGCGATTTCATAAGCCACAGTCGCCGTACGGGGAGCCGCAAAACACGGTCCGATTGTCATATAGAGAGCGGTACAAAAGAATAAGCTGTAAATAGGATGAATGCGGGAAGCCAACTCTCTCAAATTCACTCCGGAATAACAAATAGCGAGTACACCCAAAAGAGGAAGTCCCACGCCGGTAATTAGGAATCCGATAGTAGCAGGAATGGTATTTAATCCGGAATTCTGACCCATAAACACGGGAAAAATCAGGTTTCCGGCACCGAAGAACAGAGCAAATAACATCAGCCCTATCGCAAAAAATGCATTGTTAGATTTTTTCATAGGAACGCCTCCTTTTTTATTTTCCATACCATAGTATGGGGTTGCCTGCATAAAATTGGCAGGCTGTCAATTTCTACTATCTAATTCTTAGATAAAACACACCGGCTTGTATGCATTTAACTTCTACACCCTAGATAGTATAGAAAGTATTATATCACTATATATATTTCTTGTTAAGAACTAATCATAAATTTTTTATGTAAAATAAAATTTTTTCACATCCGAAAATTCCCCCTCGCCTACAAGAAAAAATAAAGAAAAATCCTCATTTTTATATAAGTGAAAATAAAAAATACCGAAATGACGCACATAAAAAGCCGTCCCCGGACACGGGAAGCAAGCGAACCGCTTTTCGAGGAGCGAAGCGACGCTGTAAAAGTGTGTGAGACGCTTTGCCTTGGCTAAGGTGGCGGCGGAGCCGTAGGAAGGGGCAAGTTGGAGCAGACACGCAACGACTGAAATGAGAGGTTTTTTTCTCTGATTAACGCAATAAAAAAGTGAGCAGAAAAATCTGCCCGCTTTATTTCTTTTTCATGAATCAAATTTCACTTGGTGACAACCATAACCGCCACGATGATAAAAAGCATGCCCGTAAGCTCGAAAAAGCCGAAAGTCATGTTGAAAATGACAACAGAGAACAGAATGGATGCAAGCGGCTCCAAAGCGGCGATGATACTTGTCTCCCCGGGATCGATATATTTTACACTTCCCAGATACATGGAAAAAGACAGGACCGTGCCGAAAATGACGACATAGAGAAAAGCCGCCGCCGTTTCCCATCCCAAATTTCCCGTCACAGGCACGTAAAACGTGACCGGCGCTATCATGATACTTGCCACAAGCATGCCCCAGCCTATCACAAGAGTTGCCCGCCATTTCTGTATAATCCGTTTCGGTTCCACCGTATAAAAGGCACAGGCCAGTGCCGCCAAAAGTCCCCAGAAAAGAGCTTTCGGGGAAATCGCAAGACTTTGGAAATTTCCGTGCGTGGCAATCAGTGCCGTTCCTGCCACAGCAAAAAGAGAACAAAATAATTCTTTTTTATAAGGCAGGCGCCTATATTTCAGACAATACCACGCCACGATAAGAATCGGCATCAGATATTCCAACACCGTCGCTGTCGCGGCATTGCTGTACTTAATGGCCACGAAATAGCCGTACTGGGTAAAAAGCATGCCTAAAGCACCGAATAAAAAAAGCTCGATGCCGTCCTTTGTATTCTTCCAGATAGAAAAAATGTCACCTTTGTGAGTCAGGGCATCATAAAAAAGCAGCAGCAATCCTGCCAGAAATAACCGGCAAAGCGTCAACCATTCCGGAGACACCCGGGCATACCCCAAAAGATATTGCCCCGCAATGCCCGAAGTTGCCCACAAAACCGAACCTGCCGCGGCAAGAATGAATCCTTTCATCCGCAATTTATCCAAAATATCCCCCTGCTCCTTCCGCGTGAAATGATACTGTTATTATAAGGAAAATAAAACGGGAATACAATTTCTTGACCCCCTCGGAAAAGACAATTATCATAGTAAATAATGAAACCGAAAGGAGATACCATGTCTGTACGGAATGAAGTCACCCAAATGAAAGAAACGGCACCGCTTCTCGCCTCATCAAAAGAGGAAATAAGAAACGAAGCGCTCCGCCGTATCATAGAAACCCTTAAATCGCGCAAAGAAGAAATTTTTGAGGCCAACCGCAAAGACAGGGAATCGGCCCGCCGCGACCATATCGCCCCTGCCGTCATGAAACGTCTCCTCTTCGACGAAGAAAAACTGGAGTCCCTCGTAAGCGGCCTGGAACAGCTGATCCGCCTTCCCGATCCGGTCGGACACATCACACTGGCAAGAGAACTCGATACGCACCTGAAACTCTACCGTGTCACCTGTCCCATCGGTGTCATCGGAATCATATTTGAAGCCCGTCCCGATGCGCTCGTCCAGATTTCTGCCCTGTGCATCAAAAGTGCCAATTGCGCCATTTTAAAAGGCGGAAAAGAAACAAAAGAAACAAACCGCATTCTCTTTTCCCTCATTCATGAAGCCGCCGTTTCCACCGGACTTCCCGAAAAAGCATGGCTCCAGGCGGAACAGCACAGTGAAATAGATGAATTACTCCAATGCGACGGACTCGTCGACCTGCTCATTCCCCGGGGTTCCAATGAATTTGTGCGCTACATCATGGACCACACAAAAATCCCCGTCATGGGCCATGCGGAAGGCATCTGCCATATCTACGCCGATAAAGCATGTGACAAGGAAAAAGCCATTCCCGTTATTATTGATGCAAAAACACAGTACCCTGCCGCCTGCAACGCCGTGGAAACACTCCTCGTTCACAGAGATATTGCCGAAGAATTCCTTCCCCCGCTGGCCGCCGCTCTTGCCGAAAAAAAGGTGACCCTCAAGGGAACGGAAGAAGTCGCCCGGATTATACCTGTCGAAGTCATTTCCGACGATGATTTCCACAAAGAATATACCGACCTGGTTCTCGCCGTAAAACTCGTCGGCAGCACAGAAGAAGCTGTCCGCCACATCAACCGTTACGGCTCCCACCACACGGACAGCATACTTACGGAAGACGATACAGCGGCACAAACTTTCATGGCCCTCGTCGATTCCGCCGGAGTCTACAGAAATGCATCTACCCGTTTTGCCGACGGATTCCGCTACGGCTTCGGTGCGGAAGTAGGCATCTCCACAAGCAAGCTCCACGCCCGCGGTCCCGTAGGTCTGGAAGGGCTCATGTCCTACAAATACAAGCTCTTTGGCGACGGACACACCGCAGGCGACTATGCGGAAGGAAAAAAATCCTTCCACTTCAAATATATCCCGCCGGAAGAGTAAAAATAAAAAAGCACGGTTTCTATTACGGTACCGTGCTTTTTGCGTGCTGTTATATTCGTGCCATTTCTACTTTTATAATACGCCTGCCGTATCTGTCGTTTGGATATATTTTGCAGGAATGGGGTGATCAAGCTTGTAAATAATTGACATCGGCTGTGATCCTTCATAGCTCATAAAATGAGCAGTCCCCAAAAATGTGTAGGGCAGCGATTTTCCAAAGGCATCTTTTTTACTTTTTCTGACAAAGAGAAGTACTATTCCTCCCGTTTCATTTTGTTTTCTATATCTGATTCCTGTTTTAGACGTATCAGAAGTCGTACTCTGTGATTGCCAATGAAACAGCTCTTTATTGATAGAATAATCTTCATACAAAGTCGTATCGGAGAATTCCTTCTCTGATTTATTGAGAGTTACCAAAAATACATCTGTTTCTTTTGTCACATCACTGTTCTTTTTATCAAGAAATTTTACGCCTTCTCGAATACTGCTGGGCTTTTCGAAGCCTAATCCCGCAAAAATCTGATCTCTTGAATAATTACAATACACATCTAAAGGGCATACATAGGGAACTTTTACTTTTTGTGAAATAATTTCGACCCGGTCTTTTTGCCAACGAAGCAAATCTGTCAGCTCTTTTTGAAAACCCTTTATTTTTTTGAATCGAGAAATCGCCTCTGTCGGTGTTTTCATTTCCACCTCTTGAAAATCTTTACCCCATACCGTCCATTGCCACATGCGAAGATATTTCTTTTCTATGGTTGTCATGGTTTCTGTTTGTAACCGATCATTATTGAAAAGTCGTTCCAAAAAAGAAATCCAGTCCACGGAATCAATGGACAACATACGGGGAATCGCCTTTTGCAAAATAATTTCTTCTTCTGTTTCCTCAAAAGACGGTATAATTCCCGCATCGGCACAAAGTCTGGCATACGTTCGTTTTCCATTATAAAAAACGGAAGGCTGTACATGCGCAGCTTTCAAAAACTCAGCAATCGTCGGAATTTCTCCCGATATGGCCCATAAGTCTTTAAGACACTCTTTATAATAATCATAGCGACTCAGTTGTTGCCTTATATTCTCTAATATATTTTCTTGTGCTACTTTTTCCAACTGAATGGAACAGCCTTTAGGAACATGAGGAAAAGCCATTTCTATTTCTTTTTTTATTGAAACATCTGATTTTCCGAGCATGGCAGTAAACCGATCGGTAAAATTATATTTCTTATTAGCCTGTGCCACAAAATCAAGAACGGTAAGACAATCTTTATCTTTATGCAGGCGCAAACCTCGTCCGAGCTGTTGGATAAATACAGTCATGCTGTTGGTCGGACGAAGGAAAAGCACGGTATTTACGGCAGGAATATCAACGCCTTCATTAAACAAATCTACCGTAAAAAGAAATGTCAGTTTTCCTGTTTCCAGTCGGTGCTTTGCCATATCTCTGTCTTCTTTGGATGAATTCGCATCAAGCGCCATGGACGGAATATTCCTGCTGTTCATATAGTCCGACATAAAGGCGGCATGCCGTTGAGACACACAGAATCCCAATCCCTTTACATCTCGCATATCAGCGGTATAGCGCTCTACGGCATCTAAGATAATATCTGCCCGTTTATTTGCGCCATAGGATTCCAAAGTATATAAATTGGTTAATTCTTCGGTATCATAGTGGCCTGCTTTCCAAGTTACATCTTTCAGACTGATTGAATCGGCCACCCCAAAATAATGAAACGGACACAGAAGTCGTCTTTCGATTGCATCAGGCAGGCGTATTTCTGCAGAGATACGATCCTTAAAGTAAGTCAGAACAGATTTCCCGTCCATACGCTCCGGCGTTGCCGTAAGTCCTAAAAGAACAGCCGGTTTAAAGTGCTCAAGCAGTTTTTGATAGGATTTTGCGGCAGCATGGTGGAATTCATCGACAACAATCATGTCATAGTAATTCGGATCCATTTTTTCCCAGAGCCGTTGGTTGTTTAATGTCTGTATCGACATGAAAAGATGTTCTGTTCTGTCAAAGGAAGAACCGCCAACCGCTAATTCTCCAAAATCGGCATTCTTCATCACCTGTCGGAAGCAGGCCTGACTTTGTTTTAATATTTCTTCTCGATGAGCAACGAATAAGAGCTTTGTCGGTTTAGGCAGTCGTTCCCTTGCAAAACGACGATAATCAAAGGCAGCAATTGCTGTTTTTCCCGTTCCCGTCGCTGCTACCACTAAATTTTGCCAATACCCTTTTTGTTTCCTTTCCGTTTCCAGTGCATCTAAAATAATTTGCTGGTACGGATAAGGGCGTATATCAAACAAATAGGTAACCTTTTTGTCATCCTGACCGCGTCCTCTTTGACGATCGATTTCTTCCTGCAGGCGGGATACATCATTTGGATGAAAAGCCTCAAACTCCTCTGCATTCCAATAGATTTCGAAAGTCGCGTTTATTTTTTCCATGATGCGCGGCATATCTTTTGCCGTCACCTTCATATTCCATTCAAGCCCATCTGCAATCGCAGCATGGGATAAATTTGATGACCCCACATAGGCCGTCGAATACCCGCTGTTTCTATGAAAAATATAAGATTTTGCATGAAGCCTTGTCGCCTTGACATCATAAGAAATACGAATTTCCGTATTGGCAAGAGATGACAATGCTTCAATCGCTTTAGGATCCGTTGCGCCCATATATGTCGTTGTAATGACTCTTAATTTTCCTCCTTTATCTGTGAATTCACGTAAGAAAGGGAGTAGCAAATTAAGACCTGAGCATTTGATAAAAGATACCAAAAAATCAATCCGATCAGCCGACATGATTTCCTTTTTTAATTCCGAACCGATAGAACTGTCCTTTTGGCTATTGGTAAAAAGATAACTGTTTGTCAAAGAAGTGACCGGTCGTTCCCATTTCTTTTGTTCTATTTTATTGGCTCTATGTTCCAAAGATTTTAAAAGGAATTCATGAGGAACTACCTTATGTCCTTCTCCTACGACAGGAATGCGTTCCTTTATCCGATCAATCAGACCGTTGATGAATGTCACTTCATCGGAAAGTACATCTTCCCCGTTTTCATCGGCTATATCTCTCAAACACAATGCAACAACCTCTTGCAAATAGGCCGATAAATATCTTGTAGCTTCATGGGCATCTACTTCTTCCCGCTCCACCCAAATTCTTTTTTCCTCCAGAGCCTCTATTAATTTTTTGGAAAACTCTTCAGAGATTACTTTTTCATATAACCCGTCTTGCAGTTTTCTTACATCGTCTACCATTTTTTCTCCTCACAAAAAATACACTTTGGCCTTATTATAGCAGCTTTGATAAAGATAAAAGAAGATCCGTTCGTGCCGTGTTTTTTATTTTCGCACACTAAAATATCCGCCCTGTTTGTGGAGCGGATATTTTTATCGGTTTATTTATTTTTCTCTTTCAATGCCGCTTCTATGAAGCCATGGAAGAGGGGATGCGGTCTGTTCGGCCGGCTTTTGAATTCCGGGTGCGCCTGTGTAGCTTCAAAGTAAGGGTGGTCGCTCAATTCTATGGTTTCTACAAGGCGGCCGTCAGGGCTGGTACCTGCGATAATGAGGCCCGCTTTTTCCATTTGCGGACGGAATTCGTTGGATACTTCGTATCTGTGACGGTGGCGTTCGTAGACGATTTCCTGATTGCCGTAAAGGGCTCTGGCTTTCGTTCCTTCTTTGAGTTTGCACGGGTAAATACCGAGGCGCATGGTGCCGCCTTTTTCTGTAACGTCTTCCTGGTCGGGCATAAGGTCGATGACCGGGCAATTTCCTTCGGGAATAAATTCGGAGGAGTTCGCTTCTTTCATGCCGCATACGTTTCTTGCAAATTCAATGACTGCCGCCTGCATGCCGAGGCAAAGACCGAGGAAGGGAATTTTGTGTTCTCTTGCGTAACGGATGGTGTCTATTTTTCCTTCTACGCCGCGGTATCCGAATCCGCCGGGAACGACGATGCCGTCTATCCCCTTGAAAACTTTATCCCAGTTTTGTTTTCTTTCTTCCAGTTCTTCCGCATTGATCCAACGGATATTGACTTTTGTGCCGAGTTCAAATCCTGCGTGGTAAAGTGCTTCTACGACGGAGAGGTAGGCGTCGTGGAGTTTTGTGTATTTCCCGACGAGGGCAATTTCCACTTCACGTTCTGTATGGGTCATGCGGTCTACCATGGCTTTCCAGTCTTCTAAATCGACTGGACGGTCTTCAAGGCCGAGTTTTTGGAGAACGATATGGTCGAGGCCTTCTTTTTCCATGAGAAGCGGCACTTCGTAAATGCTCGAAGCGGTAAGGTTATTGATAACGGCTTCAGGTTCCACGTCGCAGAACATGCCGATTTTCTTTTTCATTTCCGGGGACAGTTCCTGCACGGTTCTGCAGACAATGATATCGGGCTGGATACCGATAGAGCGGAGTTCTTTGACGCTGTGCTGTGTCGGTTTCGTTTTCAGTTCGCCTGCCGCCTCGATGTAGGGAACGAGGGTGACGTGGATATAGGTGACGTCATTTCTGTGGGGCAGGTCTTTTCTGACCTGGCGGATGGCTTCGAGGAACGGGAGTGATTCGATGTCCCCGACAGTGCCGCCGATTTCCGTAATAACGATGTCGGCATTGTCATTTTTGCCGACCCGGAGTACCCGGTCTTTGATTTCATTGGTAATGTGGGGAATGACTTGAATGGTAGAGCCTAAATACTCCCCTTTTCTTTCTTTGTTGATGACGGACTGGTAAATTTTACCGGTGGTGACACTGGACGCTTTGGAAAGGTTTTCGTCAATAAAGCGTTCGTAGTGACCGAGGTCGAGGTCCGTTTCCGCACCGTCGTCGGTGACAAATACTTCGCCGTGCTGGTAAGGACTCATGGTACCGGGGTCTATATTGATGTACGGGTCAAATTTCTGGATTGTGACTTTGTATCCTCTGTTTTTCAAAAGGCGTCCCAGGGAAGCGGCAGTAATGCCTTTTCCCAAAGATGATACAACGCCGCCGGTTACGAAAATATATTTTGTCATGTGTCCTCCTTTTACATGTGTTCCGGAGCGGAAACACCAAGAATTGCCAGTGCGTGGGTGAGTACGTATTTCACGGCGGTGATGAGTCCCAGTCTTGCCTCCGTCACTTCTTTTTCTACGCCGAGTATTCTGCATTCTCTATAGAAATGGTGGAAAAGTCCTGCCAGCTCATAAGCATATTTGGCGATGCGCTGGGGTGCTCTTTCGGCTGCCGCTCCTGCAATAAGCATGCGGTAGTTTTCCATTTTCTTGACCAAATTAAGTTCACATTCTTCCGTGAGGCAGGTGAAATCGGTATGTTCCCAGTCTCCCCATGAGATGCCCGCTTCTTTTGCCTGCTTATAGAGGCTGTGGATTCGTGCATTGGCATACTGGATATAGTAGACGGGATTGTCGCTGGACTGTTTTTTCGCAAGGTCGATATCAAAGTCCATCTGGCTGTCCAAAGTACGGCTGCAGAAGAAATAGCGGGCCGCATCACTTCCGACTTCGTCCATGAGTTCTCTTAAGGTGACCGCCTGTCCTGTCCGTTTCGACATTTTGACGGGCTGTCCGTTCCGGAGGAGCGTGACCATCTGGAGCAGCATGATTTCAAAATCATCAGGGTTATATCCGAGGAATTTCATGGCCGAATGGATACGGATAATGTAGCCGTGGTGGTCGGCACCCCAGATATCAACCAGTTTATTGAAGCCTCTCCCTATTTTATTGGGAATGTAGGCGATATCCGAACAGAAATAGGTGGGAACGCCGTTGGTGCGGATAACGACACGGTCTTTATCATCGCCGTTGTCTGTCGTTTTCAGCCACAGGGCGCCGTCTTTTTCGTAGAGATGACCGCTTTCTTTCAGTTTTTCCAGTGCTTTATCCACTTCACCGGGATAAAGAGATTTTTCGGAAAACCAATTGTCAAAGGTGACACGGAAATCGGCCAGGTCTTTTTTGAGAATTGCCAATTTTTCTTCAAGCGCCACCGTTTTAAAAATATTTCTTCTTTCTTCTTCGGGAAGAGCGAGGTATTTGTCCCCTTCTCTGTCAATAATGGATTGTGCGGTTTCCACAATATCGTAGCCGTGGTATCCGTCTTCAGGCACTTCCGCATCTTTTCCGAGAAGCTGGAGATACCGGGCGTCTACCGATTCGGCCAGATGCTCGATCTGGTTACCCGCATCATTCACATAGTATTCGGCACAAACTTCATAGCCTGCCGCACGGAAAAGGTTCACCAGAGCGGAACCGTAAGCCGCGCCTCTGGCGTGACCGATATGGAGCGGTCCTGTCGGATTGGCCGATACATACTCGACAAGAATTTTATCTTTATGGCCGCCGGGAAGATTTCCGTAGGATTCTCCTTTGGCAAGTATTTCCTCCAGTTCGCGGTACACCGTCCCTTTGGCAAGGAAGAAATTGATAAATCCTGCTCCTGCAATATCCGTATGGGATATGAGAGGGGAGTCCATATATTTCACAACGGCTTCGGCAATCATGCGCGGTGCTTTGCGGGCCGTTCTTGCCCACTGCATCGCCGCATTTGTGGAATAGTCGCCGAATTCCTTTGATTTCGGAATTTCCAGTGTCTGGACAGGCGCATACTCTCCTTCGGGAAGATCTCCCGCTTCTACCGCCCTTGCCCGGGCCTTTTCAATAAGTTCTTTCAGTTCTTCTCTGACTTCCATGAAGCGTCCTGTTCCTCCCTCACTTCGATAACAATTTCATTTAAGTGCTTAAAAAGCCCTTTCATTTCAATATCATAAACCAGTCTGATTTCCCCTGTGCCGTCTTTGACCGTATCGTAAATTTCACGGGGTGTCGTCAGGATTTTCATCGGTCCCGCCGGTGTCATATACTCCGACTCCGATTCTTTGCCGGGGATATATTCCGTTTCCTGCACGAAAGTGCCCCGCCGGGAAAGTGTCACTTTGTCGCCGAAGAGGCGGATGGTCGTCGTTGTCCCCTCCAGGCCGGATAAAGAAGTTTCTTCATAGGAAATATAGCGGTGATCTTCCGCTTCCCCATAAACGCCGGGCGTATCCAATGTGATTGTTTCTGCCCGTCCCGTTTCGTCCCGCTGTGATGATGTGCAGCGGATTATAACCTTCTTTTCCAAAAAAATCCCGCTTTCCTAAAATAACAGGGCAAAACGGGGGTTCTCTTGATAAACAGCCCCGGCCCCATAAATATATATACCTAATTATAGCATAGACGGAGATTTTTTCCGCCTGCACAATACTCGTAATTATACCATGTAAAAAAGAATATTTATATTACTTTTTTCCGTATCAGTCATAAAATATTCCGCTTTTTAAACTTTTAGTTTATTTTTTTGTAAAGAAATTTTTTATAGATTTTTTTATTTTTCCGTCAAAAAAAGCCCCCCTTCCGGGAAGGCTTTTCCGTTCTTTATTTTTTATCTTTCTTTTTATCTTTTTTGCTCTTTTTGTCTTTCTTATTTTTCTTACTTTTCTTTTTTGTCTTTCCTTTTCCTTCGGTAAAACATTCTTTCCCGCTGTCTACAGTCCAATCGTACTCGATATTGTCACCGTCGCTGGGGCATCCCAGTGTATGAGTCTCGTATTTGAGAGAAATCTCATGATTATCCTCGTCAGAAATGTTTTGGCACTCCTCTTCCTTGTAGGTATTTTCCGCCTCTTCGCAGGCTTCCCGGATTTCTGTTTCCTGCTTTTCCAGATTTTCGTCAAAACGGCGGTTTTCTTCTTTTGCCGTTTCTACCACAACCTCGTCGCCTTTAACAAAGCGGCTCAGTATTTCTTCCATGACACCGGCAAGGGCAAGGACATTTTGTATTCTTGCCTCTTCCGCCTGCCGGGCATCGGGATCGGGATCGAGCATGGAAAGCTGGAGAAATGCTTTATCTTCTTCAAGTCCTTTCCTGATCGCCTCCAGTGATTCTTTTAAAGACTTTCCTTCAAATATTTCCTGCTTTTCCATACTTTACTCCTTCCCGGAAGCATGAACTTCCGTTACTAAAACTTTATCTATCCTGCGGTTGTCGCAGTCAACAACCTCAAAGATAAACCGGCCGTATTCGGCCTTTTCTGTTTCTTTCGGTATATACCCCAAGAGGTAAGTAATGAAGCCTGCCAATGTTTTATAATAATCTTCTGCCTCGCCGGGCAGCTCTTCTTTGATGTGGAAATACGCACGGAATTCGTCAATTGAGCAAAGCCCTTCCACGAGCCACGAATGGTTGGTGCGGGGTATGAATTTATTTTGCTCTTCTAAAATATCTTCGATGTCTCCCGGCATGTCGCCCACGATTTCTTCAAGGAGGTCATGAAGCGTGACAAGTCCCGACAGTGTCCCGTATTCATCAATAACAACCGCTTCATGGACGCCTTTTGTTTTAAAAAAGGTAAGCACTCTTGTAAGAAGCAATGTTTCCGGTATGAGGAGCGGCTTGTAAACCGTATCCATTACCGACGCTTTAATCGATTTCCCCGGATTGTTTTTCTGATCCAAAAGCACTTTGCTCACATCGGCAAGTCCTTTGAAATCATCGAGAGAATCACTGCCTACGGGAAGACGGAAATGTGTAGAACTGCTGATATCGTTCCATATATTTTCTTCCGTATCTTCCAAGTCAATCCAATAAAGTTGGGGTCTCGGCGTCATACTGTCAGCGGCAGTCAGGTCATTCAGCTGGAATACGTTATTGATAATTCCCGGTTCTTCTTTGTCTATCGTACCGAGCTGCGCACCCTGCTGGAGAAGTACTCTGATTTCCTCTTCGGAAACAGGCTGCTCGCCGCCCATGTGTATGCCCAGCATTTCTACGACGATTTTTGTCGACCAGGTGCTTAAAAGGACGAGAGGCTTACAAATCGTGGCAAAGAGAATCATAATCCGCGCAATATAGCACGCCGACTCTTCAGGCTTTGCAATGGCAATCCATTTCGGTGCCAGTTCCCCGATGATGAGCGTGAAATAAGTAACAAGCGCCATGACAATGACCATGCTCAAAGGGGCAAGATAAACTCCTACATGGGGAATATCCGCCAGTAATCCCGCAAGCGGCCCTGCAAGTGATGCTCCGGAAAACATACCCGTCACGATGCTGATGGTCGTGATCCCGACTTGAATGGTAGAAAAAAGCTCCTCTTTCCGTTCCGAAAGCTCCAGCGCCTGATAAGCGCCCCGTCTGCCTTCTTCCGCCATTTTCTGTAATTTTGTTTTTCTTGCGCCGACAATGGAAATTTCTGCAAGAGAGCAGATACCGTTGGCAATGACAAGTAATATAATTATGATGAGCTCAAGCCATATAGAGTCATCGTCCATGCATATTCCTCCCAAAATCAATTTCCCTGAACTTCCTTCGTATGATTTAATTATATCAAAAAAATAAAAAATAGGCTGAAAATTTTCTATTTCTTTCTCCAAAGAGCGGTTTTTTCGTTTTCTAAACCGACCACCGGTCATTGCTTTACTTATTAAAATCGTTTATACTTAAAATATATAAAAGCACGGGAGGATCGGCATGGCACTCACAAAGAAAGCGATAAGAACGAAAGCCTCTCTTTTGGCATCGGCAAGAAAGCTGATTACCGAAAGAGGTTTTGACATGGTATCGGTAGAAAATATCACCTCTGATGCCGGTGTCGCCAAGGGAACTTTTTATCATTATTTCAAGAGCAAGGAAGATTTAATCCGTGATTTGGCTTTTTCACAAATTCAGGATTTGTTTGCAAAAACCCTTAAAATGGACGGTCCGCCGGAAAAAAAGCTGGCTTTCTATTTCGGTTGTCTTATGAAAGATGCACAAATCACAGGTGTCAATCTGGTCCGCCAGTGGCTGCGGTCCATCTGTGATCCGAAACGGGTTTCCGACAGCACGGCCCATTTCCATGACAGCTATAAACGTTTATCGTCGCTCCTGATGCAAGGGATGGAAGAAGGATATCTCACGGAAGACACGCCCGTTCCTCTTCTGACAAGGCTTTTCATGTCCCATTTCAACGGAGCGCTTACGACATGGTGCATTCTCGGCGGTAATTTCGACCTCGGCGGGGAAGCGGAAACTTACATTCCTCTCGATATCATGAATGCTTTGGGAAAATACAAAACGGATAAAAAATAAAAACGGGACCGCAAAAACAGTCCCGGTACAAAAACCTCCTTCTCATAAATGAGCGGGAGGTCTTTTTATATAAATTTCCCGGCTGCATTTAATTCTGCCGGAAGAGCCGTTTGGCTCTTTTTATTTTTCCATTTTTTCTCTGCCGGTGCTGCGACGGAACGCATCTTCCATTTCTTTTCTGCCTTGTTTGTAATACAGGGCCATGTCTTTTTTTGCCCGGTTCAGTTCTTCAAGAAAGAGCGTGCCGTATTGCTCCGCTTTTTTCGGGCCGATTCCTTTGATCAGGCGGAGTTCTTCTTCACTTTGCGGTTCTTTTTCAACGATTTCTTTTAAAATTTTATCGGAAAATATCTGGAAAGGCGCTTTCTTTTCTTTTTTTGACAGGGAAAGCCGGAGAGCCGACAATTTCATGAAAATCGTTTTTCTTTCCAGTTCTTTATCGGGAGAGGAAAATTGATTTTCTTTTCCTTTTTCTTTTTCATAGTCCCGGAGCAGGGAAAGGAAACGTTTTCCGTATTTTTTCAGCTTGAAGGCACCGATACCGTGAACCTTTGCCATTTCTTTTTCCGTTGTCGGGAAACGGCGCACCATATCTTCCAGTGTGGCATCGGAGAATACAACGAAAGGCGGTACATGTTCTTCTCTTGCCGTTGCCGTCCTGAGGTCGCGGAGACAATCAAAGAGTCCCGTTTCTTCCGCAGAGAACGCACTCTTCTTTTCTGCCGCCGCATCGGCAATGATTTCTTCCGCTCCGAAGGCAAGGCCGTATACATTTCCGCCGTTTTCGAGAATGTCCCTGCTTTTTTCCGTCAGCCCGAGGAGGTGGAATTCTCCTTCCCGTTTTAAATATCCGTCGGCCGTAAGGGCTTGGATAAGTCCCCGTATATGCCGTGCCGGTTCGAAGGAAAGGCGCCCGTAAGTCGGTATCTTTTCAAGCCGGCGGGTAAGCACCGCTTTGGAACGGCTGCCTTTTAAGACATCTGCCACAAGGGCGGCTCCGAATCCTTCATTCATGGAACGGACGGTTTTGAATACAAGAACTGCCACGTCTGTAATATCTGCTTTGGCGACAGCGTTTTCACAATTTCCGCAATGGCCGCACGGATTTTCTTCCGCCTCTCCGAAATAGCGGAGAATGTAATTCCTGAGGCAGTCCGTGGTGAGACAGTAATCAGTCATTTTTTGGAGACGTTCGTAGTCCCGTATCCGCTGTTCCTCCGGCTGGTTTCCCGTATCGATCAGGTACTCCTGGATTCTCGTATCCTTTCCGCTGTAAAGAAGGATACATTCTGCCGCCGCACCGTCCCTGCCTGCTCTTCCCGCTTCCTGATAGTAGGCTTCCATGCATTTCGGCATCTGGTAATGAATGACATAGCGGACATTGCTCTTATCGATTCCCATACCGAAAGCGTTCGTTGCCACCATGACACGGCTCCGGTCAAAGGAAAAATCTTCCTGTGATTTCCGCCTTTCTTCATCGTCCATACCTGCATGGTACCGTCCTGCAGGGATACGGTTTTCTTTGAGCCATCCGTGAATTTCATCGACCGCTTTGCGGGTCGCACAATAAATGATACCGCTCTCTTTTTTATGGTTTTTTACGTATTTCCCGATGAAATCTTTCCTGTTCACTCCGGAAATCACGCGGAATGATAAATTCGGGCGGTCAAGACCGGTCCGGAAAATCACGGCGTCCTTAAGGCCGAGACTCCGTTTCATATCTTCTTCGACAAGGGTCGTCGCCGTAGCCGTGAAAGCCGTCACGACCGGTTTTTCCGGGAGCGAATCAACAAATGTTTTGATTTTTCCGTAACTGGGACGGAAATCATGGCCCCACTGGGACACACAATGCGCCTCATCGATGACCACCATGGAAAGCGGCACTTGGGAAAGGCAGTCAGTGAAATAAGACGGTTCCAGCTTTTCCGGCGCCATATACAAAAGTTTCAGCTTTCCCCTGTATAAGTCGCGGAGCCTTTCGATGGACTCCGCAAAAGGAACGGTGGAATTCACATATGAGGCGGGAATTCCCTGTGCCGAGAGCGCCTCCACCTGGTCTTTCATTAAAGAAATTAAAGGAGAAATAATAACCGTGCCGTAGGGAAAAAGAAGGGCAGGAATCTGGAAACAAACCGATTTCCCCGCGCCTGTCGGCATGATGGCAAGCACATCATTCCCTGCCGAAATCGTATCGATGATTTCTTTTTGGACAGGACGGAACGTATCGTAGCCGAAATATTTTTTCAATAACTCCGTGGCAGCCATTTTTTCTCCTTTCTTTTTCCGATTCTATTCATTATATCAGTTTTCATTCCCGGAACAGGAATTTTTATTTTCCTTTTCTGCAAAATTCCATAAAAAAAGAACCGCCGTGAGGCAATTCTTTTTTATCCGTATTTATTCTTTTCCGGTCTTCGCTTTTTTAGCTCCCGGTTTTTTTGTTGCCGTTTTCCCGGTTGCCGGTTTTTCCGTTTCTTTTTTTCCGGTTTTTTCTTTTTTTATATCTTCTTTTGTTTCCGCTTTGTCCGCCGTTTCCCTTCTCCGCAGTTTTTTCTGCCGGAGGTGGAATAATTTATCGGCAAGACCGAGAACGGTTTCTTTTCCTTCCACCAAGTCTTTCCAATAGGAAGGCACGAAAACTTCGCCGAAGCGGACACCCTGTATCGCTCCTGCCAACGAAGCGGTAACCGGGCTGTTTCCGTCATGATTGGCGGCAACAACGACCGAATCAAGCGGGTCGTCTACGGCAAGACAGGCATAGACGGCAATCGCAAGTGCTTCATCGGCCTGATCGCCGCTACCGAGCGAGTGAATGCTGTCGATATGCGCCCACGGCTCCTCTTTTCCTGCCGGGTGGTCATGGGCCTGCTGTTCCGCCGCGGAAAGAAGTGTCGTGATACTGTCCGCCTTATGTACTTTGTTGAGCAGACTGTGTACCCGTTCGAGTGATTTGGGCAGTGTCATGCCCTTGGCAAGGCAGGAAATCAATGCGGCCAGTGCGCCTGCACTATAATACGCCACAGGATTCGAATGGGAATAAGCGGCGATTTTCACAGCCGTTTCAAAAGCCGTTTTGCTTTCTCCTTCATAGAGAAGTCCCACAGGCACCGCTCTTTGAAGTACACCGCTCCCCTTACTGTCATTGACTTTATTCTTTGTCGTTCCGATAGCATCGCCGGCAAAGGCATTCAAAAGACCTTCTTCGGGATTTCTCCGGAAGTGCATAAATTTTTCACGGACCAGACAAATCTCCCGCTCATGGGGCTGGCGTCTCATCCAGCTCTTTTGGCCCCGTCGCGGTTCTACCCCGGTCTGGCTGTAAAACCAGCGCATATACCCGCGGTAAATGCCGTCGGTTTCTTCCATTTTCTTTGCGTCCGCCCATAAAAGTCCGTCAATCGTCGCCAGTGCCAGCTGGGTATTTCCCGTGACAGGTGCCTCATTTCCGAACTTATGGCTCCGCACCAACGTGCGCAAACCGAAAGGACCGTACTTACGCTCGATGCGGGAGACGGAGAGTCCTTGAAGAGGATACCCCAACGCATCGCCGCAGGCGCCGCCGATCATGGCACCGCGGAACTTCTCAATCTCCGCCATACATCCTCCTTTTTTTATATGTCTGCCGGAAATTTGACAACCCCGCCGGTTTCCGTGGGCGGGAAAAGAAAGAAAATAAAAGGTTCCGCAAAAAAAACAAAGAAACGGGAACCATAAAAGAAATGATGAGGCAGACAAATTTTACTTTTCTTATTAAATATTATACCATATTTAAAGTTTTTATTCATAAAGAGGACCGCTGTTCTTTTTTCCTTCCGTTGCGGTATCCCGGAAACAGAGTATCCCGTTCTTTATTTTCCCGTTCCGTCTCCCTCATTATTTCCAATCCTGTTATAATAAAAGGAAAAGAAATTGTGTTCCTTATAAGGAGGATTTATGGCCAATCCGGAATTTAAGCCCGGCAAAAATGAAAAAGCCGGTATTTTCGAAGCGTATATGAAAACGAATGAATTAAGTTATTTCAAGCGCCGTGATGTACATGACGGAATGGATACCGTTGCTTTCATCACCGCTCTTCCCGCAGGAGACAATCATCGTCTTGTGGCGGCAGTGCTTACGAACAACAGCATGTACTCCCTTCTCCGTGTCCATTTGGGCCTTGCCCCGGCAGGACCGGAAAGAGAAAAATTCCTCGAATTTATCCGCCGGCTGAACGTGACCCAGTCTGTTTTCAAATACCTTGTGGAAGACGATAACAATGCTTTCCTTGATGTCTGCATCACCACAAGGCCCGATCACTTTGAACCGGAAGTCATACGGACGACTTTAAATCTCATTATTTACCATATGAAAGACCACTATGATGAAATCGCCCGTCATCTTGCCAAACCGGGGGATGAAACAGACGGTTTTGATTTGTAATCCCCGTCATAACCGGATACGTAAAATAAAAAGCCCCCGCGGCACATTTCCGCCTCGGGAGCTTTTTTATTTCATTTTTATAAACAGGGTGCCGTACGGCTTCTTCCCAAATCGGCAGTCATACGCAAATCTTCTCTCGGATCCCGTCCGCCTGTCGTGAGGTAGCCGCCGACCATGATGCCGTTAAGACCACCCGTGAGGGCAAGTGCCTGCAAACTTCTCAGGTTCACTTCCCTGCCGCCGGCGGTACGAATCAGCGCCTTCGGAAGAACAAAGCGGAACATCGCAAAGGTGCGCAGCACTTCCAACGGCGGAAGCCGTTTATTTGTAAAGAACGGTGTCCCTTGTACGGGATTTAAAATATTCAAAGGAATGGAATCAATATGAAGGGCTTTCAGCTTGAATGCCATTTCCACCCGCTGGTCCAACGTTTCGCCAAGCCCGATGATACCGCCGGAGCAGACACGGATGCCCGCCTTTTGTGCAGTCCTGATAATATCTTCTTTATCTTCCATCGTATGGGTGGTGCAAATTTCAGGGAAATAAGACGGCGACGTTTCGATATTACAATGGATTCTTGTAATACCCGCCTCTTTCAGACGGACTGCCTGTTCCTGGGAAATGAGTCCTAAAGAACAGCACACTTCGATTCCCACTTCTTTGCGGATTCGTTTAACGATAGAAATGATTTCTTCAAATTCATTGGGATTGTCCTGGTTACGTCCGCTGGTGACGAGCGAAAAACGGACAGCCCCTGCGGCTTTTGCTTTTTTTGCCGCTTCCACAACCTGATCTTCCGGAAGAAGACGATACACTTTTGAGCCTGTTTTATAATGACCCGACTGGGCACAGAATTTGCAATCTTCCTGGCAGTGGCCGCTTCTCGCATTGATAATGGCACAGAAATCGACGGCATTTCCGCCGTATTTCTGGCGGATTTTATCAGCCATCGCCAAAAGAAGCATGGTGTCCTCATCTTTGGTACGAATCAGTCTTTTTGCTTCTTCTTCTGTAATTTCTCCGCCGTTTAACACTTTTTCCGCTAAAGAAATCACTTCTTGGCAAGAACTTTCCATAATAAAACTCCCCTTTTCCCTTTTGACTTCCTATATTATTGTTATCTTGTTTTTCAGTATAAAATAAACAATACCTTCTGTCAATTATTCTTATTCCTTTGGTTTACAATTAAATAAGCAAAAGAAAAAAGCCTGCTTTTCAACAGACTTTTCTCTTTTAAACCCGCAAAAACAGAGGAGAGGGATTTTTGAACGGGTATTTGATTATTTTACCTGCCTTGCAGGCCGGCACCTTATTCGATTTCTATACGATGAGGTGCTTTTTGGATTTCTTCCTTCATTTTCGGAAGCGTTACCGTGAGAACGCCGTCATTCAATGCTGCTTTGATAGCATCTTCTTTAATTCCTTTGACGGCAAACTGACGTCTGAAAGTGGAGCTGCTCCGTTCACGGCGGATGAAGTGACGATCGTCTTCCTTGGTGACCGTTTCTGCTTCTTTCTTAGCCGACAGGGAGAGAATCCCGTTTTCATAGGATACATGAATCTGATCCTTGTTGAACCCCGGCATATCGCAGGTAATTTCATAAGAATCTTTCTTTTCTTCAATATCTACTTTCGGAACTGTCACCTGATCATTGTACAAAACCGGTACATCATTGAAGAAATCATCAAATACATTGTCTCCGAAAAATCCGTTAAAAGGTAATAAACCACGCATAGTAAAAACCTCTTTTCTTATAAATAACTCACCGGATCGGAAATCCCGGCGGATTTCTTTTTCCTGTATCTGTATTATATCACACTTAGCACTCATGTCAATAGAGTGCTAATAATTTTATTTATTTTTATTTTCCCTTCTAAAAAATCATATTTTATGCGTGTTTTGAAATTTTCAAAAGTCAAAAGGTCTATTTATCTTCAAAATTTCCATAAAAAAATACGCAGCCTTTCCGGGACTGCGCATTTCTTATCACATTATTTCAAACTTGCTTCTATCTTTTTCAGGTTTTCTTCCATACGTTTGAGGAAAGTCATATCCGGTTTTTCGCTTTCCCCTTCCATGGTGTCGATGACTTCTGTGGAAGCTCCCGCTTCACGGGCCAGCGTTTCGCTCAAGGCAGGGCTGACCATGTCTTCCGTAAAAATGGTCTTGACCTTGTGTTCTTTGCAGAAATCAATGAGTTCTTTCATTTTTTTCGCCGACGGTTCTCCGGAAGCAAAAACATCTTCTACGCTTTCCTGGGCCAGTCCCATGTCACGGCAGAGATAGCCGAAAGCCGCGTGGCCGGTGACAAATTCTTTTCTTTCCGCTTTGTCGAAAGCAGCTTTGTATTTTTCCTGCAATGCTTTCATTTCTTTAGCAAAAGTTTCAAAATTTTTGTTGAAATAGTCTTTGTTTTCAGGAGAAGCCTGAATGAGTCCGTCACGAATCATTTCCGCTTCCTGTACCGCCGTGGTCAGTCCGAGCCAGGCATGGGGATCGTGGTCGCCATGTTCTTCTCTTTCTTCTTCATCGGTAATTTCGATAGGTTTTACTTTGGCTGCCGCTTCTACAACGACCAGCTTGTCCGAGCCTGCCGCTTTGACTGCTTTTTCCGCCCATTTTTCCATACCGAGACCGTTATAAACAAAAACCTTCGATTCTTTCATGTGAACCAAATCTTCCGCTTTCGGATCAAATTCATGCGGTTCCGTTCCTTCCGGTACCATGACTTTTACCGCCACTTTGTCACCGCCGATAGTTTCGGTCAGTTCTTTCATGGCATTAAAAGAAACGGTCACCGGGATTTTCGTTTCCCCCTGGGCAGGCGCTTTCTTTTCGCCGCCACAGCCGGCAGTAAACAAGAGCGCCGCCGCACCTAACACACAAGCACATTTCTTAAGAGCATTCATTCGATGTTCCCCTTTCACAATTAAATAAGCATTAAATTGTAATAACATTATTATTATCACGTTTTCATAGTATCATGTTTGTCAAGTTGACAGTCCATGTAATATAAAAATAGTATTGACTGTTTTATCCATAGCGAAAGGAAATTTCATGATTCATATCGACAATATTTCTTTTTCTTATACGGGAGAAGCTCCTTATCTGCTGGAAAATCTGTCTTTAGACGTCAAGGACGGCGATTATATTTCCATTGTGGGAAGTAACGGAAGCGGAAAAAGTACGCTCCTGAAATTGATTCTCGGCTTTATCAAACCGTCGTCGGGCATACTGGAAAACCGGGCATGCCGGACGGGATATGTCCCGCAAGCCGCCCGGGAAGACCGGGATTTCCCCATCACCGTCAAAGAAGTGATACGGTCCTACGGAAAACTTCTTCATTTAAAAAATGTGTCTGTCCCCCGCATTCTTGCCCTCACCGGTATGGAAGATTTTGAAAATGTACTGATGGGCCATTTGTCGGGCGGACAGCACCAGAAAGTTTTAATTGCCCGGGCCTTGATGGGTGATCCGGATTTGCTTATCCTTGACGAGCCGTCCACAGGCGTCGACAGAGAAAGCCAATTGGAAATTTATAACCGCCTCGCTTATTTGAATAAGGAAAAGCACATCACCATCCTTGCGGTGGAGCATAATCTGGAAGCAGCAGTACGCCATTCTTCCATGCTTTATCATGTCACCGACGGAAGCGGCCACCTCTGTCATCCTGATGAATATATCCGTGAATTTATTACAAAGGAGGGGTATCATGCTGGCTTATGATTTCATGCAAAACGCCCTCCTTATTTCCCTTTGTATCGCCGTTCTCTGTCCCTGTATCGGTCTGTTTCTCGTTCTCCGCCGGTACTCCATGATCGGCGACACGCTTGCCCATGCTTCTCTGGCAGGCGTCACACTGGGACTTCTTTTCCGTTCGAATCCCGTACTGTCTTCTTTTCTTTTTACCGCCGTTGCCGGCGTGGCTATCGAATTTCTCCGCCAATATTTCAGGAAATATACGGATCTCATTTTGTCTATCGTTCTTTCCGTATCTGTCGGCATTGCCTTAACGCTCATTTCTTCGGGAAAACTCCATGCCAATGCGGATGCCTACCTCTTCGGAAGTATCCTCACCGTAAGTCCTGCCGATATGGCAGTCACAGGTTTTCTCACCATCACGTCGGCAGTTTCTCTTTTTGTCTTTTATCACCAGCTCATGTATATCGCCTATGATGAAGATGCTGCAAAAATCGCGAAAGTCCCCGTGCGGATTATCAATTACCTTTTTGCTTTCCTCGTAGCTGCCGCTATCGCCGTATCGATACGCTCTGTCGGTATCCTCGTCATTTCCTCGATGATTACGCTTCCCGTCGCCTCGGCGCTACGGCTCTCCAAAGGATTCCGTGTCACCCTTTTTGCCTCGCTTGCCTACAGCTTCACCGGTATCTTGGGCGGATTCTTTCTGTCTTATGAAATCGGCGCCGCTCCCGGCGGTGTCACCGCACTCGTGTCGGCAGCCCTTCTCATTCTCACCATTCTTTACAAAAAAATCAGGAAATAAGCAAACTAAAACAGCGGTCCCTGACAAACCGCTGTTTTTTTATGTTTTTATTTTCTTTTTTCTGCCGCTCTCTTTACGGCATCAAACACTTCCGCAAAAGAAACCTTATGCTTTTTCGCCAGCTTTTTCACTGTTTTGTACTCGGGATACCACTTCATCCGCCCCTTCACTTCCACTCCCTTGGCGGAAGCGGTTCCGTAAGGTGTCACCACTTCTTTTTCTTCTCTGGGAAGACAAGTTCTTTCCACTTTCATTTCCCGGATACCGATGGTTGTGGTTTCTCCGAAAATAATCTGCTCCAATTCTTCCACATCGTCTTTTGCGGCAATCACCGTAAGTTCCCAGCCGGGACGGTTCTTTTTCATAAAAACCGGTGTATAGTGAACGTCCTTTGCTCCTGCTTTCAGAAGTTTCTTCATCGTATAGCCGAGAACTTCACCGGAACAGTCGTCAATGTCCGTTTCGAGCTTTATGATTTCTTCTTTTCCGCCCTCTTCTTCCGTTTCAATCATCATGGCCCGCAAAATGCCCGGACGGTCCGTATAGGCTCTCTTTCCCGCACCCATGCCCGTCTGTGTAATTGCAAAAGCTTTGGGCAGGCGGTGATCCGTACAAAGCACGGCCGCTATCGCCGCTCCCGTAGGCGTCACATACTCCCCTTTTGCTTCTGTAATTTCCAAGGGGAACGAAAAGGCGGAAACAATATTTGCCACCGCCGGCACGGGAACCGGCATCAGTCCGTGTTGGCACCGCACCATACCCGTTCCTTCATATAATTTCGGAATAATGACGTCCCGTATCCCCAAACTGTCAAATGTAACCGCCGCGGAAATAACGTCTACAATCGAATCCAAAGCCCCCACTTCATGGAAATGTACTTCCTCGGGCGGAAGGTTGTGTGCCGCCGACTCTGCCGCGGCAATCACATCAAAAATGTCATACGCAATATCTTTGGCCGTTTCCGTCATGTCACAGGCAGCAATAATTTCCCTGATTTCCGCAAGCCCTCTGTGGCTGTGTCCGTGTCCGTGTTCGTGTTCTTCTTCATGACAGTGACAGTGTTCATGTCCTTCTTCATCACAATGGCAATGGTCGTGTTCCTCTCCATGACAATGGCAATGGTCATGTTCCTCTCCGTGACAATGACTGTCGTCATGACCGTACAGATACCCCATATCATGGTCATGATTTTCATGAAGGGCATCGAGGACCACATTAAAATCGCAGCAGTCTATCCCCGATTTCTTCACCCGCCGGACCTCGGTGTGAAAACCGTCGTCAGAAACAGATTGCAACGCTCTTTCCAGTGCTTCCAAATCCGCTCCGAGATCAATCATGGCCGCTACAAACATATCTCCGCTGATACCGGACGTACAATCAAGATACAATTTTTTATTCATCGCTGTTTCCTCTTTCTGCAAGGCGGTTAATTTGTGTCGCCACATAGCCTGCTCCGAATCCGTTATCTATATTTACCGTCACAATCCCGTTGGCACAGGAATTAATCATCGTCAGCAAGGCGGAAAGTCCGTGAAAGCTTGCTCCGTAACCTACCGAAGTAGGAACGGCAATGACGGGATTTTTCACAAGCCCGCCGATGACGGAGGCAAGCGCGCCTTCCATGCCCGCCACGGCAATGACACAATTGGCTTTCCTGATAATGTCCTCTTTCGACAGAAGACGGTGGATACCGCTGACTCCCATATCATAAAGACGTTCCACCTTCGTGCCGAAATATTCCGCCGTCTGTGCCGCTTCTTCCGCCACAGGAATATCGGAAGTACCGCCTGTACAAACGGCCACAAGACCCTTGCGGACTTTCCCTTTTTTCTCTAACTTCAGCACACGGGAAAGGGGATCATAAGAAATATCGGGAATTTCCTGCCGGACCAGCTCATACTGGTGAGGCGATGCCCTTGTGCCGAAAACCTCGCCCTCACTGTCCAGCATTTTTTTGAAAATACCGGTAATAAACTGATCGGGCTTTCCCTGACAATAAATCACCTCGGCAAAGCCGCTCCGCTCTTTTCTCGCTGTATCAAGCTTCGCATAGCCCATTTCCTCGTAGCCGGCGGTACGGATACATTCTTTTACTGCCGCTTCCGCCCCGGCAAGTGAAATTTTACCGTTCTGCAAGTTTTCAAGTATCTCTCTCATCTTCATGCTTTATATCCTCTGCTTCTGTATTTTTTGTAACTGCCGCCGTATCCATAGACCCAGAGCGGAACCCTTTCAAATCCACGGTGGTATAAAGAAATCCCAATTCCTCAAGACGGGAGGAAATCATGTCCCGCCGTTCCAGTAAAAGCGGAATTTCCGCCGGAAGAACCTCGATTCTTGCCAGATTTCCGTGAACGCGGACACGCCGCTGCGTAAATCCGAGGTCTGCCAACAGATTTTCCGCCGCTTCCGTTCTTTTTAATTTTTCGACGGTCAATTCTTCTCCGTACGGGAAACGGGTGGCAAGACAGGAAAACGACGGCTTATTCCATGTAGGAAGTCCCTCTTTCTCCGAAAGTTCGCGGATTTCCTTTTTCGTCAGCCCCGCCTCGGCCAAAGGACTCCGTATGTCCAGTTCCTTCAAGGCTCTCAGCCCGGGACGGAATTCCTTCCTGTCGTCTGCATTCGTGCCGTCTGCCACAAAGGGAATCCCCTCTTCCTTTGCCTTCTCAAGGAGCGCGGAAAAAAGAAAATGCTTACAGATGTAACAGCGGTCCCGTCCGTTTTCCCTGAACCCTGCAACCGAAAAAGGATCCACCGGAAGAACGAAAAAAGAAATTCCCCGGCTTTTGCAAAATGTCACAGCCTCATCAAGTTCTCTTTCCGGAACGGACGGAGTTTTCATGATGAGCGCCGTCACCTTCTCCTTTCCCGCCTTAACCGCCTCATGGAGCAAATAAGTAGAGTCAACACCGCCGGAAAAAGCGACCGCCAGGGGCATGCATTTTTCCAGCAGAACTGCCAGCTTTTTTTCTTTTTCTTCCCTGCTTGTTGCCATGCTCCACCTTCTTCCGTTTTTATATTAGTATATCATTCTCCGAAACATATGCGGTATTTTCCCCTTTCTTTTTTCACTGTCTTTTTTTAAAAACCGTTTAGGATTCACCGCACATTTCAAGTTTCCAAGCCTTTTTTCATATATGTTTGTACTTCTATAAAAAAAGCAGTATAATTAATTATTAGCTTAAATAAATATT
>OBXJ01000340.1_pt1 | contig 33731 bp, 25 predicted proteins | sample 1495401 | NCBI WGS metagenome assembly OBXJ01 (sample SAMEA2580149, study PRJEB22360) | human gut metagenome | biome: human gut; feature: human-associated habitat; material: faeces | place: Denmark | collected 2008/2010 | reverse complement strand
CAAACCTGTAACCGGCTGATCCGTAGTCAGCTACTCTATTCAGTTGAGCTACGCGGCCTTGTTTGTTTTACGGGTGCAAAGATACGTACTTTTTTTGAATTAGCAAGAGATACGCAAACTTTTTTTGAAAAAAATTACTCGATGAACCGATAATTAAACAGCTGCCAGCCGAGTGTCAACCCCACATTCCACTCCTTTTTCGGTGAGCTATAATGATTTACATATGCAGATATTGCTCCAAAGGGCAATTGGCATATTACAGAAATTTCTCCTATATATTCAAAGCGCGAAAACGCTTTTCCATAATAAGCTTTGTTCAATGCATTCTTTTTAATAGGAAATATCGGTACGAAACCATAAAATTCAGAACGGAATTGGAACATATCATTGAAAACAAAAATAGGCTTGATACCCGCTGCCAAGAATTGGTTGGCCCGGAATGCTTCATTATACATCAGCTTACTATGAGGAGTAGGAGAAAAATCTGCCGCCTGCAACATGGTTGCCGTATAATTCTCCGAAAAGTTCTTCGATGAATACAGCATCTCTGCCATCCATCCCAAAGTAAATTTGGGACTCATAGTATGATAGGCATATTTCATATAAGAAATTTGCAGCCAAGATTGCCTTTCTTTAGTCGTAACACTCGTTTCCGTCGGATTTCCCGGTATAAATTTCTCCTTTCCGCTAAAGACCTGTGCCACCAGTTTTTCAAAATACCCTTTAGTGGCATACTGTCGTGCATTCAGCGTACTCCCATAAAATCCGATAGCCCCTCCCAAAAGGTTGTAGGTACTCCTGTCTGAACGGTCCTTGTCAAAATTAATCACGCTGGACTGAAAGTAATTGTCTTGAAGTTTCCCATATCCGATGCTTATTTCCGCCCGTTTATTGGCCAAAAAAGGCAAGGCTACCATCAACTTGACAAAACGTTCATCTTTAGAGTTAAAAGAGGGCTTATCATTCTTAGAAAAGAGTTTGTCCTTTTTATAATAATCGAACGTACTTAAAGAAGCAATAAGGCGGTAGGAGGTTGGAATACGGGTAGGAAGGTCTATCTTGGCCATAAGCTGCGCATTATTATATACCTTGCCAATCTGGCCGTCAAGGGTTATTTCTTTGGAATAATAATTCAAGTCCTGATAACCCAACCCCAAATAAATCTGATTAGAGCTGGTTGTCGATACACTTCCACCCATCCTTACAGAAAAATTATCTTCCATTTTCACTTTCAGATGCAGCGAATACAAGTCGTTTTCAGAGTCATATACAGCATGAGGTATAATCTCCGATATCATATTATCAGACAGCAAACGGAAATATCCACGTTTCAAATCTTCATATGTAAACACCTCATGGTCTTCGTCATGAAATTCTTTTTTGATATACGCCTGCTGTTGTGGATTGGCGCCCTCTATATAGATGTCCCTAAAGCGGAATTGAGGCAAATTACTGCGGTAGACCAACCGCCTTAAACGAACATTTTCCGCACTTACCCTCCGATGAATACGGCCTTTTATAGAATCCATTAAACTGATAGTCCGGTTATAGCCGATATCGTGCAACTCCTGCAAACGGTCAAAGTCCAAAAGGCTTACATCATCATACTTGAATGTCATAATAATGCCTAAAGAATCCGGAAGAGTATAATCCGTCTTCTGCATAATCATATTTTCAAGCTGGCTCATCAAATCGTTCTCTTTCGGCTTACCGGGGTTGGCGGCTACCACGCTACCTATGATGACTTCCGGTTTAAAGTCCTCACGCATAATATCTGTGGGGAAATTATTATAAATTCCACCGTCATAAGCTAAAACGCTATCAATCTCTATCGGTTTGAAAACAAACGGAAAACTCATGGAAGCGCGTACCGCATCTCCCAAATCTCCTCTACGCATAATCAACGGTTTCTTGTTATATACATCGGAGGCAATACACCGGAAAGGCACAAACAGGCGGTTAAAATCGCCGCTGCATGCAGCCGTAGCCCGTGCAAATAGCTCCACAAAGACCAGATTCATCTGAATGGGATTTACCATGCTTGTAGGAAGTATCTGAGGCTTGATATGCAGCGAGTCCTTAAAGGAGAAACGGATATTGAAAAACTCCGGGGTCGGTCGGTTTTGTTTGAAATAATACCCGTATTCGGGTTCTACCTGTCCTGAATACCAGCGTTTGAAGTCTTCGGAACGCAATAAAGCCTCCATATCATCGGGAGAGTACCCCATAGCATAGAGTGAACCTATGATAGCTCCCATAGAAGTACCCGTAATGTAGTCGATAGGAATATTGTTTTCCTCCAAAGCGCGAATGATACCGATATGGGTCATGCCTTTCGCACCTCCGCCACTCAAAACAAGTCCTACTTTCTGAGCTTGCACAAACGGCAGAAGCAATAAACAGGCTGACAAAAACAAAAAAAATCTTTTCATGAATACGGTTTCGAGTGAAATATACTAATTTATTCAATGCTCAAATATAGACAATTGTTTCCAAAAACCTCGTATCCAACGAAAAAAAACAGACCTATTACGAAAAAACAGACAAAAAAAGGGCATTACAACTCATATTAGCTGCAATGCCCTGTTATAATAAAAATCTAAAGGGGCTTATTTAATCAAATCGATGCTTCTCTTTACAAAATTATTCAAAGCTTCACCTTTCAACATGCCATTTTGAAGCAATGCCAAATCAATAAGTTGACGGACAACCTTATTCTGAGCGGCATAGTTGGCAAACAATCCATTTTTCCGGTTTTTCAAATCTTCCCACTTCTTATCCAAATCATTTACCTCATCCTTTTCGGCTGTAGGAATATCCTCGTCTTTCTTGCCCTCCTGCTTCTTTTTCAATTCATTACGACGAGTATTTACATCGTCCATTTCTTTTTGAATCGGAGCAACAGCAGCCGCACATTCCTTGTCTTCATCAGCCAGAATCTCTTTTACCAGCTTATGGTCGGCATTCAATACCAGGTTGAACATGTCCGGCATTTCGCCATAGAAACTCATTCCTGCCTGGATATTAGCCATTTCTTTCATACGACGCATGTACTCGCTTTGAGTAATCATGACCGGTGAAGCATTTTCACCCAAGGCCTGAGCCATTACATTGAACTCTGTCTTTTCTATCTGCGGCAACTGGCTCTTGAAGATAACAGAGAGAACCTCCTGTTTATCGGCTTCCAAGACATCTTTCGCCTTGTCTTCCTTCACTATCAGATTGTCAACGACATCACTGTCTACACGGGTGAAACGCACTTTCTCGAACTTTTGCTCCAGCATGCTTACCATGGCAACATCAAGCTGGCCGCCCATCAACAGCACATTATATCCCTTATTCTTGGCAGCCTCGATATAGCTGTATTGCTCGTCTTTGTTGTTGGCATACAGATAAATCAGATTACCATCCTTATCCGTCTGGCTATCCTTTATCAAGGTCTTATACTCTTCGAAGGTATAATACTTGTCGTCCGTATCGGAAAGAAGGGCGAAATCCTTTGCTCTATCATAGAAATCCTCTTGTGTGAGCATTCCGTAGTTGATGAAGATTTTCAAATCGTTCCACTTCTCTTCAAATTGCTTACGGTCGTTCTTGAATATGGATTGCAAGCGATCGGATACTTTCTTCGTAATATATGTAGAGATTTTCTTCACATTGGAGTCACTCTGCAAATAGGAACGGGACACGTTCAGCGGAATATCCGGCGAATCGAGTACACCGTGCAGCAATGTCAGAAAGTCCGGAACAATACCCTCTACAGAGTCCGTTACATAGACCTGATTGCAATAAAGCTGGATTTTGTTCTTGTTCAACTCTATATTGCTCTTTACCTTCGGGAAGTACAGAATACCAGTAAGATGGAACGGATAATCCACGTTCAGATGTATCCAGAACAAGGGTTCATCAGACATCGGATAGAGGTCGCGATAGAACTTCTTGTAATCCTCGTCTTTTAATTCGCTGGGCTTCAGCGTCCACAACGGATTAGCGTTATTAATGATGTTATCTTCAGATGTTTCAACCTGCTTGCCGTCTTTCCATTCTTTTTTCTTGCCGAATGCAACGGGAATAGGGAGGAAGCTGCAATACTTCTTCAAAAGAGAAGAGATGCGCGCTTCTTCAAGGAATTCCTTGCAATCGTCGTCTATATAAAGAACGATATCCGTACCGCGTTCTGCCTTGTCCGTATCTTCGATGGTAAACTCCGGACTACCGTCGCAAGTCCATTTCACAGCTTTAGCACCATCCTGATAGGATTTGGTGATGATTTCGACCTTCTTGGCAACCATAAAAGCCGAGTAAAAGCCAAGTCCGAAATGACCGATAATGGCATTGGCATCATTCTTATATTTCTCCAGGAAGTCGTTGGCTCCCGAGAATGCAATCTGATTGATGTATTTATCTATTTCTTCTGCCGTCAGGCCGATACCACGATCGGATACGGTAATCGTATCCTTGCCTAAAGACACATGCACGGTCAAATCACCGAGTTCACCCTTAAACTCACCGATAGAAGCCAGTGTTTTAAGTTTCTGGGTAGCATCGACGGCATTAGAGACTAACTCACGAAGGAAGATTTCATGGTCACTGTACAAAAACTTTTTGATAACGGGGAAGATATTCTCTGTAGTTACCCCAATATTTCCTTTTTGCATACTAAGTTTATATTTTTAGATTTGTATTTTTATTGTTTTGGCAAACTGAACACAAAAAAAATGCCAGTCCCGAAGAACTGACATTTTGACTGTTTTATTATAAAGGCTTGTTAAGCTTTGGTTATACTCAACTCGTCTTTTTCCTTATCGACAGAAACATTAACCGTATCACCGGGCTGTAATCCGGCAGACACAATCAGCTCCGAAAGTCCGTCTTCCAGATAATTCTGAATGGCACGCTTCAACGGACGGGCGCCAAACTGCACATCGTAGCCTTTGGCAGCAAGGAATCTCTTGGCTTCATCATCTACAACCATCTTATAACCAATAGCTTCAATCCGTTCATACAAACCTTTCAGCTCTATGTCCACAATCTTCGTAATGGCATCCAACGAAAGCTGGTCAAACGTTATGATTTCATCCAGACGGTTCAGGAACTCAGGAGCAAAGGTCTTGTTCAATGCTTTCTGAATCACACTGCGCGAGTACTCGTTATCATCCGTACGTGCCTGTGCCGCAAAACCTACGCCACGACCGAACTCTTTCAACTGGCGGGTACCGATATTGGAGGTCATGATGATGACTGTATTCTTAAAGTCAATCGTTCTGCCATAATTGTCAGTAAGACGTCCCTCGTCCAACACCTGCAACAAGATATTGAACACATCCGGGTGAGCTTTTTCAATTTCGTCCAACAGCACTATGGAATAAGGTTTCCGGCGTACCTTCTCTGTCAACTGTCCGCCTTCCTCATAGCCGACATACCCCGGGGCCGCTCCAATCATACGGGACACCGTATATTTCTCCATATATTCGCTCATATCAATGCGTATCAGCGCATCGCTGGAGCCAAACATATATTTAGCCAACTGCTTGGCCAAATGCGTTTTACCCACGCCGGTAGGACCGAGAAACATAAACGTTCCGATAGGGCGGTTAGGGTCTTTCAAGCCTACACGGCTGCGCAGGATGGCTTTGGTAAGTTTCTCTATCGCAGCATCCTGAGCCACAACTTTTGCCTGCAAATCTTCTTTCATACCTGCAAGCTTAAGACCTTCCGCCTGAGCCATACGTTGCACCGGAATACCGGACATCATCGATATGACATTGGCTATTTCTTCCTCTCCAACAAGCTGACGGTCGTCTTTGAGACGTGCTTCCCATTCCTCTTTCATTTCATCCAGGCGAGCGGAAAGTTCTTTCTCTCTATCCCGATAACTGGCAGCCAGTTCAAAGTTCTGCGACTTTACGGCTTCAGCCTTCAAAACACGTGCGTCTTCTATCAGCTTTTCCTGCTCTTCAATCTCTTTGGGAACATTAATGTTCGTCAGATGCACACGCGAACCGGCTTCGTCCAAAGCATCAATGGCTTTATCCGGGAAGTTACGGTCGGTTATATAACGCTCTGCCAACTTGACACATGCCTCTAACGCTTCGTCCGTATAGCTCACGTTATGGTGGTCTTCGTACTTCTCTTTTATGTTTCTCAGTATCTGGAGCGTTTCTTCCGGAGTAGTGGGTTCTACTATAACTTTCTGAAAACGACGCTCCAAAGCACCGTCTTTCTCAATATTCTTTCTGTATTCGTCAAGCGTGGTAGCACCGATACATTGTATTTCGCCGCGAGCCAAAGCCGGCTTCAACATATTGGCTGCATCCATAGAACCGGCAGCTGCACCGGCACCTACAATAGTATGAATCTCGTCTATGAACAAGATTACGTTCGGATTCTTCTGCAACTCGTTGATAATGGAACGAATACGCTCTTCAAACTGTCCGCGGTATTTGGTTCCAGCTACAACAGAGGCCATATCGAGCATTACCACCCGCTTGTCAAACAAGATACGGGATACTTTCTTTTGAACGATACGCAGTGCCAATCCCTCTACAATAGCCGACTTGCCGACACCCGGCTCACCAATCAGCACCGGGTTGTTTTTCTTACGACGACTCAATATCTGCGCCAAGCGTTCTATCTCACGCTCACGCCCTACAACCGGATCGAGCTTGCCTTCTTCTGCCGCACGGGTCATGTCCGTACCGAAGTTGTCCAGGACTGGAGTATCATTGGAAGACTTCTTCGATGCAGTCTGTGCAGAAGAAGCCGCGCCCTGTCCTGCATTGCGAGAGGGATGGGACATATTCATGTCTTCATCGTCTTCTTCCTCTTCTTCCGGAAATCCCATACCAGCATTCGGGTTGGTAGATTGCATTGTAAGCTGTTCAAATACAGCTTGATAATTCACCCGGTTTTCTTCCAGAACGGTAGCAGCCAGGTTGTCGCCATCCTTCAGTATAGCCAACAACACATGTTCGGCATCGGCTGTTACACTCTTTAAAATGCGCGCTTCCAGAATGCACATCTTCAATATCTTAGCGGCCATTGGCGACAATGGCACATCCGCATCGGGTAATAGGGTGTCGTCTTCGGCATCTCTCAAGAAGCTTTCAATACGCTTTTTTACTTGCTTCAAGTCTATATCGAGTTTCATCAATATCTCGATAGCTTTTCCTCCACCGTCACGTAGCATGCCGAGCAGAAGATGCTCCGGGCCGATATATCTATTTCTCAGTCGGTTGGCTTCCTCCTTGCTATAAGTTATAATATCAGAAACTCTTTGTGAAAATTGATTGTTCATATAATTTTTATCTCCTTAATTAAAGGTTTTGACTGACAAAGATACGCATTTCTTTATATTGCATACCATAAACTGGATTAATAATATACAAATCCCGTGCCATAAATCACATCTTTCCGGTTCGCCCTACACATTATATTATAATACGTGGGAATTTCATCCGTACCAACGGTTGGTATTCGATGTACCAACCTAAGAAACTTCATATACCTAAGCTTGGTACGGCTCGTACCTTAGTAAGGTACACCGAGTACCAAAGGGAGGTATCTTTCTGGTACTTGTATCTGTCTTATTTTTAACCGATTATACATCAAACGAAAAACCATATATCCAAACGGGGTTTCAAGCATGGAAATCTGCAACAAAGTTTATGAGGGAAAACTTTTGTATATCGTAAAAAAGCAGTACTTTAGCGTGGTTTTTCACAAACCCGCAAATGTATAATTAATAATCTTTTTAAATGCTTGAACAAGACAGAATTATAAAGATTAACATCGAGGAGGAAATGAAGTCTTCGTACATTGACTACTCCATGTCGGTCATTGTTTCACGTGCCCTTCCGGATGTTAGAGATGGTTTTAAACCTGTTCACCGAAGAATTCTTTTCGGTATGATGGGACTGGGAAATACGTCGGATAAACCCTATAAGAAATCTGCGAGAGTTGTCGGTGAGGTATTAGGAAAATATCACCCGCACGGTGACTCATCCGTATATGGCGCTCTCGTCCGTATGGCACAGCCGTGGGCTATGCGCTACATGCTTGTAGACGGACAAGGCAACTACGGTTCTGTGGACGGTGACAGCGCAGCCGCCATGCGTTACACGGAATGCCGCTTGCAAAAGATTGGAGAAGAAATGATGCAGGATCTTGATAAAGAGACTGTAGACATGCAAACCAACTTCGACGACTCGTTGCTGGAACCCACCGTAATGCCAACCCGCATTCCGAACCTTCTTGTCAACGGTGCTTCCGGTATCGCCGTAGGTATGGCTACGAATATGCCGACCCATAATCTGTCCGAAGTGATAGATGCCTGCGTCGCATATATCGACAACAATGATATCGACATCGAAGATTTGATGACTTACGTCAAAGCTCCCGACTTCCCGACAGGCGGTTATATATATGGTATGAGCGGTGTGCGCGAAGCCTACATGACCGGTCGCGGACGTGTTGTAATGCGCGCCAAGGCTGAGATTGAAACATCTTCCACGCATGACAAAATCGTTGTAACCGAAATCCCTTACGGAGTAAATAAGGCCGAATTAATCAAATCCATCGCCGATTTGGCCAACGAAAAGAAGATAGAAGGCATTTCCAATGCCAACGACGAGTCTGACCGCGAAGGTATGCGCATCGTCATCGACGTAAAACGCGATGCCAACGCCAGTGTAGTGCTGAACAAGCTCTACAAGATGACATTGTTGCAGACTTCCTTCGGCGTAAACAACGTAGCATTGGTACACGGGCGTCCTCGATTGCTGAACCTGAAAGACCTCATCAAGTATTTCGTAGAGCATCGTCACGACGTAGTTATCCGCCGTACACAATACGATTTGCGTAAAGCTAAAGAACGTGCCCATATCTTAGAAGGTTTGATTATCGCATCGGACAATATTGACGAGGTAATCAAAATCATCCGTGCCGCCAAAACTCCGAATGACGCAATCAGCGGTTTGATGGAGCGTTTTGAATTGACTGAAATCCAATCGCGCGCCATCGTAGAAATGCGTCTGCGCCAGTTAACCGGACTCATGCAGGACCAACTCCATGCCGAGTATGAGGAAATCCAAAAGCAGATTGCTTATCTGGAAGAAATCCTCGTTAACGACGAACTCTGCCGCAAGGTTATCAAAGATGAATTAATCGAGATTAAAACTAAATACGGTGATGAACGCCGCTCTGAAATAGTTTATTCGTCGGAAGAATTCAACCCGGAAGATTTCTATGCAGACGATGAAATGATTATTACCATTTCTCATATGGGATATATCAAGCGTACGCCGTTAAGCGAATTCCGTGCCCAAAACCGCGGTGGGGTAGGTTCTAAGGGAACAGAGACACGCGATGAGGACTTTGTAGAACATATATATCCTGCAACAATGCACAATACCATGATGTTCTTCACTCAAAAAGGTAAGTGCTACTGGCTGAAAGTATATGAGATACCCGAAGGAACCAAAAATTCTAAGGGACGCGCCATTCAGAACCTGTTAAATATAGACTCTGATGACGCCGTAAATGCATACCTGCGCGTGAAGAACCTGAACGATCAGGATTTCATTAACAGTCATTATGTACTGTTCTGCACAAAGAATGGCGTCATTAAGAAAACATTGCTCGAACAATATTCCCGTCCTCGCCAAAATGGTGTCAATGCCATTACAATCCGCGAAGATGACCGCGTAATTGAAGTGCGCATGACTAACGGTGACAACGAGATTATCATTGCCAATCGTAACGGACGTGCCATCCGTTTCCACGAAAGTGCCGTGCGCGTAATGGGACGTACAGCTACCGGTGTACGCGGCATGACGCTTGATGAAGACGGACAAGACGAAGTTGTCGGAATGATTTGTATCAAAGACCCTGAAACTGAGACAATCATGGTTGTGTCAGAACAAGGATACGGTAAGCGTTCCGATATTGAGGATTATCGTAAGACGAACCGTGGCGGTAAAGGTGTAAAAACTATGAATATCACCGATAAAACCGGTAAACTGGTAACAATCAAGTCTGTAACAGATGAGAACGATTTAATGATTATCAATAAATCGGGTATCACCATCCGTCTGAAAGTAGCAGATGTTCGTATAATGGGACGTGCTACGCAGGGAGTACGACTGATTAATCTTGAAAAACGTAATGATGAAATTGGCTCCGTATGTAAAGTTACCTCAGAAACCGAAGAGGATATCATTGCAGAAGAGGATAGCGATGCATCAGAAAAAACTCAGAACGATATAGTAAACAATGAAAATGAAGAATAGACACAATATTAATTTAAAATTTTCTACAATCATGAAAAGAGTATTATTTTCAATGGTTTTACTACTTGCGGCAGGCTTTACCTTCGCTCAGGAAAAGAGCGTGAAAGAGGCAAAAAGCATCGCTAACGACGTAAAACCGGATTTTGCACAAGCAGAGAAGCTCATCAATGAAGCTCTGAACAATGCTGAAACCAAAGACAACGCCGAAACATGGGATGTAGCCGGCTTTATTCAAAAGAGAATCAATGAAAAGGAAATGGAGAATGCTTATTTAAGAAAGCCTTATGATACTCTTAAAGTGTATAACAGCGCACTGAATATGTGTAAATACTACTTTAAATGCGATGAACTTGCACAGATTCCTAACGAAAAAGGTAAAATCAAAAATAAGTTCAGAAGATCAAACAGTGCTGCTATATTAGCTGCGCGTCCCAACCTGATTAATGGTGGTATCCAGTTCTTTAATTTAGATAAGAATAAAGAGGCTTTGGATTTCTTCGCAACTTATGTAGACATTGCCATCAATCCTATGTTTGAAAAGGAGAATCTGCTTCAAACAGATACTGTATTGCCCCAAATTGCTTATTATGCAAGCTTAGCTGCAGCCAAAATGGAAGATTATCCAAGCGTATTGAAATATGCACCTTATGCAAAGGAGGACAAAGAAGTGGGTAAATATGCCATGGAATTTATTTCTACAGCATTGAAAGCTCAAGGGGATACTGTCAAGTGGATCGCTTCCTTAAAAGATGGTATCCAAAAGTATCCTGAACATTCATTCTTCTTTGGACATCTGATTGATTATTATAGCAATAATAACAAGTTTGACGAAGCAATGCAGTTTGCAGATGATATGTTGGCTAAAGATCCTAATAACACATTCTATTTGTACGTAAAAGGATACCTTTATCACAACATGAAAAATTATGAAAAAGCCATTGAATTCTACAACAAAACCATTGAAGTAGATCCTAATTATGCAGAAGCATATTCCAACTTGGGCTTAATCTATTGCCTGCAAGCTCAGGATTTCTCTGAAAAAGCTACTACTGATGTCAATAATCCAAAATACAAAGAAGACCAAGCTACACTGAAAGTTTTCTATGAAAAGGCAAGACCTAATTATGAAAAAGCAAGAGAACTGAAACCTGAACAGAAAGATTTGTGGCTAAATGGATTATACAGAGTTTATTATAACTTACAAATGGGTCCTGAATTTGATGAAATAGAAAAATTGATGCAATAATTGAATTGCTACTATACCAAAGATAGCTTGAATATGTAAGCTATCTTTGGTATAATTTTCTTCCAAATTAGAGAAGGATAAAGGTTTATTTTAGTTTATGGTATTATATATTAAACATAATATTGATATTACATCACAAACATAGGAAATGGGACATGTAATAGTATAACCATGAAAAGATAAAAAATAAGTGGACTCCACTAAAACTAATTCAGCATTTAGCGGTAGCCCACGTCCTTACCTAGACAGATTAAAATTATCATTTCAATTAGGCCGCCCATAGATAACCAACAATGGTGTATCAGAATGGAAAATCATTTTTCTGGCAATTCCTGGATTAAACAAACGAGAAAATATATTTCGCTTATATGATGTCAATGTAATAATATCTATGTGATTAGTTTTAATATATTCATCCAAGCTATTAAGGAAATCATCATTCTTCACTACATCATAATGAATTTCCAATTGCGGATACTGTTTTTGGAAATACTCTTTAATGCCACCCAACTTTATCTCATTCCAAGTGTCTTTTACATCAGCTAAGTGTATTAAAGAAACTGAGAAACAAAATGGCTTTAAACTATTGATTAATGAATCAAAAGCTATCAAGTCGCGCTGGTCAAAATTCGTAATAAATGCAATACGTTTCACAGCGTTAAATTCTTTGAACGGTGTATTCTCCGGAATGGCTAAAACCGGTACACGACTACGCTCGATAACTTCAGCGGTTACACTACCAATCAAATCAATATCTTTCTGATTCTTACCACGCGTTCCCATGATGATAATTCTCGGACGATTTTCTTTAGAATAGCGTAATATCTCTTCTTCTGGAATGCCTTCTCTCAATACGCAAGTGTATTTTATATCAGGAAACTCTCCGGATATAACTTTAGCTTTTACTTTATCGGACAAAGCATTCAAATCCGAGTGTACTTTCTGCAATATATTCCGGACATTCTCTTCATCACTCAACTGATAGTTAAAAACATCACCGTATGGCAATGAAGTCGCATAGATAGGTGTAAAATATACATGAAGCAAAACTACTTCAGCATCTATGTTTTTTGCAAAATTAAAACCGAACTCACATGCTTTCAATGAATAACTTGAAAAATCGACAGGAATCAAGACCTTATTACTGCCTTTCTCTATTTGGGGCATCTTCTCTCCCACTACTTCTTCGGACAACCATGCCGAACTTTCCGTAATTTTCAAAGCATGCGGTAAATCGCTTTCTTTTATACGAACACGCACACCGGAAGATACAACCGGCTGTATTTGATTTACATTATGAATGTAAGTCTCAATACCTTCATTTTCGAGAACATTCTTTAGTATTTGTGCCTTAGCATACGTAAGAATCGCTAATGTTACTAATTTATCTTCCATAAGTCGTCTATTATATTTATTTACAAAACAAACAAGAAATCCCAATTGTTTCTCAGCAATTGGGATCCTTCTTTACTTTCTTTTCTTAAGCCTGAACAGGTTCAGCAGTTTCACCTGCCATTTCATCTAAAATTTTTAAAGCCCGATCAAGAACGGTAGTATCATCAATCATTACTAAACCGCCATCCGGACCGGGTTCTAAGTGAATTCCAACACTTTTACCCTCCTTAAAGTTATGACCGCCAAAGAAATTTCTTACAGTGTCAACATTAAGTCCAAGTTCATCGGCTATTCTATGCATACTACCACTAGGTAATGAGTCTTTAATCTTACGGAGTTCATTAAATGTTATCGTTCTCATATTCATAAATTTAATGGTTAATACTTTGTTATTTCTTTATCACGCTATAAACTTAAGGAAAAAAAAAGATAAAACAAACTATTTATCTGTATTTTTCCATTATATGTTTAACATTCCCATAAATACAAAAAGAACCCGTATGAAGTAAAAGGAAATAGTTTCCTTTATTTCATACGGGCTTCTATATTCAGCAATGAATACTCTTAAATCACTTCTATTGCAGAAGCAGGAATCCACCCTACCTTACCATCTTCCAAGCGAATCTCTTTCCATTCGCGCATGGAATTATCTTTAATTTCAATTTTATGCCCTTCATGCAGAACGAATAAACCAGTACCACTTTCACTAGGAGTACTCCGTACTGTAACACTGGGAGACAAGACTATTGCATCATTCCTATCCAGTAATTCACTTTTCTGCTCCGAAGCAAAAATATTACTTAATACAGTAAATACTAAAAATAGAATTCCCGCTATAAACCCGCTTTTTTTCCAGATAATCTGTTTGGAAAAAAAGAATAGGGAAAACGAGATAAGCAAAAGAATAAAAAACACAATACCTAATTTAGCCCAAGCATCTACACTTAAACAATTTGTCAATGACTTAACCCAAGCTACAAAAAATATATCAGGTACAGAAACTACCTTATCTATCGTCTTGGAACGTGCTATTTCCAAATTAGCGCGAATATCTGCATTACCCGGTTGCAATAACAAAGCGCGTTCATAATTTAAAATTGCCTTTGCTATATCGTCTGCTTTATAATAGCTATTACCCAAATTATAATAAACTTCAGCGGCTTCACCTTTTTTCAATAAGCTCTCATATATTTGAATGGCAGAAGCATAATCATTACGCATATATGCACTGTCACCTTGTGCTTTCGTAACATTGTCAGCTGATTTAGTTGCAGAAAATTCCGTATGCGAACCTATAGACACAGAATCTTTGGCAGAAGCCGAAGTATCTGCCGTTCCTTGCGCCCAAACAGCTAATCCTATCAGTAGACCAAATGCTAAGGATATTACTTTCTTCATCATTATACCTCCTCCCAATTTAATGTTTTATAGAGTTTTCCATTTTACTGATAACTTCCAAAGAATCTGAATAAACTTTATCCATAGCCTGATTATCATCTCCGGGAGCAAAACGGGCAAACTCACAATTGTTCAATGCATCAAGGAAATCTTTTATCAGTGCATCATCAACACCGTAATTGCGAAGCTCTCCCTCGACATTATCTTTAGATAAACGTGAAACCGGAATACTCAATTTATCGCTAATATATCCCCACAATGCTTTCAATACTTCATCATAAAATGCATCTTTCTTGTTATCAGCCAACAATTTCCCCGCTAACTTCATACGTTTCACAGCAACCTTATTTGCTTTCTTCGTACGCATTTTAGCAACATTGGCATTGGCTGCAATCTGTTTACGATAAACAATGAAGAACAGGACAAATGCAATGCCGGGCACTATGTAAAACAGCCAATAAGCCAAAGAACCGAAGAAGAAATCTCCTTTTTGGGAAAGAGTTACGTTATTCTGCTTGATATAACGTATGTCCTCATTCAAAACTTTCAAATCTTCTTTATTAGTAAAATTGGCAATAGTCTGAGCTGCATTACCACTTCCCTTTTCTACATGGAGTTCGTATTCCTCGGTCGTTAAAGTCTTGTATGTACGAGATTTAATATCGAAATAGCTGAACTTTACAGCAGGAATCTTATATGTTCCCGCATTACGGGGAATGGCAAGATACTCAATCACCTGACTGCCGGAGAGTCCGGCATTTGTTAAACGGAACTTATTATCAACCTTCGGGTCATAGACTTCAAAGTCTTCTGGGAATTTAACTTCCGGAGTAGAGATTAATTTCAGATTACCCGTACCCGAAATAACAAGCCTCACAGTAACAGCATCGTTTGTCTTAACATTCGTACTATTTATAGAAGAAGAAATACTGAATTCTCCCACTCCTCCGGAAAATCCCGAAGGCTTACCATCCGGTAAAGCTTTTACATCAACAACCAATTTAGGGGTCATTAATGTCTTCTTCACTTCTATGTAATTAGAACCTCCATTGAAGAAAGCTTCGAAAGGATCGTCCACATGAGTAACCTTGGCTATAGATGCATCAAAACGTGCCGCCTCAATCGTTATTTTTCCCGGTTGTTGCGGAAATAATACAAATTGGCGGTATACGGTCGTCTGATAGTTTCTTCCTTTATAGTGTTCAAGACTCCATTTACGGTCATTAGGCAATTCGACTTCCTGAGAATGAAACCCTTTAAAATCGGGAAGTTTCACGTTGTCAAAACCTCTCAAGTCTACTAAAGTATATATCTTATATGTTAACAAGAGAGCCTCTTGCTCATACAAGTTCGTCTTATTGGCAGTAGCTGTAATAAACAAATCGTTATTCGATACTGATGTTCCTGATGAAGCACGGCTTGCAGAACCACTTTGTCTTCCACTATTTCCGGAAGCCCCTCCATTTGTTCTATCAGCAGGAAGAACTTTTACGTGCACAGAATTGGAAACCATCTGATTGCCCTCTGCCGTTATAGTAGCCCCGGGTATAGTAAAACTACCTTCAGCCGTAGCCATCAATATATAAGTAAATGTTATGCTACTTGTAGAGGTTGTCTGCCCATTGATAACTTGCACATTCTTTTGTTGTGAACGACTGGGACCCATCAGTACATCAAAACCTTTTATAGAAGGAGCCCGGAAATCTCTCACTTTCTGTGTGGTCACTGTATATGACAGCCTGAATTGATCACCTACTGCCACAACATCAGGTGCAGATGCAGTAAACGAAACCTTGCTATCTGCAAAAGCACGCAAACTGACTATCATCAGCACCATCCATAAGACAATTATTTTTCTCATATATTATTTCCTGTTATATTTATTACCAATCTTTTTCCAAACGACCACCTTGAATAACCTGCTGTTTCTTTACTTTATCCTGCACATCTTTTTCATCTTGCATCACAGAATTTAAAAGCTGCTCAGCATTCTCTTTAGACATCTCACTGTCCTTTTTCTGTGGTTGCGGCGGTTGTTGTTGGTCTTTATTCTGCTGTTGATCTTTATTTTGGTCCTTTTTATCCTCCTGCTGGTCCTGTTGCTGCTGTTTATTTTGGTCCTGGTTTTGCTGATTCTGCTGCTGGTCTTTCAGCATCTTTTGTGCCAAAGCCAAATTATAACGTGTTTCATCATCTTTCGGGTTATTACGTAATGACTGCTTATATGCTTCTACCGCTTTGCCATAATCTTTCTGTGAATGAAAAATCACCCCTATATTATGATAGATTTGCGCTAAATCATTCTTGTCCTTTTCTATTTTTGTAGCGGCAACATATTGTTCCATAGCCTCTTGCGGTTTATTCTGCTGAGCCAATGTATTCCCCAAATTAAACATTGAGACTGTAGACTGAGGATTCGTCTCCAAAGCTTTACGATAATTTACCTCCGCATCCACATACACGCTATCTTTAAAAAAACGATTCCCTTTACGGATAAAATCACGTTCGGCTTTCTGAGCCGAAGCTGTAGCTGCCATTAGCAGCAATAAAAAAAAGCTTATATATTTTTTCTGTAACATACGCATCATTTCTTATTGGAAAACAAATGAATATTACGGAACAGAGGGTTCTTGCGCTCCAATACCAGCATTTCTGCCAACAAAAGCAACAGAATAATCCATGCCACAGCCTGGAACTGCTCATTAAACTCTGTGTATACCTGTGTTTCCACATCAGCTTTCGCCATTTTATTAATTTCCCGGCTAATCGCCTTTTGAGCACCATTTGTATTATCTACACGCACATAGATACCATTGCCCGCCTTAGCTATCTCCTGACACATCTGTTCGTTCAAACGGGTTACAATCACGTTCCCGTCACGGTCGCGACGATAATCATTTGTCCCTTCTGCCGGGATGGGAGCTCCCTCAGGCATACCTACACCAAGAACATTCACTTGAATACCTTTTTCTGCGGCATCTTTAGCAGCTTCCACTGCACCACCTTCATGATTTTCACCATCGGTAATGACAATCACTGCACGCCCTACCCCCTCTTGCGGAGTAAAACTACGGGAGGCCAAATTAATGGCTGCCCCAATTGCTGTACCTTGTTTGGAAATCAATGAAGGATCTATAGACTCCAAAAACATCTTGGCTGATATATAATCGCTTGTAATAGGAAGCTGTGTAAATGCATCACCCGCAAAAACAATCATACCTACTTTATCATTCTCCATTTTATCCACCAACTGCGCAACAAGTCTCTTTGCCTTCTGCAAACGACTGGGCTGTACGTCTTGTGCCAGCATCGAATTGGAAATATCCAATGCAATCATCACTTCAACTCCCTGACGCTTCACTGTTTCCAGTTTAGAACCAAACTGCGGACGCGCCAACAATACAGAAAACAGACCGATAGCAACAAATACCATCCAAAACTTCACATCCGGACGATACTTGGATACGTCCGGCATCAATTGTGCCATCAGTTCCGGATCACCGAATTTGCGGATATTCTTCCGTCTCCGATAATTGGAATACAAGTAGAAGGCTGCTAACAAGGGCAACAACAGCAACAAGTATAAATATGCAGGTTCTTCAAATCGAAACATTTTTTTATTTATTATTTTTACGATTTACTATTTACTAAACTTGTACAAGATACAATATCCTGAGAAAAAGGATGCGTATACTACGGTATCTTCTTCAATATTGAATTACGTAACAGAACTTCCAACAGCACACATAAGAAAGCTGCCAATGCAAACCAGCGATACTCTTCCTGGCGCTTGCTGTATTCTTTTACGTTCAGTTTCGTTTTCTCCAGCTTATCTATTTCCTCGTATACCTCTTTCAACTTCGAATTGCTCGTAGCGCGAAAGTAATTACCATCCGTTGTTCCGGCAATTTGTGTCAGGGTCTTTTCGTCAATCTCAACCGGCATATTGACATACTGCACAGTTCCACCTACCGGATAAGGATATGGAGCCATACCGTTAGTACCTACACCGATAGTATAAACACGGATACCGAAACTTTTAGCTATCTCGGCAGCCGTCAACGGAGAAATATCTCCTCTATTATTCGTGCCGTCTGTTAAAAGAATAATCACTTTCGATTTGGCTTTGCTGTCTTTCAGCCGGGTAACCGCATTGGCAATACCCATACCCACTGCCGTACCATCCTCAATAAGACCACATTTTACGTCCTTTATCAAATTTAAAAGCACGGCATGATCTACCGTCAACGGACATTGCGTAAAACTTTCTCCGGCGAATAGCGTGATGCCGACATTGTCATTCGGACGGCCATTGATAAACTCTGCCGCCACATCCTTGGCCGCTTCCAGGCGATTCGGCTTCAAATCTTCAGCCAACATACTGGTGGAAACGTCTATGGCAAGCATTATATCAATACCCTCTATTTCACTATTCTGCCAGCTATCAGTAGTTTGCGGCCTGGCTAAAACGATAATAATCAAAGCTAAAGCTATTATCCTCAATGCAAACGGTGCATGCAGCAAGTAATTCTTATAGCTCTTAGGAGCATGCGCATATACACGAGCGTCTGAAATTTGAAGCGTGGCTTCACTATTCTTCCGCCTCATGATATACCATACTATATAAGGTATAAGCAACAGCAGCAAAAATAAATATTCAATATTGGCAAAAACCATGATATTTACAATTTTACAAATTATGATTTATGATTGAAACGTATCTCCCTGCTTTTACTCTTAGGCAAAATAGTTATACAGCTCCAAACCTATATATATCAGTGAACCGGCAAGTGCTGCCGTTAAAGCAACGATACCTGCACCAAGCAGTATCTTGGTACGCAAGGAACGTTTTTCAATAATAGTAATTTCAGTAGGCTGCGGCTTGGCATTTTCATCTTCTTTTTCCTTTGTTTCATTGATAAAGTCAATCGCATTAATCAAATTTGCGTCATTCTCATTCATCAGTGGATTATGTTTGGCAAACTTCACTAAATCCGCGGTTTGGAACAGGATACGCAAATCCGATATTGCATTTTTATCATTCATTTCCAATAGTTTATCAATGATTTCAGAGGAAGTCATTTCCAATGCATTGAAACCGAAACGGTCTTTTATATAAGTACGAATAGCATCTGTCAATTCTGTATAATACTCCTTCGATTGTCCTTTCTGCCATACTTTCTCACCTTTGATGCGTTCTATTTCCTGCATAGCCAACTGATGCGGAGGCAATTTCGGTTCTACTTTCACCTTGCGAATTATCGGTTTGTTATCGCGAATACGTTTCACAAGATAGATAAGCAGCAACAGGAATGGCACAAACAATACAGCACAAGCGATAGACATATACCAGTCTTCCCATGCAAAAGGTGCTTTCATTACGGGTTTAGGACCAAAAAACTGATCGGGATGCAACGTATCTACCGGCATGGAATACACTTTCAATGCCAAAGCTTTGGAGCGATATGCCTTATTATCAACAAGCACCTCCATCGGGGGCAAATAATATAATGCCGAGTCAAAGGAAGTTACGGTGTACTCCTGAGTTATCAACGAGCGCCTGCCGTCATTCAGCATCTGTGTATCGGGCTTGGCTATATCAACAATTTCCACTCCACGCACCAAAGTATCAGTATAGGCAGGAAGAATAGCACGCTTATCAGTGTCCAATGAAACCTGAAGCTTAATCTTGGCCTGCTCCCCGATAAGGATTTGCAAGGAATCAATTGTAGCATCCACTGTCACCGACTGGGCTATTATCCTACCCGTCAATGCTGTCAACAGCGTTATCAGAAATAAATATCTTTTCATTCTCCGATTAGTTTCTTTTCGCAAATAAATTCATCAATGCTTTCACATAATCCTGGTCCGTACGTACTGACACATTATCTACATTGCTCTTAGTAAATGTATCATTCAGTTCCGTCTGCTTATTCACCCACCAATCACGATGAGCACGCCGTACGGCACGCGAAGAAGTATCAATCCATTGTTCGTGACCCGTTTCCGCATCTTTTATTTTCATCAGCCCCACAGCAGGCAACTCCTCTACACGGCGGTCGTATACCTGAATAGCCACAACATCATGCTTCCGATTGGCAATAGTCATGGCATTTTTAAAACTCTCCTGGTCGATGAAGTCCGATAAGACAAAAGCCGTACAACGACGCTTCATAACATTCGTAAGATACTCCAAGCCGAGACGGATATTGGTCCGGCGACTTTCCGGACGGAAATCAAGCAATTCGCGAATGATATATAGTATATGTTTACGTCCCTTCTTGGGTGGAATAAACTTTTCTATCCGGTCTGAAAAGAAGATGACACCGATTTTATCATTATTTTGAATGGCGGAAAAAGCCAATGTAGCAGCTATTTCCGTCACCATATCTTTCTTCATCTGCTTCACAGTACCGAACTCCAGACTACCGGAAACATCTACCAGCAACATTACAGTCAATTCACGTTCTTCTTCAAACACCTTCACAAAGGGTTTATGAAAACGAGCCGTTACATTCCAGTCTATGTCGCGTATATCGTCACCAAACTGATATTCACGCACTTCAGAAAAAGCCATACCTCTACCTTTGAAAGCCGAATGATACTGGCCCGCAAAAATATTATTGGACAATCCGCGCGTCTTTATCTCAATCTGACGGACTTTTTTTAATAAATCAGTTGTTTCCATTCAGTAATACATAAATAGTAAACAAATTGTTTACATTAGGGCACTTCAACCTTATTCAATATTTTGCTGACGATTTCATCCGAAGTCATATTGCTTGCTTCAGCTTCATAAGTCAGGCCGATGCGGTGGCGCAATACATCATGTGCCACTGCGCGCACATCTTCCGGGATAACATAGCCACGGCGTTTAATGAAAGCATAACTGCGTGCCGCCAATGCCAGATTGATAGATGCACGAGGCGAACCGCCGAATCCGATCATATCCTTCAGTTCTTTCAAATCATACTTCTCCGGATAACGGGTTGCAAATACAATATCGACAATATATTTTTCAATCTTTTCATCCAGATATACCTGACGTACGACCTTACGCGCTTCGATAATCTCGTCTGCTTTCAGAATAGGCTTTACATTCAGTCTTTCTCCGTTTATATTCTGGCGTATAATTAATTTTTCTTCTTCCAGTTTAGGATAGTCGATAACTACCTTCAGCATGAAACGGTCTACCTGCGCTTCAGGCAACGGATACGTACCCTCTTGTTCGATAGGATTCTGAGTTGCAAGCACCAAAAAAGGTTCAGGCAGTCTGAATGTTTCCTTACCTATGGTAACCTGACGTTCCTGCATAGCTTCCAATAAAGCACTTTGCACCTTGGCCGGAGCACGGTTAATTTCATCGGCCAATACAAAATTGGCAAATACAGGTCCTTTCTTTACCTGAAAAGTTTCATCTTTCTGGCTGTAAACCATCGTACCGATAACGTCCGCCGGCAACAAGTCAGGTGTAAACTGAATACGGCTATATTGTGCATCAATCAATGAAGCCAGTGTTTTGATAGCCAATGTTTTTGCCAAACCGGGCACACCTTCCAACAACACATGTCCGTCAGACAACAAACCGATTAACAACGACTCTACCAGGTGCTTTTGTCCTACAATAACCTGGTCCATGCCCGTAGTAAGATTGGTAACGAAAGCACTTTGTCTTTCAATCCGCTCGTTCAATTCGCGGATATCAATTGTTTCAGCCATAAATCAATGTATTTTAATGTTTAATTTTTCGTTTTCGCCCGGCCATACACCGGTAATTATAATTCGCTTCCAAAAGTACGGGAATAAATTAACCATAGCAACTAATTTTTATTAAAAAACAATGTGAAACCTTTAGATTAAACTACTTTCATAGAGTTTAGAGCCTGTTTAATTTTGTTCAGCATTCTTTTCAAGAGTTCTTCTTTGAAAATATTTTTCTGTTTTTACTAAGAGCATAGCAGGCTATGTAACGGATAAAAAGAGGAAAACAGACCGGAAAGAAACTCAAAAGGAACTGAAAAAATACTTCTTCAAGAATATTTAAACAAGCTCTGAGTATTTAACAAAAAAGAAGCAGTATCTTTTTACTGCTTCTTCACTAATTTAGGTATCTTTATTGTTGTGCCCGCAGGTACATTATCCGGTTTTTTGATAACGTCTGGATTATGTTTTACTATATATGGATATAACGCTTTAGTTCCATAAAAACGAAGAGCCACTCTGGTCAATGTCTCACCCGGCTTTATCGTGTATGTCGCCTGCGTTCCTGCAATGGTATAATTGGTAGAATCGGGTACATACTCAACTTTCTTCTGCTTTTTCGGCTGGGAGGCAGATGTAGCGGCTACTACAGTCTGTTTGACGACAACTGGTGCTTCCTGCTGTTTTATTACAGGTTCAGCAATCAGCTTCTTCGACACAGTATCTTTTACGGCAATCGCCACACTATCCTTAACACCGATACTATCCATTAAAACCGTATTACCTGCCGCATTACCAACTTCATTGCCAGCGGTTTCCTCCACAGGCGGTTCAGTCGATAATCCGTCAAACCAATCAGGATAATACAAATAAGCGACGGTTCCTGCACATAGCAATACCACAAGAGCCACGATGGCAATGAAGTATTTCATTGCGGAAGATTCAGCCGGACCGGCAGTTTTGATAACCTCCACCCTCTCTTCATTAACTTCCTCCGAAGCCACAGTCTCCACAGGAACAACGGCTTCTTCTACAGGTTCCGGTTCGACAGGACTATCGGTTTTCTCCGCAATCTCCGGTGTCTCAACCGCACTACCGGCAACCACTTCCGGCACAACATCTTCCACTTTCTGCTCCGTATCTTCATCCTCCTCACTGTCACTATCTACAGGGGTATCTTCTAAAACAGTACCTTCATTGAGCACTACTGTTTCAAAATGCGCAAACGGCTTATTGATAATATCTTTCAAAGCAGGCTCCGGAGTAAATGAGACTTTGGTATGGCCCTGTATCTCAAAGCGTTCCCCAGTATTGACATTTACACTCTCCCGGCTTTCCACATCAATCAGTTTAAAAGCGCCCAGACCTTTAATCTTCACATACTTGTCTTTTTCCAACGCTTCTTCAATCAGTTGGAAAAACTCTTTCACAAAACTATCGGCATTCTTCTTGCTCATGCCATGCTTTTCAGCCAGCAAATCAATCAGATCCTGTATGTTTAGTTTTTCATTCATAATATGGAAGATTTAAAAAGAAAGATTACTTAAACTTATCCTTTAGCAAGGTACTGGGTTTATATGTCAGCACCAGTTTAGGCGGAACCAGCATACGCTGTTTGGTTGTTGGATTTACGGATATACGTTCCGCTTTCTTTTTCACTTCGAATGTTCCAAAACCTTGTATGGAAATCATATTCCCTTCTTCCAGTTGCCGCGTCATATCCGACAGTAAAGAAGTAACCAACTCCGAAGTATCCTTCAAAGTATACCCTAACCTGCGTGACAATTCCGAAGTAAATTCTTTGTTATTCAAAATCCAAGCTTTAAAATTGTGAACTACTGTGCTATATTAGCAAATCTTCCCCACATACACAACAAGTACGAAAGGAAATATTTAAATAATCCGTCCAAAAAGGTCGAAATCATCGGAATTTATTATCTCTACCTGATAAAAGCCGCCAATCTCCAACGGTTCATCACCACATTCAATCAGCACTTCCGGGTCTACTTCGGGAGAATCGAACTCCGTACGTCCGATATAGTAATCACCTTCCAGACGGTCGATTATTACTCTCATCTGCCTGCCTACCTTTGCTGCGCTCAGTTCGGCAGAAATACCTTGCTGGATGGACATCAATTCATCCAACCGGGCTTGCTTTACTTCTTGAGGAATGCTGTCTTCGTAATGGGCAGCGGCATACGTACCTTCCTCCTCGGAATATGCAAATGCCCCCATTCTGTCGAAGCGCACCTTACGGACAAACTCCTTCAACTCTTCAAAGTCAGCTTCCGTTTCTCCTGGATGCCCCACCATAAGCGTAGTACGCAAATGAATTCCCGGCACTTCTTCACGGAACTTTTCTATCAGCCGATAAGTATCCTCTTTGGTAACATGACGGCGCATTTTCTCCAGCATATTATCACTGATATGCTGCAAGGCAATATCCATATATTTACATACATTGGGACGCTCGCGCATTACGCGGAATAAATCCATCGGGAAATGAGCCGGATAAGCATAATGCAAACGTATCCATTCCACACCTGGAATTTCCGAGATTTTTTCGATTAATTGGGGCAACATCTGCCTCTTATATAAATCTACGCCATAATAGGTCAATTCCTGCGCAATAACCTGAAACTCTTTCACTCCGCGGGCTACAAGATACTTCACCTCGTCCAGAATTTCTTCCATAGGACGCGACACATGCCGGCCCGTAATGATAGGAATGGCACAATAAGAGCATTTGCGGTCGCATCCTTCCGATATTTTCAGATAGGCATAATGCTGGGGAGTGGTCAGTGTACGCTCTATGTGCAGTTCCTCATGGTATGCCTTACCCAAGTCCTGCAACAACTCTTTCCAATTGAACTTGCCGTAAAACTTATCCACCTGAGGAATCTCAATCGCCAATTCCTTCAGATAACGTTCCGAAAGGCAACCCATAACATAGAGTTTCTCCAGTTCGCCTTCTTCCTTGGCCTGCGCAAATTCAAGAATTATATTGATGGACTCCTCTTTTGCATCGCCGATGAAACCACAGGTATTAATTACGGCAATCTCTCCTTTCGGACGCTCGGCATCATGCGTTACATGAAAACCCGCTTCCTCCAGTTGGCGCATCAAATGCTCCGAGTCCACTAAATTTTTAGAGCAGCCTAATGTTATGATATCAATGGTTTTCCGTTTCATGCATTCCCTCCGAACAATGAATCGACAAACTCTTTTTTACGGAACACCTGCAAGTCCTCTATACCTTCTCCCAGACCGATGTACTTTACCGGAATCTTAAACTGGTCGGAGATTCCGATTACAACACCGCCTTTAGCCGTTCCGTCCAGCTTGGTTACAGCCATTGCCGTAACCTCCGTTGCCAAAGTAAACTGCTTGGCCTGCTCAAATGCGTTCTGTCCGGTGGAACCGTCCAAAACAAGCAATACCTCATTCGGAGCATCCGGCACAACCTTCTTCATTACATTCTTAATTTTGGTCAGCTCATTCATCAGACCCACTTTATTATGCAGACGTCCGGCGGTATCTATAATCACCACATCGGCATTATTGGCTACCGCTGAACTCAAAGTATCAAATGCCACAGAAGCAGGGTCAGCACCCATTTTCTGTTTAATGACGGGAACCCCCACACGTTCTCCCCAGATAACCAGCTGCTCCACCGCCGCTGCACGGAAAGTATCGGCAGCACCCAGATAAACGGATTTGCCGGCTTTCTTAAACTGATAAGCCAGTTTGCCTATAGTCGTGGTTTTTCCTACACCATTCACTCCCACTACCATAATCACGTATGGCTTCTTCGTAACAGGAGTTTCAAAGTCGTCCACATCATCCGAGTTGTTCTCTGTGAGCAAAGCAGCGATTTCATCGCGCAGAATCACATTCAGCTCCTTCGCATTCATATATTTCTCGTCTGCAGCACGCTTCTCGATACGTTCTATAATCTTCAACGTAGTTTCTACGCCCACATCCGAAGTAATCAACACCTCTTCCAGATTATCCAGCACCTCATCATCCACTTTCGATTTACCGGCTATAGCACGGGCAATCTTCCCGAACACACTCTCCTTTGTTTTAGATAATCCTTTATCTAATGTTTCCTTCTTTTCTTTTGAGAAAAAACTAAAAAATCCCATAGTCTATTTTTTTGTACAATACATTATGCCACAAAGATATAACAAAATTAACAAATAATAAAAGCCGAAACGATTTAATAGCAAAAAAAATCCCCCCGCCGATATATCGGCGAGAGGAGCTTTATAAGTAATCAGCGCCTTACAGCAACTGCATTTATCTTATTTCTTGAAAAAGTCCTGTACTTTTTCGTTAGGAACCATTTGCTCATCAAAGATGTAAGCACCAGTCTTCGGAGACTTAACCATCTTGATAACCTTCGTATAAGCACGACCTTCCTTAGAACCATCGTGCAAACTTGCTACTGTTTTCTTTGCCATGGGTTATACTATTATTATTTAATTTCCTTGTGTACTGTTACTCTCTTCAGAATCGGGTTGTATTTCTTCAACTCCAATCTCTCGGTAGTGTTCTTTCTGTTCTTCGTTGTAATATAACGAGAAATTCCCGGCATACCGCTATCCTTGTGTTCTGTGCATTCCAGAATCACCTGTACTCTGTTACCTTTTGCTTTCTTTGCCATAATCAGTTATTCTCCTCTACTTTTAGCCAATTACTTTAATGCTTTTCCAATCACAATAACCCTTAGCTACTGCATCCTTCAAAGCAGCATCCAAACCTTTTTTGTTAATAATGCGCAGACCGTTGGCGCAAATGCTCAGACTGATCCAGCAGTCCTGTTCTACATAATAGAATTTCTTGTTAAACAAGTTCAAATCAAAGGTTCTTTTTGTTCTTCTCTTTGAGTGTGAAACATTGTTGCCAATCATGGCTTTCTTTCCGGTAATTTGACAAATCTTCGACATTTCTATCTTTATTTTATAGTTTTTATCTATACTTATTTCAAACAGAGCGCAAAGTAAGCACTTTTATCGTTACGAAACAAGTTTTTCCTAAAATAATTCGTTGTACGAAAACATTTTTTCCTCATTTCAGCATACTACAGAGCATAAACAGCGCATTTTGAATAGCCGACTGTACATTTTCCACCCTTCCGCGATCACCTTCCTGCTTCATGGTTACAATTTCGTTTTTGCAGGCAGCCGCTATCCACACAGTACCTATCGGTTTCTCCGGTGTACCGCCACCGGGACCGGCAATTCCCGAAGTGGCAACCGCGCAATCCGTTTTCAACGTTTTCATCGCACCTTTCACCATTTCAACAACCGTCTCCCTGCTCACTGCACCGTACTGCGCCAGCGTCTCGACAGAAACATGGAGCAAATCCGCCTTTATTTCGTTGGAATACGCCACAATTCCGCCTTTAAAATACTCCGAGCTCCCCGGAACCGAAGTTATCAAGGCAGCTATCCCACCACCGGTACAACTTTCAGCGGTGGAAAGGGAGAAATTCTTTGCTTTCAGCAGTTCCCCTACCTTCTCTTCCGTCTTCATACCTTATTATATATATGCAATATACTTTTTCCTTATAAAGTGACACGTGAATAAGCCGGCGCTTCCATCGGGCAGAAATCCTTATCCAAATACTTGAAGTATCCGGTTATGGCAATCATCGCAGCATTATCCGTTGTATAGCTGAACTTGGGAATGAAAATATTCCATCCATACTTCTCAGCATGTTCGCGGAATGAGTTACGCAGACCATTGTTTGCCGATACACCACCTGCAACGGCCACATCCTTTATCTTGTACTGTTTTGCCGCTTTACGCAACTTATCCATCAGAATATCGACAACAGTAGCTTCCAGCGATGCCGCCAGGTCTGTCTTGTGATGTTCGATGAAATCGGGGTCATCCTTTATCCAATCGCGCAAGGAATACAGAAACGAAGTCTTCAAGCCGCTGAAGCTGTAATCCAGTCCGGGAATATGCGGTTTGCTGAAAGTAAAGGCTTTAGGATTTCCCTGGCGGGCAAGTCTGTCGATAATCGGTCCGCCGGGATAGCCCAGCCCCATTACCTTGGAGCATTTGTCGATGGCTTCACCTGCAGCATCATCAATTGTCTGCCCCAGGATTTCCATGTCGTTGTAGGCCTTTACTAAAATAATCTGAGAGTTGCCACCGGAAACCAGCAGACAAAGGAAAGGAAATTCCGGCTGCGCATTCTCTTCACCTTCCGCTTTAATAAAATGAGCTAATACATGTCCGGTCAAGTGATTGACATCTATCATAGGTATCCCCAACGCACGGGCGAACCCTTTGGCAAAGGACACACCCACCAGCAAAGACCCCATCAGTCCCGGACCGCGCGTAAACGCCACGGCACTTAATTCTTCCTTGGTAACTCCGGCACGTTTCAAAGCCTCGTGCACCACCGGCACTATATTCTGTTGATGTGCACGCGAAGCCAGTTCGGGCACTACCCCACCATAAGCTTCGTGAACAGCCTGACTGGCAACGACATTCGACAGCAGGTAGCCATCCTTGATGACCGCTGCGGAAGTGTCATCACATGAAGATTCAATTCCTAAGATTATTGTACTCATAGTGTTTATTTACGTTTAAACGCTGCAAAAGTAGTGATAAAAGTAGTATCCATAACGTATTATTTCATATTTTTGTTGGCTGAATTAAAAAAATAACCGCCTATCAGAACGCTGAAAACGACAGTACGCTGGATAATCGGTATAGTGTTAGGACTCTATATCGGAATAATTTTGCTGCTGAACATTCCTTATGTCCAGCACCGCATGTCTGTACTCGTTGCCAAGGAGCTGAGCACCGTATTAGGCAGCGAGCTCACAGTAGGGCGGATAAACATAGGACTGCTGAACCGGATTATCATCGACGACCTGGTGCTGAACGACCAATCGGGAAAAGAGTTGCTGAAAATAGGCCGTCTGTCCGCTAAGTTCGAGATACTGCCGCTATTCAGCGGAAAGATATCCATCGGTAACGTACAGCTTTTCAGTTTCAATGCCAATCTGGAAAGACCTACTCCCCAGGCAAGCACCAACTTCCAATTCGTGCTCGATGCTTTCGCTTCCAAAGACACCGTCAAGAAGAAGAGCAATCTGGACCTGCGCATCAACTCACTCCTGATACGACGCGGAAAGGTTTCTTACGATGTGTTGTCGGCCGAAAGCACTCCGGGCAAGTTCAACCCGCAACACATCCGCCTGTCCAACATTCTTGCCAACATCTCGCTGAAAGCGCTCCAGAACGACTCGGTCAACGCTGCCATCAAGCGGATGAGCGTTGAAGAGGAGCACTCCGGCTTCGAACTGAAAAAGCTGAGTCTGAAGATAATAGCCAACAACCGGAAGATGCGGATAGAGAACTTCGCCATAGACTTGCCCAACACCTCTTTGGCAATGGATACCATCCGTATGGAATACGACAGCCTGGAATCACTCGGCCATTTCACCGATGATGTCCGTTTTTCGTTCCGTATGCTGCCTTCGGAAGTAGCATTGCAGGATATATCGGCATTCGTGCCTGCCTTCAAGCCCTTCAAGGAAAAGTTAAAGTTGGAAATGGAAGCCGCCGGAACGGTCAACCGGCTCAACTGTCCGAAACTGCTTATCTCTTCCAACGATCACTTCCTGCTGAAAGGCAATGTATCCCTGCAGGATCTATCTCATCCGCAAGATGCATACATATTCGGCAATCTGTCCAATTTATATGCCGACCCGGACGGCATTGCATTCTTTGTACGCAACCTGAGTAAAGATTACAAAGGAGTTCCTCCGGTATTGCAGAATCTGGGCACGGTATCTTTCCGTGGAGAGATTTCCGGATACTTCACGGACCTGGTGACCTATGGCGAAGTCCGCACGGATATAGGCACTATCAAGACAGATGTCAAACTCAGTTCCGACAAAGACAAAGGCTATTTCGCTTATTCGGGTGCGGTAAAGACAACCGGATTCGAACTGGGCAGGATGCTGAATAACGACAAGCTTGGAAAAGTCACCTTCAACATGGACGTCAAAGGCAACCATTACGCCCAAAGATACCCCGCCATTACCATGAAAGGGCTGGTGGCATCCATAGACTACAGTGACTATACTTACGAAGACATCACTTTGGACGGAGAGTATAAGCAAGGCGGCTTCAACGGTAACGTATCGCTCAACGACGAAAACGGCGCCATACAACTGAACGGCTCTATCAATACTGCCGGCAAGACACCCACCTTCAACTTCCGTGCCGCTATCGACCATTTCCGCCCTAACACCCTGCACCTCACACCCAAATACAAGGACACGGAATTGGCCGTAAAAATAAAAGCCGACTTCACCGGTAGCTCCATCAACGACATGAACGGTGAAATCAACGTCGACAGTCTCCAATACATCGCTCCGGAACAGAACTTCTTCATGGACAACCTGCGAATTGCTGCCACTCAGAGCGATGAGCGCCAGAAACGGCTGACTATCAGTTCCAACTTCCTGCGCGGTACTATCGAAGGCGACTATTCCTATCAGACATTGCCCGCCAGCGTGCTCAACATCATGCGGCGTTACATTCCGGCTCTGATACAGCCCGCCAGGAAACCGCAGAAAACAGAAAACAATTTCCATTTCGACCTCCATATCTACGATACGGAGATACTCTCCACCGTATTCCAGATACCGCTGAAAGTATATACCCACTCTACTCTGAAGGGTTATTTCAACGACAAAGCGCAACGGCTGCGCGTAGAGGGGTACTTCCCGCGGCTGAGTTACGGCGGAAAGTTCTTTGAGTCGGGCGTGGTTCTCTGCGAAAATCCGGGTGAACAGTTCCAGGCAAAAGTCCGCTTCACCAACCGGAAAACAACCGGCGCGGTAAACGTAGCCCTCGAAGCCAAGGCAAAAGACGACCGGATACAAACCATATTCAACTGGGGAAACAGCAGCGCTGTAACTTACAGCGGCAAGATAGCGGCTCTCACTCAATTCGTCCGCAACTCTTCCCAAGAAGCTGGCGACGACAAAATACACACAAAATCCTCCCGCCAAGCCCAAAAAGAGAAACCCGCCCTGAAAACGATTGTCAACGTACAGGAAACGAACGTAATCCTCAACGACACCGTATGGAAGATACACCCTTCGCAAATCGTGGTCGACTCGGGCAAAGTGCACGTCAACAATTTCTACTTCAGCCATAAAGAGCGTCACTTGCAAATCAACGGAACCGTATCCGAACAACCTCAGGACACCGTACGCCTGAACCTGAAAGAGATAAACATAGGATACGTATTCGATATAGCCGACCTGGGTGTCAACTTCAAAGGCGAGGCCACGGGCCCGGCATATGCCAGCGGAATACTTAAAAAGCCGGTGATGAGTACCGACCTCTTCATACGCAACCTCGGCTTGAACGAGGGTCTTTTAGGCGATGCCAACATACACGGCGAATGGCATCACGACGTGAAAGGCATCTACCTGGATGCCCGTATCCGCGAGAAAGACATTGCCAAAAGCCATGTATACGGGTACATCTATCCCATAAAGCCCACCAGTGCACTCGACTTGCAAATCGAAGCCGACAGCACCAACCTGAAGTTCATCCACCACTACATGCAGAGCATCACCCCCGAATTCAACGGGCGTGCCAGCGGCCACGTACATTTCTACGGCAAGTTCAAGGCGCTGACAATGGAAGGTCGCGTATTCGGTGACGCCTCCCTCAAGGTAGATGTACTCAACACTACTTTCTCCCTGAAAGACAGCATACTTATCGAACCGGGCGGACTTACTTTCCGCAACAACCGCATCTTCGATACGCAAGGGCATCAGGGCAGAGCCAACGGTTACCTGCACTACCGGCATTTCAAGGATTTGGAATACCGCTTCCGGTTCGATGTGGACAATATGCTGGTTATGAACACCAAAGAATCACCCGACTTCCCCTTCTACGGCACGGTGTATGGCACAGGCAACGCCACCATTGCCGGCAATGCGGCAGACGGGGTGAATATCGACGTGGCAATGACCACCAACCGCAACACCAACTTCACTTATATGAAAGAAGGTGTCGCCTCGGCAGTGAGCAACCAGTTCATACGCTTCGTAGACAAGACACCGCGCCGCGTACTTCAGGATTCCATCATGCTGATGTCCGAATACGAGCAGGCGCAGAAAGAAGTCATGGAAAAGGAAAGTGACACCGACATACGACTGAATCTCCTGATAGACGCAACTCCGGACGCCACCATGAAAATCATCATGGACCCCATTGCAGGTGACTACATCAGCGGTAAAGGAACGGGGAATATCCGCACCGAATTCTACAATAAAGGAGATGTGAAAATGTTCGGCAGCTACCGCATCAGCCAGGGAGTTTATAAATTCAGCCTGCAGGAAGTTATCCGCAAGGATTTCATCATCAAAGACGGAAGTACCATCACCTTTAACGGCGCGCCGCTCAATGCCACCCTCGACATCCAGGCAGGCTATCTTGTAAACTCCGCTTCACTGAACGACCTCGTTCCCGATGCCGGCAATTACGTCAACCAGACCAACATCAAGGTTAACTGCCTCATGGCGCTGACCGGACAGCTCACCTCACCGGACATCAAAATGAGCCTGGAGCTGCCCAACGAACGCGATGAAGTACAGGCATTGGTACGGAATTATATCCCTACGGACGAGCAGATGAACATGCAGATACTCTACCTTTTAGGTATCGGCAAGTTCTATACTCCGGAGAATGTAGACGCTACCGGCAACTCCAACATGATGTCGAGCGTGCTCTCTTCTACCCTTTCCGGACAACTGAACAATGCACTCTCGCAGATTATCGACAGCAATAACTGGAACTTCGGCACAAACTTCAGTACCGGAGAAAAAGGCTGGACGGACATGGAGTTCGAGACAATGCTTTCCGGGCAACTGCTGAATAACCGCCTGCTCATAAACGGTAACTTCGGCTATCGCGAGAATCCGATGGCGAACACCAACTTCGTAGGTGACTTCCAAGCCGAATGGCTCGTAAACCGTTCCGGCGATATCCGTCTGAAAGCGTATAACGAAACCAACGACCGCTATTACACCAAGACCAACCTCACCACTCAGGGTATAGGCATCATCTTCAAGAAGGATTTCAACAAATGGAATGAACTGCTCTTTTGGAACAAGTGGAAGTTGAAAAGGCTGAAAAGAAAACAAGCGGAGAAAAATACGTCCGTTCCGGACAGTATCCCTCAAAAGAAATCCCGTCCGGAAGCACAATCCAAACGGGAAAGGGAAGAATGAGTGCATGCTTTCTTTTAAAACAGATGGTCTGTATGGTGTAAACAGACCATCTGTTTGTACCGTACAGACCATCTGTTTCACTCCGACAGACCATGCGTTTATTTCCTATACACTATCTTAAACTACTTTTGGCATGAACAACGCTCCTGACATCTCGGCGTGCACCTATAAAAACAGTTCTTCAAGGAAGGAACCAATGTAGCGATACGCTTGGTATGTCCGTACCTGCAAAGAGAGGATGCAAATCCTCTGCGAAGCCGAAACATCGTCCGCAAGCAAACAAATTCCAATAAAATGCAATATATTATATCGCGTGCAGCAATGGCGCACGCAAAGACTGTAAATATTATAAAGCCAACAGATTATGAAAGATTTAACAACCTTTACGCTTTCAGTCATACAGGAACTGGA
>OBXJ01000325.1_pt1 | contig 35056 bp, 25 predicted proteins | sample 1495401 | NCBI WGS metagenome assembly OBXJ01 (sample SAMEA2580149, study PRJEB22360) | human gut metagenome | biome: human gut; feature: human-associated habitat; material: faeces | place: Denmark | collected 2008/2010 | reverse complement strand
TATTACCCGATCTCGATGGAAGTTATTGAGTGATCTCCTTTCATGAAAATACGCAGCCGTTGCTGTATGCCATTCTGAACAGTGCCATGACATTCTATGCAAAGCAGAATGGTGCACCGGTCGTGCTCTCTGAACTCTCTCAGATACAGCTGAAATACTCCGACCTGGCGTCCACTGCCGGATATATATCTGTCATGATACCCCCGTTGTCATGGATGATGGTAAAAGGCCTTGGCGCAGGTTTTTCCAGCGTGTACAGCCATTTCGCTTCCTCTGCTATCAGCCCGACTGCCAGTGCGGCAGGTAGTGTGGTTGACGGTAATTACTCCTACGGCAACATGCAGACGGAAAACGTGAACGGCTTCAGCTGGAGCACCAACAGCACCACGTCGTTTGGTCAGATGATGTACCAGACCGGCAGTGGCGCAACTGCCACACAGACCCGTGACGGTAATATGGTGATGGATGCAAGCGGAGCGATGTCCCGGTTACCGGTTGGTATCAATGCAACGCGTCAGATTGCAGCGGCACAACAGGAAATGGCCCGGGAGGCGTCGAACAGAGCAGAAAGTGCCCTGCATGGGTTCAGCAGCAGTATTGCCAGTGCCTGGAACTCGCTCAGTCAGTTTGGTTCTAACCGGGGGAGCAGTGATTCTGTCACAGGTGGTGCTGACAGCACGATGAGCGCACAGGACTCCATGATGGCCAGCCGTATGCGCAGTGCAGTGGAAAGCTATGCGAAGGCGCATAATATCAGTAATGAGCAGGCGACTCAGGAACTGGCATCAACAAGTACCAGGCTATCTGGTGGAATGTATGCTGATGCTCATGCTGAATGGGGGGTTAAACCTAAAATTCTTGGTGTTGGTGGTGGGGTAGGCATCAGAGGTGGATTTAAGGGGAGCCTGGATGCAACGGATGATGACTCACATTCAGCAAGTAGTGGCAGCAGGGCTACCCATGATGCTCGCCATGATATCGATGCTAAAGCCAGTAAGGACTTTAAAGAGGCCAGCGATTACTTTACCAGTCGCAAAGTCAGTGAATCCGGCAGCCATACTGACAATAATGCCGATTCCCGCGTGGACCAGTTGTCTGCAGCCCTGAACTCAGCAAAACAGAGTTACGACCAGTACACGACGAATATGACCCGCAGCCATGAATATGCGGAAATGGCCTCCCGTACTGAAAGCATGAGCGGGCAGATGAGTGAAGACTTGTCGCAACAGTTTGCACAGTATGTGATGAAACGCGCACCGCAGGATGCAGAAGCTATTCTGACAAATACCAGTTCGCCGGAGATTGCAGAACGCCGTCGGGCTATGGCGTGGTCTTTTGTGCAGGAACAGGTACAGCCTGGTGTTGATAATGCCTGGCGTGAATCCCGTGGGGATATTGGTAAAGGAATGGAGAGCGTACCTTCGGGTGGTGGCAGCCAGGATATTATTGCTGACCATCAGGGGCATCAGGCCATTATTGATCAAAGAACGCAGGACAGTAATATCCGTAATGATGTAAAACATCAGGTTGATAATATGGTCACAGAATATAAAGGAAATATCGGAGATACTCAGAATAGTATTCATGGCGAAGAAAATATTGTAGACAGACAATATTCAGAGTTAAAAAATAATCACAAACAGGAAGAAATTCAGCAAAACAACAGATATAATGAAGAAAATAAACGACAGAAATTAATGCCAACACCGTCTGAAGATGCGTTAAAACAGATGGTGGATGATAAGAAAGAACGATTGAAGGGGCCATTATGATCACTCACTATGATATAAAAATGGAGATGCAGAAACTAAAGGAGGTACTCTCTGTAGAGGGTGTTAATATCCCATCATTATTACAAGTCATAAAGCCGGGAACTTATGTGTTTTTATGGGTTTTATTATGGCCAACTTTTCTGCGTTTAGTATCGGTTAAAAGTGATGTCAGGGATGTTGGCTTTGATATATGTGCTAGTGGAATGATGGGGTTCCTGCTTTTTGTGGCTATTACAAATGGAATGATGTTATACCTTGCGATTCCTGATAGTTTCAGAAAGGATTCAAAAATAATAAATTTTATGTATTCTAAGAGTAAGACATATATTTTGTTGTTTTTGATTGTTTTTTCTATGGTTTCGTTTATGCATTCTATCTTATATGTTTTTGCACTAATGATTACATTCATATTATTTTTCTTGGTGTATACCATAGATATAAATCGTTATAATCTCTCTGCAATAGTCTCAGTAATAGGTCTGTTCAAAAAAGAGTCTGTTAGTTAAAAGGATATTCTGGATGAAAACAAAAAAATTAATGATGGTTGCACTGGTCAGTTCCACTCTGGCCCTTTCAGGGTGTGGTGCGATGAGCACAGCAATCAAGAAGCGTAACCTTGAGGTGAAGACTCAGATGAGTGAGACCATCTGGCTTGAACCCGCCAGCGAACGCACGGTATTTCTGCAGATCAAAAACACGTCTGATAAAGACATGAGTGGGCTGCAGGGCAAAATTGCTGATGCCGTGAAAGCAAAAGGATATCAGGTGGTGACTTCTCCGGATAAAGCCTACTACTGGATTCAGGCGAATGTGCTGAAGGCTGATAAGATGGATCTGCGGGAGTCTCAGGGATGGCTGAACCGTGGTTATGAAGGCGCAGCTGTTGGTGCAGCGTTAGGTGCCGGTATTACCGGCTATAACTCAAATTCTGCCGGTGCCACACTCGGTGTAGGCCTTGCTGCCGGTCTGGTGGGTATGGCTGCAGATGCGATGGTGGAAGATGTGAACTATACCATGATCACGGATGTACAGATTGCAGAGCGTACTAAGGCAACGGTGACAACGGATAATGTTGCCGCCCTGCGTCAGGGCACATCCGGTGCGAAAATTCAGACCAGTACTGAAACGGGTAACCAGCATAAATACCAGACCCGTGTGGTCTCAAATGCGAACAAGGTTAACCTGAAATTTGAAGAGGCGAAGCCTGTTCTCGAAGACCAGCTGGCCAAATCAATCGCAAATATTCTCTGAACCTCGTCAGGAGGCTGGTCTGACCGGCCTCCTTGCTGACGCCTCGCGTTGCTCGTTGTCCAACCCCGGGACGTAACAAAATAAATTTTGTCACTTCCCGGCGTTTCCGAAATAAACATTAAAACACTGAGCGGTTGTGCAAATTCTTTGTGCGACCGTGAAGTGTTGCCGGCGAAGCCGGGATCTTCCGGAGAAAGTCATTATGACATCAGACAATATCGCTGAATATGTTGGTGAGAATAATCAATTTACGGAGAAGCCTGTAACTGAATACCCCCCGGTGATACAGGATAATACAGTGACCACTAAAGACTATCTGTACAGCAATAATATTGATACTGACCTTTTAGTGGTTATCGGAGGGCTTATTGTTATATTGTTTCTCATGATGCTTATCATGTACTTTATTAATTCTCTCAGGCATAAGGAATTAACTGAAATACTGACAAAAATATCTTTTCCTGAAAAATCCGGGAGCAATTCGCTTAAACCGGAAGCGGTCAGCTGTAATTTGTTGTCCCTGTGTGTGCTGGCCCCGGTATTCTGTACACCCAAAAAGCTGGCTGAAGTTTCCAGGGAGATCATCGTGGCGAGTGCGCAGGAAATTGCATGGACGCCGGGGAGCAGTCGTATTGATGGCCACCAGGCGGAGAATATCACCTGGGCGATTTCATCGCAGTCTCCTGCCGATAAGTATGATCTCATCAATAAAACGTCCCGTGTTTCTCCTGACAGTGGCCGTTTTTATGAACCGGACACAGTTCTGGATCACCGTGAACGGGTACGCCTTTTTATTCAGATCCAGTTTCCGCATGGGAGTGACTGGTCTGAAGTATTGCGCCTGACTGACATTGTTACAGAGAAGGTCTCTTCCGGCAGGACTGCAGGCGGGCATCACCACCGGCATACAGGGTACACCTGGTCTGTTTTTGTGAATTAACCCCACATCATCCTTTTCTGCCCTGTTCCAGATTTTCCCGGAGTTTCATCATGAGTTTTAACGCAAAGGATATGACCCAGGGCGGTCAGATTGCGTCCATGCGTATCCGCATGTTCAGCCAGATCGCCAATATCATGCTTTACTGCCTGTTTATTTTTTTCTGGATCCTCATTGGTCTGGTCTTATGGGTAAAAATAAGCTGGCAGACGTTTATCAACGGCTGTATTTACTGGTGGTGTACGTCACTGGAAGGCATGCGGGATTTAATAAAATCCCAGCCGGTCTATGAGATCCAGTATTACGGCAAAACCTTCCGGATGAACGCTGCCCAGGTACTGCATGATAAATATATGATCTGGTGCGGAGAGCAGCTATGGTCTGCATTCGTTCTGGCGTCTGTCGTGGCCCTGGTTATTTGCCTGATCACCTTCTTTGTTGTCTCCTGGATTCTGGGGCATCAGGGGAAACAGCAGAGTGAAAATGAGGTGACCGGCGGGCGTCAGCTGACGGATAACCCGAAAGAAGTGGCCCGGATGCTGAAAAAAGACGGCAAGGACTCCGATATCCGGATTGGCGACCTGCCGATTATCCGGGATTCCGAAATCCAGAACTTCTGTCTGCACGGCACGGTCGGGGCCGGTAAGTCGGAGGTTATCCGTCGTCTGGCCAACTACGCCCGTCAGCGCGGTGATATGGTGGTGATTTATGACCGTTCAGGGGAATTTGTTAAAAGTTACTATGATCCCTCCATCGATAAAATCCTGAATCCGCTGGATGCCCGCTGTGCCGCATGGGATTTGTGGAAGGAGTGCCTGACACAGCCGGATTTTGATAATACCGCAAATACTCTGATCCCTATGGGTACAAAAGAGGACCCGTTCTGGCAGGGTTCAGGACGTACCATTTTTGCGGAAGCGGCGTACCTGATGCGTAATGACCCCAACCGCAGCTACAGCAAACTGGTGGACACACTGCTTTCCATCAAAATTGAAAAACTGCGTACCTTCCTGCGTAATTCACCGGCGGCCAACCTGGTGGAAGAGAAAATTGAGAAAACGGCGATTTCCATCCGTGCTGTGCTGACCAACTACGTGAAAGCCATCCGTTACCTGCAGGGGATTGAGCATAACGGTGAGTCCTTCACCATCCGTGACTGGATGCGTGGTGTCCGGGAAGATCAGAAAAACGGCTGGCTGTTTATTTCGTCGAACGCCGACACCCATGCCTCCCTGAAGCCTGTGATCTCCATGTGGCTGTCCATTGCCATTCGTGGTCTGCTGGCAATGGGAGAAAACCGTAACCGTCGTGTGTGGTTTTTCTGTGATGAGTTACCCACGTTACACAAACTGCCGGATCTGGTGGAGATCCTGCCGGAAGTCCGTAAGTTCGGTGGCTGTTATGTGTTTGGTATCCAGTCCTATGCCCAGCTGGAAGATATCTACGGTGAGAAAGCGGCGGCCACGCTGTTTGACGTCATGAACACCCGTGCTTTTTTCCGTTCCCCGAGCCATAAGATTGCAGAGTTCGCTGCCGGTGAGATTGGTGAGAAAGAGCACCTGAAAGCCAGCGAGCAGTATTCCTACGGTGCTGACCCGGTACGTGACGGGGTATCGACCGGTAAGGATATGGAGCGTCAGACGCTGGTCAGTTATTCCGACATTCAGTCTCTGCCGGATCTGACCTGCTATGTCACTCTGCCCGGACCGTATCCGGCAGTAAAACTCTCTCTGAAATATCAGGCACGACCGAAGGTCGCTCCGGAGTTTATTCCGCGTGACATCAACCCGGAAATGGAGAACCGTCTGAGTGCCGTACTTGCTGCAAGGGAAGCAGAAGGTCGCCAGATGGCCAGCCTCTTCGAACCGGAGGTTGCCTCCGGAGAAGGCGTGACTCAGGCTGAACAGCCACAACAGCCACAACAGCCACAACAGCCACAACAGCCACAACAGCCAGTTTCTTCTGTCATCAATGATAAGAAGTCAGATGCAGGTGTGAGTGTTCCGGCAGGGGGGATCGAGCAGGAGCTGAACATGAAACCGGAAGAAGAGATGGAACAGCAACTGCCACCCGGGATCAGTGAATCCGGTGAAGTGGTGGATATGGCCGCTTATGAGGCGTGGCAACAGGAAAATCATCCGGACATCCAGCAGCAGATGCAGCGTCGTGAAGAGGTGAACATTAATGTGCACCGGGAGCGCGGGGAGGATGTTGAGCCGGGAGATGATTTCTGATGTTGAGTTTCAGCGTTGTTAAATCGGCAGGCAGTGCCGGAAACTATTACACCGACAAGGATAATTACTATGTGCTGGGCAGCATGGGAGAACGCTGGGCCGGTCAGGGGCTGAACAGCTTGGGCTGCAGGGCAGCGTCGATAAGGATGTTTTTACCCGTCTTCTGGAGGGCAGGCTGCCGGACGGGGCGGATTTAAGCCGCATGCAGGATGGCAGTAATAAGCATCGTCCCGGCTACGACCTGACCTTCTCCGCCCCCAAAAGTGTCTCCATGATGGCCATGCTCGGGGGGGATAAACGTCTTATTGATGCACATAACCAGGCCGTGGATTTTGCTGTCCGTCAGGTGGAGGCGCTGGCTTCCACACGGGTGATGACGGACGGACAGTCAGAAACGGTGCTGACCGGTAATCTGGTGATGGCACTGTTTAACCATGACACCAGTCGCGATCAGGACCCACAGTTACACACGCATGTGGTGGTGGCTAATGTCACGCAGCATAACGGCGAGTGGAAGACACTGAGCAGTGACAAAGTGGGGAAAACCGGATTTTCCGAGAACGTGCTCGCGAACCGGATTGCGTTCGGGAAAATATATCAGAGTGAGTTACGTCAGCGCGTTGAGGCGCTGGGTTATGAAACCGAAGTGGTCGGTAAGCACGGTATGTGGGAGATGCCGGGCGTACCGGTGGAGGCCTTTTCCAGTCGTTCACAGGCTATCAGGGAGGCCGTCGGTGAATACGCCTCGCTGAAATCCCGGGATGTGGCGGCACTGGATACGCGAAAATCCAAACAGCACGTCGATCCGGAAATCAGAATGGCTGAATGGATGCAGACGCTGAAGGAAACCGGGTTCGACATCCGGGCATATCGTGACGCGGCGGATCAGCGTGCGGAGATCCGCACGCAGGCGCCCGGGCCTGCTTCACAGGACGGGCCGGATGTGCAGCAGGCGGTGACACAGGCGATTGCCGGATTAAGTGAACGAAAAGTGCAGTTCACGTATACGGACGTGCTGGCCAGGATGGTCGGCATACTGCCGCCGGAAAATGGTGTGATTGAACGGGCACGCGCCGGTATCGATGAGGCCATCAGCCGTGAGCAGCTTATCCCCCTCGACCGTGAGAAGGGGCTGTTCACATCAGGAATTCATGTGCTCGATGAGCTGTCCGTCCGGGCACTCAGTCGTGACATCATGAAACAGAACCGGGTGACCGTACATCCGGAGAAAAGTGTCCCCCGGACGGCTGGTTACAGCGATGCGGTCAGTGTTCTGGCACAGGACCGTCCGTCGCTGGCCATTGTGTCCGGGCAGGGCGGTGCAGCCGGGCAGCGCGAGCGGGTGGCTGAACTGGTCATGATGGCCCGGGAGCAGGGGCGGGAGGTGCAGATTATCGCTGATGACCGTCGCTCGCAGATGAACCTGAAGCAGGATGAACGGCTGTCCGGTGAGCTGATAACCGGACGTCGTCAGCTGCAGGAGGGCATGGTCTTCACGCCGGGCAGTACTGTTATCGTCGACCAGGGCGAAAAACTCTCCCTGAAAGAGACGTTAACCCTGCTGGATGGTGCCGCACGTCATAACGTACAGGTCCTGATAACCGACAGCGGGCAGCGAACCGGTACAGGCAGTGCGCTGATGGCCATGAAGGATGCCGGGGTGAACACGTATCGCTGGCAGGGCGGAGAACAGCGACCGGCAACCATCATCAGTGAACCGGACCGGAATGTCCGCTATGACCGGCTGGCCGGAGATTTTGCGGCCAGCGTGAAAGCCGGAGAAGAGAGCGTGGCACAGGTCAGCGGGGTACGGGAACAGGCCATACTGACACAGGCCATTCGCAGTGAGCTGAAAACACCGGGCGTGCTCGGACATCAGGAGGTGACCATGACGGCACTGTCACCGGTCTGGCTGGACAGCCGGAGCCGTTATCTGCGGGATATGTACCGCCCGGGAATGGTGATGGAGCAGTGGAACCCGGAGACACGCAGTCATGACCGCTATGTGATAGACCGGGTGACGGCGCAGAGTCACAGCCTGACCCTGCGGGATGCGCAGGGTGAAACGCAGGTGGTGCGTATTTCTTCTCTGGACAGCAGCTGGTCGCTGTTCCGGCCGGAAAAAATGCCGGTGGCAGACGGCGAGCGTCTGAGGGTGACAGGGAAAATTCCCGGACTCCGCGTCTCCGGCGGTGACCGCCTGCAGGTGGCATCCGTCAGTGAAGATGCGATGACGGTTGTTGTGCCGGGGCGGGCTGAACCGGCCACCCTGCCTGTGGCTGATTCACCGTTCACGGCACTGAAGCTGGAGAACGGCTGGGTGGAAACGCCCGGGCATTCCGTCAGTGACAGTGCGACGGTGTTTGCCTCCGTCACACAGATGGCAATGGACAACGCCACCCTGAACGGTCTGGCCCGCAGCGGTCGTGATGTCCGGCTGTATTCCTCACTGGATGAAACCCGTACTGCGGAAAAACTTGCCCGCCATCCCTCCTTTACGGTGGTTTCTGAGCAGATAAAGGCGCGGGCCGGTGAGACATCGCTGGAAACCGCTATCAGTCTGCAGAAAACCGGGCTGCACACGCCGGCACAGCAGGCCATTCATCTGGCCCTTCCTGTGCTGGAAAGTAAAAACCTGGCCTTCAGCATGGTGGACCTGCTGACAGAGGCGAAGTCGTTTGCTGCAGAAGGAACCGGTTTTACTGAACTGGGAGGGGAAATCAATGCGCAGATAAAACGCGGTGACTTACTGTATGTGGATGTGGCAAAAGGCTATGGCACAGGCCTGCTGGTTTCCCGTGCGTCGTATGAGGCAGAAAAAAGTATTCTTCGCCATATTCTCGAAGGTAAGGAGGCGGTCACGCCGCTGATGGAGAGAGTACCCGGCGAACTCATGGAGACGTTAACGTCGGGACAGCGTACCGCCACCCGTATGATACTGGAAACGTCCGACCGTTTCACGGTGGTACAGGGTTATGCCGGTGTGGGTAAGACCACACAGTTCCGGGCGGTGATGTCAGCCGTGAACATGCTGCCGGCGAGTGAGCGTCCCCGGGTTGTGGGGCTGGGGCCCACGCACTGTGCGGTCGGTGAGATGCGCAGCGCCGGCGTGGATGCACAGACGCTGGCGTCCTTTCTGCATGACACGCAGCTGCAGCAGCGCAGCGGAGAAACGCCGGATTTCAGCAACACGCTGTTTCTGCTCGATGAGAGCTCAATGGTGGGCAATACCGACATGGCACGGGCATACGCCCTGATTGCGGCCGGTGGCGGTCGTGCTGTGGCCAGCGGTGACACGGACCAGCTGCAGGCCATCGCGCCCGGTCAGCCTTTCCGTCTCCAGCAGACGCGCAGTGCTGCCGATGTGGCCATCATGAAGGAGATTGTGCGTCAGACGCCGGAACTGCGGGAGGCGGTATACAGCCTGATTAACCGGGATGTGGAAAGGGCACTGTCCGGGCTTGAGAGTGTGAAACCGTCTCAGGTGCCACGTCTGGAGGGCGCATGGGCACCGGAGCACTCCGTGACGGAGTTCAGTCACAGACAGGAAGCGAAACTGGCAGAAGCGCAGCAGAAGGCGATGCTGAAAGGCGAGGCTTTCCCGGATATCCCCATGACACTGTATGAGGCCATTGTCCGCGACTATACCGGCAGGACACCGGAAGCACGGGAGCAGACGCTGATTGTCACGCACCTGAATGAGGACCGGCGCGTACTGAACAGCATGATTCATGATGCACGGGAAAAGGCCGGTGAGCTGGGCAAAGAGCAGGTCATGGTGCCTGTCCTGAACACAGCGAATATACGTGACGGAGAACTGCGTCGTCTCTCCACCTGGGAGAAAAACCCGGATGCCCTTGCCCTGGTGGATAATGTGTATCACCGGATTGCCGGTATCAGCAAGGATGACGGGCTGATAACCCTGCAGGATGCGGAAGGTAACACGCGGCTGATTTCGCCCCGGGAGGCGGTGGCTGAAGGTGTCACACTGTACACACCAGACAAAATCCGGGTGGGGACCGGCGACCGGATGCGCTTCACGAAGAGTGACCGGGAGCGCGGTTATGTGGCCAACAGCGTCTGGACGGTGACAGCGGTTTCCGGTGACAGTGTCACGCTGTCAGACGGACAGCAGACCCGGGTGATTCGCCCCGGCCAGGAGCGGGCAGAGCAACATATTGACCTGGCTTATGCCATCACCGCCCACGGTGCGCAGGGGGCGAGTGAAACCTTTGCCATCGCGCTTGAAGGCACGGAAGGTAACCGGAAACTGATGGCCGGCTTTGAGTCAGCCTACGTGGCCCTGTCGCGTATGAAGCAGCATGTGCAGGTGTACACCGATAACCGTCAGGGCTGGACGGATGCCATTAACAATGCCGTACAGAAAGGAACTGCCCACGATGTGCTGGAGCCGAAACCGGACCGGGAGGTCATGAATGCGCAGCGGCTGTTCAGTACGGCACGGGAACTGCGGGACGTGGCGGCAGGCCGTGCCGTTCTCCGTCAGGCAGGGCTGGCCGGGGGAGACAGCCCTGCACGGTTTATTGCACCGGGACGTAAATATCCGCAGCCGTATGTGGCACTGCCGGCGTTTGACCGTAACGGCAAGTCAGCTGGTATCTGGCTGAACCCACTGACCACGGATGACGGAAACGGGCTGCGGGGATTCAGTGGTGAAGGACGGGTGAAAGGCAGCGGGGATGCGCAGTTCGTGGCCCTGCAGGGCAGCCGTAACGGAGAGAGCCTGCTGGCTGATAATATGCAGGATGGCGTCCGGATTGCCCGTGATAATCCTGACAGCGGTGTGGTGGTGAGAATTGCCGGTGAAGGTCGTCCGTGGAATCCCGGTGCCATCACCGGTGGCCGCGTGTGGGGGGATATCCCGGATAACAGCGTCCAGCCGGGGGCCGGAAATGGCGAACCGGTCACGGCAGAGGTACTGGCACAGCGGCAGGCTGAAGAGGCCATCCGCCGTGAAACGGAACGCCGCGCAGATGAAATTGTCAGGAAAATGGCAGAGAACAAACCTGACCTGCCGGACGGCAAAACAGAGCTGGCTGTCAGGGATATTGCCGGACAGGAGCGTGACCGGTCTGCCATATCTGAACGGGAAACCGCACTGCCGGAGAGTGTGCTGCGTGAATCACAACGGGAGCGGGAAGCGGTCCGGGAGGTTGCCCGGGAAAATCTGCTGCAGGAGCGTCTGCAGCAGATGGAGCGGGATATGGTTCGTGACCTGCAGAAAGAGAAAACCCTGGGCGGAGACTGATACAGGAAGACAAACACTGATGACAACGGATAACACGAACACGACACGTAACGATTCACTGGCTGCACGGACCGATACCTGGTTGCAGTCGTTTCTGGTCTGGTCACCCGGACAGCGGGATATCATCAAAACGGTGGCGCTGGTGCTGATGGTACTGGACCACATCAATCTGATATTCCAGCTGAAGCAGGAATGGATGTTTCTGGCCGGGCGAGGAGCCTTTCCGCTGTTTGCCCTGGTGTGGGGGCTGAATCTGTCCCGTCATGCGCATATCCGGCAACCGGCCATTAACCGGCTGTGGGGATGGGGAATTATTGCCCAGTTCGCATATTATCTGGCCGGATTTCCCTGGTATGAGGGGAATATCCTGTTTGCCTTTGCAGTGGCGGCACAGGTGCTGACATGGTGTGAAACGCGCAGTGGGTGGCGTACTGCAGCGGCCATTCTCATGATGGCACTGTGGGGGCCTTTGTCCGGCACCAGTTACGGCATTGCCGGGCTGCTGATGCTGGCAGTCAGCCACCGGCTGTACCGGGCGGAAGACAGAGCGGAACGTCTGGCGCTGGTCGCCTGCCTGCTGGCTGTTATTCCGGCGCTTAACCTTGCCACCAGTGATGCAGCGGCGGTGGCTGGTCTTGTGATGACGGTGCTGACCGTTGGTCTGGTGTCGTGTGCAGGAAAATCATTACCCCGTTTCTGGCCCGGGGATTTTTTCCCGGTATTCTACGCCTGTCATCTGGCTGTGCTGGGCGTTCTGGCGCTGTGACGGGTGTGGTATCTTTGACCGTAACAGGATGATTCGTCAGAGGCAGAACACAGCATGACAGAGCAGAAGCGACCGGTACTGACACTGAAGCGGAAGACAGAGGGAACAGCGCCTGTCCGCAGCCGGAAAACCATCATCAATGTCACCACGCCACCAAAATGGAAGGTGAAAAAGCAGAAGCTGGCGGAGAAAGCAGCCCGGGAAGCAGAGCTGGCGGCAAAAAAAGCGCAGGCCAGACAGGCACTGTCCATTTATCTGAACCTGCCCACGCTGGATGAGGCCGTGAATACCCTGAAACCCTGGTGGCCGGGATTATTTGACGGTGACACCCCCCGGCTTCTGGCCTGCGGTATCCGGGACGTGTTACTGGAAGACGTGGCGCAGCGGAATATCCCGCTCTCGCATAAAAAACTGCGCAGGGCGCTGAAGGCCATCACTCGTTCAGAAAGCTATCTGTGTGCCATGAAAGCCGGTGCCTGCCGGTATGACACGGAAGGGTATGTGACGGAGCATATTTCTCAGGAGGAGGAAGCGTATGCGGCAGCGCGTCTGGATAAAATCCGCCGCCAGAACCGGATAAAGGCAGAACTTCAGGCCGTGATTGATGAGAAATAAAAAGGCCTCCCCTAAAGAGTGAGGAGGCAGAAACAATAAGGCTTAAAAGGAAATAACTTCCGTACCCGAAAGGAAGTCTATCCAGTGGATTATTTAACACCATAATACAGACGGGTTAAAGGGGAGAGCTAAAGATGAATGGATTCAGAAACAGTTCACGGAACGGTCAGGTCTGGCGCTACCAGCGTGCCGGTGGGCGGGCTGTTATTCTGGAGGTCAGTGGACGCTGGATGGAAGCGGCAGAAGCATGGCGACGGGCTGCCTGTATAGCTCCCCGGACAGACTGGCAGCAGTTTGCCCGAAAAAGGGCTGAACACTGCCACCGGCGCAGCCGGGGAAGGGTGTAACGAAAAAAGCAGCCTTCATTACGCCAGGGATTCAGAAGGCTGAATAATGCATGAGATTTGCTTTTTTTAATATCCGGTCGGGCAGTATGACCGGACAGTTCTGAGTAGCACAGAGTTTTTTCCGTATTAAGTCGCGATCTTATATTTTGTGATTAATTTCACAAAATAAGATATTGTTCAGTGTGTGCTGCAATATTCAGGGTGTCTGAAATACAGGTGCCATTTATTTGATATGGAGAATAACATGAGGAAATATATTCCACTGGTATTATTTATCTTTTCATGGCCGGTATTGTCTGCAGATATTCATGGACGGGTTATTCGTGTACTGGACGGTGATACCATCGAGGTAATGGACTCACGGAAGGCGGTGCGGATCAGGCTGGTAAATATTGATGCACCGGAAAAGAAACAGGATTATGGCCGGTGGTCGACGGACATGATGAAATCACTGGTTGCAGGAAAAACGGTTACCGTCACATATTTTCAGCGAGATCGTTATGGTCGTATTCTCGGGCAGGTTTATGCACCAGACGGAATGAATGTTAATCAGTTTATGGTCCGGGCCGGGGCTGCCTGGGTATATGAGCAGTACAACACAGATCCCGTGCTGCCTGTCCTTCAGAACGAAGCCAGACAACAAAAACGTGGGCTCTGGTCAGATGCTGATCCGGTTCCCCCCTGGATATGGAGACACCGTAAATAAAGCGATGGCAATCTTATCATTCATCTGTTCTCAGCGGGAATAAAAATGGCAAAAACAAAACAGGAATGGCTGTATCAGTTACGGCGATGTTCATCAGTCAATACACTGGAAAAAATCATTCATAAAAACAGAGACAGTTTATCGACCAGTGAACGTGAATCATTTAATTCAGCAGCAGACCACCGGTTAGCGGAATTAATCACCGGAAAGTTATATGACAGGATACCAAAAGAGATATGGAAATATGTAAGGTAATAATTCAGCATAATTAATTACCAGGAGCAGATAAACAATGAAGCTGATTATTTTTATTCTCATTGTTCTGATTATTGCAGCGTTACTTATCCGGATTATTCTCAGAAGTGTAAATCAGCATTCTCCTTTGCTGATGCAATTGCATGCGGCAGGTATACGGACCGGTGATGCAGAGCGAATACTGTCCAGCGGTGAATACTGGCAACGTCAGAAGACGCTGCTGACAGAAAGGGAAGTCAGTTTTATGAAAGGACTGATCAGAATTGTGGATATGAAACGGTGGTATCTGTGTCCGCAGGTACGGGGCGCGGATATCGTCCAGCTGAACGGGAATATCCGGCCACGATCACGCCAGTGGTGGCAGTTATTCAGGATGGTGTCTCAGTGGCATGTTGATGTTGTTATCGTTGAGCGGCGTTCGTTCAGTATTGTTGCAGCAGTAGAGCTGGATGATGCCAGCCATTTACGACCAGAACGCAGACGCCGGGATATTCTTCTGGAAGAGGTTCTGAGGCAGGCTGGTATTCCGTTGCTCAGAAGCTACGATGCCAGAAAACTGCTGCAGATGACCGGAGAATGGCTGGATACCTTCAGAACAGATCTCCAGTCAGAACCGGAAGGCAGCAGGGGCGAAAATGTGCATCGGTTTACGCGTCAACAGCAGGCATCAGAAACAGCGGTATGGAAGGTGAAAAGTGATTCCTGTACGGAGGGCAATAAATGATAGTTCCCGTCGATGCAGAGCGTGATGAGCGGGGGTACTGGACGCACCCTGCACTGTTCGGCAGTGGCTGTGAGAGCGCTGCAGACTTTCATTACTGGCTGAGAACACAAGGGTTGCAGTGCTTTGTTATGACTATGTGGGATGAAGTGCCAGAGCTTTTTGCTGTCAGGTCTGGCGGGGAGGAGCCGGATGCGCGTGACTGGATGCCGGAGCCGCCAGATGATGATGGCTGGTTCCTGGGATCTGTCCATGATACCCGCTACGGGCCTGCCTGTTACTGGTTACGTCATATCAGAACGGGCTGACGCCTCCGCTCCGCGTCGTTGTCCAACCCCGGAAACGGGAAAAAGCAAGTTTTCCCCGCTCCCGGCGTTTTTGCAATAAAAACCGGGACGTGGAGGTAATAGTCAGTAACAGGGAATGTGGTATTATCGCGGCGGGTGTCTGAGCCTTTCTGGTTCAGGCAAGACGCAGGTACCAGAAATGCGAAGACCCCACTTGTTAATCCATTAACTCGTGAGGCCTGCATGATGTACTTAGCACTACTGATTGTAGCCTCTTCCTTGCAGAAAGGTCAAAGTTTATGACGAAATACCCCCTTATAGGGTTGCTCGCTGTGTGTGCCACGGTGTTGTGTTTTTCACTGATATTCAGGGAGCGGTTATGTGAGCTGAATATTCACAGGGGAAATACAGTGATGCAGGTAACTCTGGCCTACGAAGCACGGAAGTAAGCTGCCGGGCGGGGACGGACGTCCCCGCTTTCCGGAAGTGTGAAGTATTTCAGGGGCAGACACCCGATATTCCAGTCCAGTCCGGTCCTGAACAGGAATGTGATGTTAACGTCACGATCTTTGGTCGTCTTAATATCACTGGTGCTGATATGGCAGAATGCAGTTGGCTGGTATCTTGTGAAGGAAGTATGGCGGAGTATTCTGCTCTGAAGAAAGCATTCGCATGCCGGTTAAATGTCGTTAAAAATACCCCCCGTCGCGGAGCTTGGGGGGATCAGACTTATATGGCAGATCATTATTATTATAAATCAGAAGGAGTTGCCCTGTCTTTCAAATGGACGTAATAGAGGTAACATATTTTCTGTCCCGGGTAATCCTGCAGAAATAAAAAATGTGATGAAATTCAAGGAACGGAAAACAGGCTTGTTATGGCTGAATGCATAACAGAAACGCGGGATAACCGTTACGGGAAAATATCCCTTTTTCTGTGTATCCACAGCAATATGTGACTTAAATCTCAAAATATTGACAGTGTATTGTTTTTGCATTAAATGTTTATGACGTTGATCACATTTTGAAATATGGCAGGGAAATAGTATTAGGATTTAGTTTTGAAAGAGATTCTTATTATGAAAAAACAAAATCTGGCATTAATATCATGTCTGCTTTTTAGCTCATTATCTTTTGCAGCGACTGACACTGGCGAGTTAAAAGCAGGGGCAACATTATCAGAGCTTACGGAGCAATACCCGGTACATTGGGTATCTGTTGAGCAGGTGATTCAGGGATTGAAATCCGCACCACTGAATGTGGGCTTTGATATTGATGACACGTTGCTTTATTCAAGTCCTGGTTTTTTTCATGGAAAGCAAAAATACTCACCAGAAAGTGATGACTATCTTAATAAGCAAGAGTTCTGGAATGAAGTAAGTGGTGGTTGGGATCGTTTTGCTATACCCAAAAAATCTGCAATAAAATTAATAAAATACCATATGGAACGGGGTGATAATATTTACTTTATTACCGGGAGACCTGCTCCTGATAACGGGAAAGAGGATGTGACAGCAACTTTGAGAGATTATTTTAAAATTCCTGAAGGGAAACTGAATAAGGTTATTTTTGCTGGTACAGATAAAGATGCAAAAGTGAAGTATATAAAAAATAATGGCATATCAGTTTATTATGGGGATTCTGATAATGATATTCTTGATGCCAGAAAAGCCGGTGCTGAGGGGATTAGGGTTCTCCGGCCATTAAATTCAACAAACAGCCCTGAGCCCCGTAATGGTCAGTTTGGTGAGAGGGTGATCATTAATTCACAATACTAATAGAGCATTATTGTTATTTGTAATAGTGATAACATCCTGGCAGGTATCTTTGCCTTTCTGATTCAGATATCTGCCCGTGCTTAATATCTCAAGTGCTGCCGGCTTCTCCTGGCAGGCAGCACAGCAGTTAAGATTTCTCCTTGTTTTTAGCTATTTCGCAACAAAAATCACATTAAATCTCCACAATCCGAGATGATTTGTGCGCCAACACAGATCATGATCACAATTCTCAAGTCGCTGATTTCAAAAAACTGTAGTATCCTCTGCGAAACGATCCCTGTCTGAGAAGAGAGGAGGCAAGATGTCGCAGACAGTAAATGCAGAGACTTCCTCATCGGGAAAAAAGCGACCTTACAGAAGGGGTAATCCTGTTCCGGCGAAAGAACGACAAAAAGCGTCTCTCGCAAGAAGGAGTGCCACTCATAAAGCGTTTCATGCCGTCATTCAGCTTCGCCTGAAAGAAAAGTTAAGTGAGCTTGCTGATGAAGACGGGATCACTCAGGCACAGATGCTTGAGTGGCTGATAGAGTCAGAGGTGAAACGCAGAAAATCTTTGTGAATATTTGCGTTTCTTGCTGTATCAGTACTGAGATGTTAGATTGCTGATCGTTTAAGGAATTTTGTGGCTGGCCACGCCGTAAGGTGGCAGGGAACTGGTTCTGATGTGGATTTACAGGAGCCAGAAAAGCAAAAACCCCGATAATCTTCTTTAACTTTGGCGAGTCAGAAAGATTACCGGGGCCCACTTAAACCGTATAGCCAACAATTCAGCTATGCGGGGAGTATAGTTATATGCCCGGAAAAGTTCAAGACTTCTTTCTGTGCTCGCTCCTTCTGCGCATTGTAAGTGCAGGATGGTGTGACTGATCTTCAACAAACGTATTACCGCCAGGTAAAGAACCCGAATCCGGTATTTACACCCCGTGAAGGTGCCGGAACGCTGAAGTTTTGCGAAAAACTGATGGAAAAGGCGGTGGGCTTCACCTCCCGTTTTGATTTCGCCATTCATGTGGCGCATGCCCGTTCGCGTGGCCTGCGTCGACGCATGCCACCGGTGCTGCGTCGACGGGCTATTGATGCGCTGCTGCAGGGGCTGTGTTTCCACTATGACCCGCTGGCCAACCGCGTCCAGTGTTCCATCACCACACTGGCCATTGAGTGCGGACTGGCGACAGAGTCCGGTGCAGGAAAACTCTCCATCACCCGAGCCACCCGGGCCCTGACGTTCCTGTCAGAGCTGGGACTGATTACCTACCAGACGGAATATGACCCGCTTATCGGGTGCTACATTCCGACCGACATCACGTTCACACCGGCTCTGTTTGCTGCCCTTGATGTGTCTGAGGATGCAGTGGCAGCTGCGCGCCGCAGTCGTGTTGAATGGGAAAACAAACAGCGCAAAAAGCAGGGGCTGGATACCCTGGGTATGGATGAGCTGATAGCGAAAGCCTGGCGTTTTGTGCGTGAGCGTTTCCGCAGTTACCAGACAGAGCTTAAGTCCCGTGGAATAAAACGTGCCCGTGCGCGTCGTGATGCGAACAGGGAACGTCAGGATATCGTCACCCTGGTGAAACGGCAGCTGACGCGTGAAATCTCGGAAGGGCGCTTCTCTGCCAGTCGTGAGGCGGTAAAACGTGAAGTGGAGCGTCGTGTGAAGGAGCGCATGATTCTGTCACGTAACCGCAATTACAGCCGGCTGGCCACCGCTTCCCCCTGAAAGTGACCTCCTCAGAATAATCCGGCCTGCGCCGGAGGAATCCGCACGTCTGAAGCCCGCCAGTACAGAAAAAAACAGCACCACATACAAAAAACAACCTCATCATCCACTTTCAGATGCATCCGGTTCTCTCTGTTTTTGATACAAAACATGCCTCACAGACGGGGAATTTTGCTTATCCACATTTAACTGCAAGGGACTTCCCCATAAGGTTACAACCGTTCATGTCATAAAGCGCCATCCGCCAGTCTTACAGGGTGCAATGTATCTTTTAAACACCTGTTTATATCTCCTTTAAACTACTTAATTACATTCATTTAAAAAGAAAACCTATTCACTGCCTGTCCTGTGGACAGACAGATATGCACCTCCCACCGCAAGCGGCGGGCCCCAACCGGAGCCATTTTAGTTACAACACTCAAATACAAGCACCGGGAAAACCCCAGTCCAGCGCAGAACTGAAACCACAAAGCCCCTCCTCATAACTGAAAAGCGGCCCCGCCCCGGCCCGAAGGGCCGGAACAGAGTCGCTTTTAATTATGAATGTTGTAACTAATAGTCGTCATCGCTGTCAGTCTTCTGGCTGGAAGTTCTCAGTACACGCTCGTAAGCGGCCCTGACGGCCCGCTAACGCGGAGATACGCCCCGACTTCGGGTAAACCCTCGTCGGGACCACTCCGACCGCGCACAGAAGCTCTCTCATGGCTGAAAACGGGTATAGTCTGGCAGGGCAAGGGATGGGTAAGGTGAAATCTATCAATCAGTACCGGCTGACGCCGGGCTTCGGCGGTTTTACACCTGTGCTACATGTAACCTCCGTATACCGCCTTACATGCGCTGACGCGCATTATTTGCCTTGTTCCGTCTGAAAGTAATCACTATGATTAAATATGATTAACGACTAATCGGATATGCAAATGAAAAACAATACCGCACAAGCAACAAAAGTCATTACCGCGCATGTGCCATTACCTATGGCTGATAAAGTCGACCAGATGGCCGCCAAACTGGAACGCTCCCGGGGTTGGGTTATCAAACAGGCGCTTTCTGCATGGCTTGCCCAGGAGGAGGAACGTAATCGCCTGACGCTGGAAGCCCTGGACGATGTGACATCCGGACAGGTTATCGACCATCAGGCTGTACAGGCCTGGGCGGACAGCCTCAGTACTGACAATCCGTTACCGGTGCCACGCTGATGGAACTGAAGTGGACCAGTAAGGCGCTTTCTGATTTGGCGCGGTTATATGATTTTCTGGTGCTAGCCAGTAAACCTGCTGCCGCCAGAACGGTACAGTCCCTGACACAAGCACCGGTCATTCTGTTAACTCATCCACGTATGGGAGAACAGTTGTTTCAGTTTGAGCCCAGGGAGATCAGACGGATTTTTGCTGGCGAGTACGAAATCCGTTACGAACTTAATGGCCAGACTATTTATGTATTGCGCCTGTGGCACACACGAGAAAACAGGTAGATTGTGTGTGGGGACAACTTAACATAGCCTGCAGATATTAATTCTGGAACATTATTATCAGGCCAGATATTTTGCATTCCATTAAATAATCTTGTAGGAGATAAAATGAATTACGATGAAATAACGAAAATTACCGCTGAACGTATTAGCGACTACATGACTGAAGCAGTTAATACAGACTCTATAGCCGTTGCGGAAATGTTTCATAACGCAGCATGGGGAGTGCGAACATTGTGGTTTGAACTCGTCACAAAAATAGATATAGATATACATAAAAAGAACAGGTATGCGAGTTATGATCTTAGAAGGAAAATCGAAATGCAGCATGAAGAGTTTCAGAAAATGACAGAGCGCGAGCAAGTACCTTTATTGAAATCGCCAGAATGATGTTCAGCGGCTTCGCCCAGGTATTTTCTTTCGCCCCTTTTATGCCCTGCCAGACATTGTATAAATGTAGGGGGGGCCGCTTGGAATTCGGAAAATAAACCACGTTAAGACTATTTTTTAGTCAAATGACTTTCAGGAATCGCCAGAATGGCGGGACAACAGCGGTTTTGGTGTCCGAAATCGTACAATTCTGAACATCTACGCAAGGGAATGTACGGAAGTAAGCCAGATGGTTATCGGACGGTAGGAACATTTCGTACATCCTTTACGTTCAGTGAGTTAGCTGGCTTGGATGTAACCACTCGTTCAACTCAATTCTCTTGACGTGGGAAAATCCGTTTTCCAAGCGACCCCCTACCCTTCACTCTTGACCATGTGAACGATAATCATTATCGTTAGTATTTGTGTGGTAATGGGATAGAAAGTAATGGATAGAAAAAGAACAAAATTAGATTTGTTATTTGCATTTATAATAAATGCCACCGCAATATATATTGCATTAGCTATATATGATTGTGTTTTTAGAGGAAAGGACTTTTTATCCATGCATACATTTTGCTTCTCTGCATTAATGTCTGCAATATGTTACTTTGTTGGTGATAATTATTATTCAATATCCGATAAGATAAAAAGGAGATCATATGAGAACTCTGACTCTAAATGAATTAGATTCTGTTTCTGGTGGTTGTACAGGTGCATGACAACATAATCACGATATGATAATAATAATCAATAACAATAAGTTGTGTCACGTTTACATCATGGAACGGAGGTGCTCCTGTGACTTTTGAGCAAAAAAAGCCCGGGCAATTGCCCTGATGGACAGCAAAAAGATGTGGCGGAGTAATTATGCTCCTCCTCTGCTGCGTATTCTCTGGCGGCTGGGTATCCGGCTTCCGCCATTGCCCTTTATGCCGTTCTGGCAGGTTACGCTGCTGATGGGGGGCTTATGGGGTATTTCCTGGGGATGTGCAATGTGGTTTATGTACTGGGGGCCGTCAGGAATGGTAGCAGGTGAGGCCATTATTATAAGTATCACGAGTGGTTTTTTGTTCGGACTGCTCATGGCCTCTTTCCACTGGTGGCGCAGGAAAGTTAACCGGCTGCCACCATGGGATGATGTGTAAACCGTGCCGGCATGTTTTTACGGGGTGATGCTTTCATTAACCTGTACACGAACTTCTATTCCTGCATCATTACAGGCCTACAGCCACTACGCCACTTCCAGTGGATCGCCCTCCCTGCGTACCTCCCCGCCTTCTTTATTCTATAACTGCAGACAGGTGCTGCCGTCGAGGCGCACCACAAAATCCCCACGGCAGGCCTGATATGTCATGCCGTTCAGCTCCACCGGCAGATCAGTGGCAGAAGTGCCATCTGCGGGCAGACCTGATGCCGGGACCAGCGGCAGTACGACGACTTCTGCAGTACGCTGTTCTGCCAGCAGAGAGGCTGTGCCACGGCCCGGTCAGCTTTTGTGAGTTCCACAGCTAGCCGCAGCTCAGGGATTAAGATTCAGGTAATTTACGGAAAACAAGTGATTTCCGTACGGGAGAGAAGGCCTAATGTATATTATCTCAGAAATGACTATGAATCCCCATATATTGCCAATTACACGGTAAATGATTATCATTATCATTTACCGTGTGCAACTGATGGTCTGAAATAGAGCTTTTAGGAGACAAGATGCAGTCAGCTAGTAAATTAATCTACCGCGGGAAGTTGCTTGGCAGTTTACCCACTGTGGGCGAGATTCATAAAGAAATCGCAGTATCGGAAGAAACCGTAACATGGATCTCTCTGCAACGAGATATTATAGCGAATATTTTGCTGGGAAAAGATCCTCGCTTACTTGTGATTGTTGGTCCATGCTCAATCCATGACGTTCAGGCCGCAGTTGATTATGCGAAGCGATTGTTCGTATTACAGAATAAGTACTTATCGAAAATGTACATTGTAATGCGCACTTATTTTGAGAAACCTCGAACCCGTAAAGGCTGGAAGGGAATAATGCACGATCCTGATCTAAATGGAAGTTATGATGTTGAGAAAGGGATACGATATGCTCGCCAGTGTTTGTCTTCAATCACAACGATGCGTGTCGCAACCGCTACAGAATTCCTCGATCCTTTCCTTACTCCCTATATTGCTGATTTAATATGTTGGGGTGCTATTGGTGCCAGAACCACTGAATCACAAACGCATCGTCAACTTGCGTCTGGTTTACATTGTCCAGTTGGATTTAAAAACAGTACTGATGGAAATATTAACCTAGCTATTGACGCTATTATTGCAGCCCGTGAACAACATATTGTATATATGACATCTTTAACAAATAGTATATCTACACTATTAACCGATGGCAATCCACATGGACATCTAATATTACGTGGAGGTAGAGAACCTAACTATGGTTTGTCTGATATAACTAAGGCTGTGAAATTAATGCATGATGAGGGCATTAACCATCGTCTGATAATTGATTGTAGCCATGGTAATAGCGGTAAAGTGGCTAAACGGCAAATTTCCGTTGCACGTCAAGTTATAAATAATCGGAAAAAAATACCAGGATATGTAGCTGGCATTATGGTGGAAAGCTTTTTACAAGATGGTAAACAATCCGATAGTTTTCCGCTAGAGTATGGTCAGTCTGTTACTGATGAATGCATATCATGGCAACAGACAGAACAATTATTATCAACTCTGGCAGCACAGCTTTAACTTCAACTATTGCACATATATTGCTTTTAAAGGGGGGGGGGATGAAATTACTTAGTTTAAGACACTCAATTAGTGTCATCAGAGAAGCAGATATTATATCTCTACAGTTTATGATTATATAAAGCGCTATCGTAGCTGCGTATTTAATGGTCTAAAAATATAAAACAATTGGTTACTATCTATGGCAAGCTCCTGGATTATGTATGTGAACCAGGAGTTTCTCAGGAATTTCCTCACAATGTGGCACTATCACTGTTACCTTTTTCTCCTTGGAAACCTCCATGGATGCCTCAAAGTTTCGGTCAGTTTTTAGATAGGTAGCATTCCTCATTAATAATGAGGACACCGAGGGTAGAATCTTAACTCCGTGTTAATAGAATAAGAATAAAAAACAATCATCAGAACTGAGTAGGGAAAGCGAATCATGATGTATGAAGTTTCACACACAATGTGAATCAAAAACGCTCGTAGATAATTCGATAGTGCTGCCTGAAATGCAGGTCAGAAACAATGTGAACATTATCCGTGAGAAATTGTGACAAAATTCCCGATGATCGACAAGTGCAATGAAATAAAAAACATATGTTATATATCAATTTGATATTTATGAAAAATCAATAGATTTATCTTGTGAGGGATTGCTTTTTCTTTTGCTAAATGATATTAATTATCATTCTTATATAAAAACAATAATGGCAGTAAAAAATATCTGGCAAGGATGTGAGCTTAACGATCAAACATTTTAAGTTAGGCATTTATTAGGGAATAGGTATGAGAATTAACAAAATCCTCTGGTCGCTAACTGTGCTCCTGGTTGGGTTGAATAGCCAGGTATCAGTAGCCAAATCCTCCGACGAGGATAATGACGAGACTCTGGTGGTGGAAGCCACCGCTGAGCAGGTATTAAAACAGCAGCCGGGCGTGTCGGTTATTACCAGCGAGGATATTAAAAAGACCCCTCCGGTAAACGACCTTTCAGATATTATTCGTAAAATGCCTGGCGTCAATCTTACCGGCAATAGCGCCTCGGGCACACGCGGTAATAACCGCCAGATCGATATTCGTGGTATGGGGCCGGAAAACACCTTAATTTTGATTGATGGTGTACCGGTGACGTCACGTAACTCCGTGCGTTATAGCTGGCGTGGAGAGCGTGATACCCGCGGTGACACCAACTGGGTGCCACCGGAACAGGTTGAGCGTATTGAAGTGATCCGCGGCCCTGCGGCGGCGCGCTACGGTTCGGGGGCAGCCGGGGGGGTGGTGAACATCATTACCAAACGTCCCACCAACGACTGGCACGGTTCGCTGTCGTTATACACCAACCAGCCGGAAAGTAGCGATGAGGGCGCTACGCGTCGCGCCAATTTCAGCCTTAGTGGGCCTCTGGCTGGTGATGCTCTTACCACGCGTTTGTATGGTAACCTGAATAAAACGGATGCTGACAGTTGGGATATTAATTCTCCGGTCGGTTCGAAAAACGCAGCCGGGCATGAAGGGGTACGTAACAAAGATATTAACGGCGTTGTCTCGTGGAAATTAAATCCGCAGCAGATTCTCGATTTCGAAGCCGGATATAGCCGCCAGGGGAATATCTATGCGGGCGATACGCAAAACAGTTCTTCCAGTGCAGTTACCGAAAGCCTGGCAAAATCCGGCAAAGAGACGAACCGCCTGTACCGACAGAATTATGGCATTACGCATAATGGTATCTGGGACTGGGGACAAAGTCGCTTTGGTGTTTATTACGAGAAAACCAATAATACCCGCATGAATGAAGGATTATCCGGCGGTGGTGAAGGGCGTATTTTAGCGGGTGAAAAGTTTACGACCAATCGCCTTAGTTCCTGGCGAACCAGCGGTGAGCTTAATATTCCTTTGAATGTGATGGTTGATCAAACGCTGACCGTTGGTGCAGAGTGGAACCGCGATAAGCTCGATGATCCTTCCTCTACCAGCCTGACGGTGAATGACAGAGATATCAGCGGTATTTCTGGCTCTGCTGCGGATCGCAGCAGTGAAAATCATTCTCAAATCAGTGCGCTGTATATTGAAAATAACATTGAGCCGGTTCCTGGCACGAATATCATTCCCGGCCTGCGCTTTGATTATCTCAGCGACTCCGGCGGGAACTTCAGCCCCAGTCTGAATCTTTCGCAGGAATTGGGCGATTATTTCAAAGTCAAAGCAGGGGTTGCCCGAACCTTTAAAGCCCCAAACCTGTATCAATCCAGTGAAGGCTATCTGCTCTACTCGAAAGGCAATGGCTGTCCAAAAGATATTACATCAGGCGGGTGCTACCTGATCGGTAATAAAGATCTCGATCCGGAAATCAGCGTCAATAAAGAAATTGGGCTGGAGTTCACCTGGGAAGATTACCATGCAAGTGTGACCTACTTCCGCAATGATTACCAGAATAAGATCGTGGCCGGGGATAACGTTATCGGGCAAACCGCTTCAGGCGCATATATCCTCAAGTGGCAGAATGGCGGGAAAGCTCTGGTGGACGGTATCGAAGCCAGTATGTCTTTCCCACTGGTGAAAGATCGTCTGAACTGGAATACCAATGCCACATGGATGATCACTTCGGAGCAAAAAGACACCGGTAATCCTCTGTCGGTCATCCCGAAATATACTATCAATAACTCGCTTAACTGGACCATCACCCAGGCGTTTTCTGCCAGCGTCAACTGGACGTTATATGGCAGACAAAAACCGCGTACTCATGCGGAAACCCGCAGTGAAGATACTGGCGGTCTGTCAGGTAAAGAGCTGGGCGCTTATTCACTGGTGGGGACGAACTTCAATTACGATATTAATAAAAATCTGCGTCTTAATGTCGGCGTCAGTAATATCCTCAATAAACAGATCTTCCGATCTTCTGAAGGGGCGAATACCTATAACGAGCCAGGCCGGGCTTATTATGCCGGAGTTACTGCATCATTCTGATCGTAGTGTTTCAGGCGCACTGCCCGCGTAAAAGCGGGCAGTATTTAGTGGCTTAACTCATGACAACCTGCTGTGTAATTTGCGTTTTCACCACTGATATCTAACAGTGCCTGGCGAAAGGATGCATTGAACATCGGCCCGTGTCCCAGGTTGGGGAAATCCCAAAATACGGCATTGACGCCTTTATCTTTCAGTATAGTGAGGGTGGTATGAATTTTCGACAGCACCCCGACAGCATGCGTTTCCCGGTTATCACCCTGTGTCGCCGAGCCTTCCATTATCGCCAGGTGTTTGGCGCAGAATTGCAGAGGCTCAACCGCCGTAACGCGGCTTAGCAAAGCATCATAACCTCTGCCCAACGACGGGCTGGCGCTGTAGTACGACCGGAAGTAAGAGGAAGACAGCCAGGAATCCAGCACGAAGAGGCCGCCGTAGGAGTGCCCCCATAAGCCGCGGCGTTGCCGATCGATATTCAGTCCCTGTTCCACTTTTGGGGCAATACGCGTTTCCAGTAACTGGCGGAAGTTGTTGCTGCCACCACTCTTACGGCTAAAACGCCCTGAGTGGAGATCTGTTTTTCTGCTTTCTGCTGCTGGCGTATAGTCGTAAGCCCTGCTGTTGAGATCGAAAGGGAGGTTGGTCTGATACCCGACAGCCACGATCACTGGCGGTGTTTTTTCTGACAATTGTTTGAGCAGTTCGTCATCCAGGCGGTCCATAACTGCGTTACCGTCAAGCATATATAAAATCGGGTAACCCGATGCCGGTGCGGTTGTATTCGGCACGGCCGTCCATACCCGATAATGGCGTGTGCCATCGACAGAGTCGAAAGAGGTGGCGCTGAAATGGTAAAACACGGAGCCTTTATCGGCTATATTCGGCCCCAGTGGCCGCATATCCGGCTTCGCATAAACTTGCGCACTACAGATAAGGGTAAGGCAAGAAAGATGAAAGAAAATCGCTTTATGCGGGCGTGTTGAGCGATACTCGCGGGCATACATCTGATGATTATTCCTTTTCCGCAGGTGACAATTTGATTTATTCAGGAAGTCTGTACCGTTTCCTGAAAGTGTTTGTGGGTCAACTCAACTCTGTAGTAAACCAATCCCGTCAATCAGTGCACCGCGCCACCATGCGTAATCGTGACCACCGGTGTAGATTGCGCAATGGCTTTCGACGCCAGCGGTAATCAGCCGCTGGTGAAGTTGCTGAACGTGAGGCACTGTCGAACCTTCCAGCGATCCCACGCACAGGCTGATACGCACGCCCTGCGGTGGGGCAGAAAGCAGATGCTCACTCACCCATGAGGTATCGGTTTCGCTGAACAAGCCTGGTCGACTGGTTCTTTCTGGCGTCCACCACATTGAAGGAGAGTGGCTGAGCACCAGACCGAACGTTTCCGGTGCGTAACGAGCCCCCATTAGTGCACTGATCCCGCCGAGGCTCTGCCCGGCCAGCACTGTGCGCGAACGGTCTGCCCACTGACGCTGCGGTTGTTCAGCGCGGATCATCGGCAGCAGATGTCCTGCGATATCCTTTATCAGCTTGCTGCGCCCGCCGAGTATCTCAGTGCGTTCATGTTCATTAATGTTGTCAATGCCCAGTACAGCCACGGGCACGATGCGCCTGTTATTTATGGCGGCGTCAATTGCCGCGCATACGCCAAGGTGATCAAACCAGGTTTCACCATCGGGCAGCACGACCAGCCCGAGGGGCTGAGAAATATCAACGTCCGGAATATAGAGCCGAACCTGGCGAGATTTCCCGGCGATAATGCGCATGGAGGTAAGCAGTTGTCCGGTGTGGAAGCCGCCGTTCCATTCCGACAGGGCGGGAGCTTTATCAAGTGTCAGCACTGATTCCTTTGCGTTTCCCCGAACGTTGATCTCCGGCATTTTGTTTAGCGGATCGGCCTTTCCGGCGAGGGTGGCAAAACGACCTCCGGACAGTGCAATCGTCTCAGCCGTAGTGCCGGGGGGGATTTCCAGCAGCGAATAGGAGCCGCAGTAACTTGCGGGTAAACGCAGTGTCAGTGTCCAGATATCCGTTTCGGGAAGGGCGCTCATCATTCCTTTTTCTACGTGCTCTTTATCCGTCACCCGGTTCAGACGCAGATAAACGCCCTGCAGAGGATGTCGGGCGCGCCACAGAAAGGTCACTTCTCGTTCATCTTCCGCTCCTTCGACTGGCGTCACAAGAGGAACATTCAGCGTCTCAGCTTCGCGCCAGAAGTCAGTAAGGTTAGCAATGTGGCCCGCTGCCAGTTGGTTGCGCAGGCTGGCGATAGCAGAGGGATGTTGTTGCATGTTCAGCATTCATACTCTTTAAAAATTAAGGATGTCAGTATAAATAATTAAAGCGGCTTTTCACGGTACCGCCGCTTCTGACAGTGTTTTTAATACATTACGTGTCCAGTAACTATCCCGGGGTTTCCTCCTTCATGTTGTGCTGGCGATGGAGCGCAGTACTGCTGACGCTGTCATGCCATAAGCGGGTATAGAGGCCGCCCGCAGATAACAGCTGTTCGTGGGTTCCGTATTCCGCAAGTAATCCCTTATCAATAACGGCAATCAGATCGCAGCGTTGCGCGGTGGTCAGACGATGTGCAACAATCAGCGCCGAGTGCTTCCCGGCATGCACGACATCTGTTAACGATGACATCAGTCGTTCTTCGGATGTGCGATCCAGACATGACGTGGCTTCGTCGAGCAGCAGGATGTGAGCATTCGCCAGTTGCGCGCGGGCCAGCGCAATCAACTGGCGCTGACCTGCGGACAGATCGGCTCCGCCGTTATTCACCGGTGTCCGGAATCCCTGCGGCAGATTGCACACCATCTCATACAGCCCTGCCCGCTGTGAGGCAATTTCAACGTCTTCATTGGTGGCGGATGGCCGTGAATAACGAATGTTTTCTGCAATATCACTACTAAACAGTGCTACATCCTGATCGACAAGCCCAATCTGGCGACGATACTCAGTGAGCGAGGCATCATCGAGCATTTGCACACCGATTCTGATGTTGCCGTGCGTGGGGAAATACAACCCGGCAATCAGCTTAATCAGCGTCGACTTACCCGCACCGCTGCGACCGACGACCGCGACAACCATTCCCTCAGGGATCGTCAGGGTAAGTTTGTTCAGAGCTGGCTCGTGACTGTCGGGATAACTGAACGTGACCTCATCAAGATGCAGTGCACCGGTGACAGGGAGGACCGAAGAGGCCCCGAGGTTCTCAGTGCCTTCTGTCGCCAGTAGTTCATCAATATGTTTGCCGCTGGCTGTCGCCTGCTGCCAGGCGTCGACAATCCCTGATAACTGTTGCACTGGCCCATAGAATTGCCCCAGCAACAGGAAGAAAGCCGCCAGTACCCCGGCAGTCATTTCTCCAGCGGCGACCTGCGAAGCTCCCACTAACAGAACGGCGGCATAGGAGGCCTCGGTGCAGAATGTCAGGAACGGAAAATAGACTGCAAGGTATTTTTGTGCTCGCACACGGGTTGCGCGGAAGCGCTCCGATAACGCGCGCAGCCGGGCGCCCTCCAGTTCCTGCTGACCATGCGATTGGACGACACGCAGGCCGGAGACTTTTTCCTGCAGGGTGCTGTTGACTTTGCCTATTTCCAGCCGTGCCTGTGCATAAGCAGGGGTACTGAGGCGGCGATAAATCATGGTTGCCAGTGCGGCCACTGGCACTGCGCTTAATGCCGTCAGCGCCAGGAACGGGTCGAGCCAGAACATGGTGGCGGCGATTGCGAACATCGTCACCAGACTGGTGGCCGCACCGGCAAGGCCGTTTTGCAGAAAGCGGGCGAGAGAGTCCACATCAACGGTCATGCGGGTCAGACGCGAATCGGCATGCTTTTCATGCCAGGGGAGTCCAAGACGCAGCATATGGCTGAAGCTGCGCAAGCGCACCGAATGCTGGACTGATTCCGCCGCTCTGGCGGCGAAGACCGTCTGCAGAGAATAACTGCACCAGCCCACAATGACCAGGCACAGGGCGAGCAGGGCACAGAGGCCGATGGTCGACATATCGCCTGCGGCGACACCGGAGTCAATGCCATGCTGCAACAGTATCAGCACCCCTACGCCTGCCGCAGAATCGAGTGCGATCAGCAGAGCGGCGATGACGAACATCCACGCCACAGGCTTCAGTAGTGACGTGACTTTGCGACCTTTACCGGCCAGCGCCTGCTGTACTGCATTTTCCGGTACGCGGGTCATACGGGCGACAAAACCTTTATCCCCCGTATCCGTTACATCGTCTTGTGTCGCTGGTTCAGCCGGCCACAATTCGTTGTGGCTATTGTGGGACGTGGCCAGAAAATCGCTGTCGCCGGTCATCAGTGCGCGGAACGCCGGACAGCGCGCTTCAAGTTCTGCCGGGGTTCCGGTATCCACCATACGGCCCTTATCCAGCACCACAACCCGGCTGGCTAGCTGAAGCGTTGAACGCCGTCGGGCAATCACCAGCAGCATATGCCCTTCTTCAGCATAGCGACCCAGCGCGGTATTAATCTCCGCTTCCGTAACAGCATCAACCGCTGAGGTGGTATCATCCAGGATTAACACGTCCGGTGCAGTAATGAGCGCCCGCGCCAGCGCTATTCGCTGCCTCTGCCCGCCGGAAAGATTCGTACCCCGTTCGGTTAACAGGCTATCGAAGCCTTTCGGCAGGGCGTTGATAAAATCGCTGGCTCCTGCAGCAGCTGCCGCACGGCGAATGTCGTCCGCCGTTGCCTGAGGGTGGCCATAGGCGATATTTTCCGCCACCGTACCGGCAAACAGAAAAGCATCTTCAAATACGATGCCTACCCGGCGACGAAGCGCCTCCAGTCTGATATCGCGAAGATTTTGTCGGCCTTCGCTGGTGTTGAGCCATATCTTTCCGGAGCAGGGATCATAAAAACGCGCCAGCAGCATCAACAGGGTCGATTTTCCTGAACCCGATGCGCCCACCACCGCCACGGTTTCACCGGCGCGCAGGGAAAAGGAGATATCGCTGAGGATATGTCTGTCGCCATGGTGGTAGTCAAAGCTCATATTCTCCAGTTCCAGTCCGACAACCTGACTGTTAATCGACTCCGTCCCGTCCTCCATCTGTGAATGGGTGTCGATCAGTGCAAACACCCGCTCCACGGACGCCTGAGTGCGCTGTGCGATAACCAGAAACGATGCCAGTACGCGGGTTGGCCCGGTCAGCATCGCGAGGAAGCTGGCGAATGCAACGAAGGTACCGAGATCGATCCGCCCGTGCATGACCGACCACCCGCCGTAGCACAGCAGGACGATTTGCCCGAGCACCGGTAGCGCCAGCATGGTGGCCCCAGGCATCGCCTGCGAGATAACCGCACCGATGCGTACACGCACAATCTGCCGCGACTGCCTATCGAGCCAGTGCGTTTCACGCATCTCTGCCACACAGGATTTTACCACTGAGATCTGTGCCAGCACCTCGCGTATATGTTCGGTGAGATTCGCCAGTTGGTCCGAGGCCAGCCCGGTTTGCGCGAAGACCCTACGACGCGCACGAAGCGCGGTGATCGCCAGGCATACCAGTACGCACACGACGATAAGCGTCATGGCAGGGGACATCCACAGCATCACGGCAATGCCGGCAATGTAATAAGTGAACACTGCCAGCGGCACCGGGCACATCTGCAGCAGGGTATGCACCTGCTGCAGATCGCTGTTGGTCCGTGAAATCACCTGCCCGGTGCGCAGCGCATCCTGGCCTGCGCCGTCAAGTTTCTGAATACTGTCGAATACCCGTCCTCTGAGGGTATGCTGCACCCAGAGTGAGAGAATCCCGGCATAACCACGGCGCACATAGTTACCGATGAAATCAAAAAAAGCGATCAACAGTAACCCGCAGGCCAGCCACGGCAGGCGGGCCGGATTGCCCGCCAGCGCGTCATTCACAGCCTGTCTTGTCAGCAGTGGCGTCAGCGCAGCCAGCAAAATAGTCGATACTGACGCTACCACCACGATGACACTAAGTTTCTTACGTTCCCAGCACACGCGTGCCAGGCGAACTATCCATGACTGTGCCGGTGTGGGAGTGTGATTCGCAGGCATTAAGCCTCCTCCGTCTGTAAAATACGATCCACTGGCCGGATCGTTCCGCAAAAAAGCCAGCACGCTTCGGTCCCGCATTGTTATGGATGCATGACTCCTGGATGGGTGCTGGCATATGATTATCATGAAGGTGTAGTGGCTACCCTTTCTGTACCATTGTGATCAGGCTTTTCGCCACTTCACCTGGGCAGGGTTGCGCCGCCATTTCCGCTGCTACCTCTTCAGAGGCTTTGCGAAGTGAGCGATTGTTGAGGAAAGCATTGATCATGTTACTCGACAGGCCGACCTCGCCGGGGATAATCCCGCAGCCGCGTTCGGCAACAACGCGGGCATTTACCGGGCGATCGGCTCCCAGGCCGAAGACGATTTGTGGAATACCAGCGTGTAGCGCTGTCAGGGTATTGCCTGCTCCGCCATGATGAATGAAACCATCTGCGCCGTTGAGGAAGACACCCATGGGTATCCAGTCAACCAGGCGAACATTTGACGGCAGCGAGCGCAAATCGGACCGCGCATTGGCTGAAATATGCAGGATGATCTCGGCATCGACCTCACTGGCAGAATCCATAACCCAGGCGATTAGGTCAAGGCCGTCAACCATCGGTTTGACAGTGCCGAGACTCACCAGCAGACGTTTACGCTCGGGCCTTCTCTCCCACCATGGTTCCCACACTGCGCCACCGTTATACGGGACGTACTGCATCGGAATAATGGGTTCACCGTCGTTTTCCAGAATGCTCATACTCGGCGGTGTTACGTCGATCCAGGCCATATCGCGTGGTGTGGCCCCGACATTGTGGCGACGATAGGCGTCCGTGAGCGAACGCGTTACACCCCTGATATGCCAGGGGGTATGGCCGAAGCCTACGGTTTGCATCACGACCGGTATATCATATTTGGCGGCAATCAGCGGCCCGATGACTCCGAGCGGAGGGTAGATGATGAGGTCAGGCCGCCAGTGTCCGGCAAACTCCACCAGATGGTCGGCCATTTCTTCGCTGAAGAATGAGAAGTTGCCCATTTGGGTTCCGATGTTACTTTTTTTCCGCTGTGCCTCATGGTGGCGGTAACCAGCTTCAGAATCCAGACCGGGGGCGGCGTCAAACACCACCAACCCGGCCTCTGCCGCTTTTTGTGCGAATTGTCCTCCGCTGGCGATCAGTACTTCATGACCGTTAACGCGAAATGCCTGCGCCAGGGACAGCACAGGATACAACAGCCCATAGAGAGGCGGGCCTACAAACAAAATACGCATGAGAAAATCCCTCTCCGCTTGACGATCTAAATCAGGCAGTCGACGCACTCATATGCCAGCAGCAGGACACGACTTTTCGTTAAACCTGCTTTACCAGATGCTGCGCCATTTGTGCTTCACCAGCGTTATGGACAGATCAGTCAGAGACTTTTCCGTGACATACACAGGTGAACAGGGAACTCCGTATCCCCACTTCCATTAACGCTTACGCGCCATTGTCCTGTTGAACAGCCCAAACGGCGTCGGACAGCTACGCCGGGATGTTCTGACGCATTTGTGCAGTGTTAGACCGACAATGAATCTGGAAAGATCCGTGACTTTTTAGACACACGGCTTGCATCATCCTGATAGTCTCGCCTTCGCTGGCCTGTAAGTAAAATGGCCTTGTACTGGCGATGCTTGTTCCCTTTCAACCTTACCAGAGACAATTTTAACGCAAATGCTAATGATAATAATTACCAATATCATCAGGCTATTGCAACGGTAATTAAAAACTTAATGAAAAGGGAAGCACTCATAGGACTATCTGGGGTATTTAAATTGAAACCTACGATTCCATTCTCTTTCCTGTATGTAATCCTGACGCGGGGAATCAAGGGGAGAACGTCTATGGCTATCTTTCAGGAAGTGGGACTGCCTAATAACTTTTTGCTGATTGGATTTATTGCTGGTGATTATTATCTTTTATTCGTATTTCCGACTAAGTTGCTTTACAACATTGAGCCAAGCATGAATCACTGCTGGAGTCACTTTACCCAAACCACTGCGGCCAGTAGTTGCGACAGTTGAAAAATTGATCTTACCCACGGAATGTGGACACAGTGCTAAGTGAGATTCTGGTTTTCAAATTGTTCCGGGCTGAGACCGCCGCACGCATTGTGGCGACGCCAGCGATTGTAATCACACTCGATATAATTAACACTGTCGTCCGCATTATTTCTCGGCTGGCAAAGCGTTCTCCGTGGATACAGTCCACTTTCAACGAGTAAAAGAATCTTTCCACACAGTCATTGTCATAGCAGCAGCCCTTTGCACTCATGCTCCCCCGCAGATTATTACGTTTCAGCAAGGTCTGATAATCCGCTGAACAGTACTGGCCACTACGTCCGGAGTGAACAATGACATCTTCCGGATGTTTACGCCGCCAGAGCGCCATTTGCAGTGCATCGCAGGAAAGTTGTGCCGTCATACGCGGCGACATCGACCAGCCAATGACGGCTCGCGACCACAGATCAAGCATCACCGCCAGATACAGCCAGCCTTCATCCGTACGTAAGTAGGTGATGTCACCTGTCCACTTCTGGTTTGGCCGCTGGCGTAAAAATCCTGTTTCTGCAGATTCTCTGACACGGGCAAGCCGTGCTCACGGTAACTGACCGGACAGAACTTGTGGGTCGCTTTCGCTCGTAGTCCCTGACGACGCAGGCTGGCAGCAATTGTTTTGATGTTGTATTCCGGCAATTCGTCAGCAAGACGAGGCGCACCATATGAGACGACAATAACTCAGTCCGCCTGGCGCCGATTATTCTGGCCGGTTTTGT